>Ga0206878_10022_pt2 | contig 60752 bp, 64 predicted proteins | sample Alteio_BWOrgCont_8_FD_152621 | JGI IMG/M metagenome (GOLD analysis project Ga0206878, IMG submission 152621) | Enriched cells from forest soil in Barre Woods Harvard Forest LTER site, Petersham, Massachusetts, United States -... | ecosystem: Environmental > Terrestrial > Soil > Temperate forest >... | reverse complement strand
TGGCCATCGTTTCAGCGCTCGCCTGCTTGCGCGGCATATCCAGGCGCGGCAGATGCGTCTTTTGCGTCAGCGTTACATATTCAATGAGCGCCCCAGACGCCGCCATATCGGCACGCGTGAGTTCACCCAGCGCATCTAGCGCCTCCATACGGTAATAGTCCTTAAGCTTGCGTGATTACCTGAAGCGGTGCTTACGCGGGCAGGGCAGGTGTTAGAAAGGCTCGAGGAGACGCAGGGCAGGCGGGTGACGCAGAAACTTGCCGATGATCTGCCGCTGTTTCATGCTGCGCCGGCGAAAGAAGATGGGCAAGCATCAAAGTTGGTAGCGTTGCTTGCTGAGATTCGTCTCGACGAACTCACGCCCAAGGATGCGCTTGAGTGGCTTTACAAGCTTAAAGCTACATAAAATACTGTTGGGGATTCTTGCGGAAGGCATAGGCGGCATAGAGCACGCCGCCGACGGTGAGTGCACCCGCCGCTCCCATGTAAGCCCAGTCGGTCCATTTCACCTCCTGGCCTTCCTGTTTCTTGTGCCGGATATTTTTATTGGCATGCGATATGAACCAGGTGCCGACCACGGCAAAAAAGGCGCCCACCTCTACTTTGGGAAAAGCAAAGGGGGGTGCTTTCCCTTTGCCCGCGCGTCCGCCACGCTTTTCAAAGTCTTCCCACCATTCTTTACCCCCCGCTCTACCTGCACTGGCGGCAGAGGTGCCAAAAGCGCTATGGCCATAGCTGTCATATCTTTTTCTTTTGGCTGCGTCGCCCAGCACTTCCCAGGCTTCGCCAATTTCTTTGAATTTTTCTTCTGCGGCAGCTATTTCTGCCTTTGACTTACCGCCGTTTTTATCGGGGTGAAATTGCCGCGCCAGTTTACGGAAGGCACTTTGAATGGTTTTATGGGCATCCGTGCGCTCAACGCCCAGCACCTCGTAATAGTCTCTTTTATGAAAGCCATTGCCCATATTTTCCGTATATTAAGGGTGCAGATACGTCTCTATAGCTGAATATAGCAAAATCATACGCCGGGTTTGTTACAATTCCGTTAAGTTTAGCCCCTATCAGCCTATTGACGGGAAAGCCAAATTAGCGTATGGCTACGCCCCTTTACAGCGATTCCTTCAGGAATCTTTGTAATTCAATATATTAGCCGAAGAAGGAATCTCGTCATGGCTGTACCCAAAGCGAAAACCAGCAAATCCTGCCGGGGCATGCGCCGTTCTCACAACGCGCTGAACCGCGTCAACGTGGTAGAAGACAAGACCTCAGGTGAGCTCAAGCGCCCGCACCATGTGTCCCCCGATGGCCATTATAAGGGCCGCCAGGTGACGACCGCCCGGGTGAATAAGTAACTACGTCAGAGGGCGTGATCTTGTCCGCCTCCACTCTCACGATTGCACTCGATGCCATGGGCGGCGACAACGCCCCAGCCTGCGTGGTAGAAGGCGCGCAGCTTGCATTGCGCAAATACGATAACCTCCATTTTATTTTCTTTGGCGATCGCGCCAAGATTGAACCCTTGTTCAAATTATTTCCTCCGGTCGAGGATTTTTCTGAGATTGTCCATACCGATGTGTTGGTAGCTCCGCATGACAAGCCTTCCGTCGCGCTGCGCCGCGGCGGACAGTCGAGCATGCGCCTTGCGATAGATGCGGTGAAAGAGGACAAAGCGCACTGCACTGTTTCTGCCGGCAATACCGGCGCGCTGATGGCGATGGCGAAAATCGTTTTCAGAACATTGCCCGGTATTTCGCGCCCGGCGATTGCCGCGCTCGTGCCGACCGTCAAAGGCGATTGCGTGATGCTCGATCTGGGCGCCAATGTTGAATGCGATCCTAATGATCTTGTGCAGTTTGCCATCATGGGCGATGCGTTCGCGCGCGCTGTGCTCTCACTGCAGAGCCCAAAAATCGGCCTGCTCAATGTCGGCTCAGAGGAAATGAAGGGCAATGAAGAGGTCAAACTCGCTGCGCAGATTCTGCGCAATCCCGATCTGGGTCTTAACTTTCACGGCTTCGTCGAAGGCGATGATATTGCCAACGGCACTGTCGATGTAGTGGTAACCGACGGTTTCACCGGCAATGTTGCGCTTAAGACTGCCGAAGGCATCGGCCGCATGGTCAGCCGCTATGTGCAGAATGCCTTTACCAGTTCGCTGGGCTCAAAACTGGGCTACCTGCTTGCCAAGCCCGCCATGGCGCGGCTGCGCAAGTCGCTCGACCCCAGACGGCGCAACGGCGCCATGTTCCTGGGGCTCAATGGCATTGCCGTGAAGAGCCACGGCTCAGCCGACGGCTATAGTTTCTATTTTGCGATACGTGTGGCGGTCGAACTTGCCAGCAGCCGCATCAACCATAAAATTCTCGAAGAACTGAAATTCTCTCTTTCGGTGCCTACCCCTGTACCACCCAGCGATGAGAAAAGTGAATAAGTATGACGCTGCGCTCGATAGTCAGGGGCTACGGCATTTATTTGCCTAAGCAGATCCTCACTAATAGTGATCTGGAAAAGAAGATCGATACCAGCGATGCCTGGATTCAGGAGCGCACCGGGATTAAGCAGCGCCATGTGGCCGCAGACAATGAGCTGACATCGCAGATGGGCGCTAAGGCTGCGCAAACGGCGCTTGCCAAGGCTGGCCTTGCCGCAGATGAGATCGATCTCATCATTCTTGCCACCACCACGCCGGATGAAACAATGCCCGCGACTGCCACCAAGATTCAGCATGTGCTTGGCATGACGCGCGGCGCTGCGTTTGATATCAATGCGGCCTGCTCGGGGTTTGTCTACGCCGTGGCCACGGCCGACACCTTCATCCGCAGCGGTCAGGCAAAACGCGTGCTGGTCATCGGCGCGGAAAAATATTCGCGCATTCTCGACTGGAAAGATCGCTCGACCTGCATTCTGTTTGGCGATGGTGCGGCAGCGTTTGTGCTCGAAAGCGCAGAAGGCAAAGGCAAGTCTTCCGATCGCGGCGTACTGTTTACCAGCCTTTATTCCGACGGGCAGTATAATGCCATATTGCGTACCAATGGCGGCATCGGCTCCTCAGGCACTGCCGGCACGGTCACCATGGCAGGCAAAGAAGTATTCCGCCACGCCGTCGCCAAAATGGCCGATGTCGTTGAAGAAGGATTAAAAACACTGGGCCTTGCCACCAAAGACATGGACTGGATGATCCCGCATCAGGCCAATAACCGCATTCTGGCTGGCGTAGCCAAGCGGCTGGGGATAGGCGAGGACAAGCTTATTTCGACGGTGGCGAATCATGCCAATACCTCTGCGGCGTCCATCCCGCTGGCGGTGAGTCTGGCAGCCGATGACGGCAGGATTAAGCAGGGCCAGCTACTGGTATTGCCGGCGCTGGGGGCCGGGCTTACCTGGGGGGCTTGCATTCTGCGTTGGTAAGTGGTAAAAATTAGGGATAATAAACAACTTAAGAAGACACGCCATGAACAACAAAACCCTCACCCGTGCTGATTTAAGTGCCAGCGTTTACCGTGAAATCGGTTTGTCGCTGTCGGAAGCCACCACCATTGTCGATGCCGTTATTGAGGAAGTGATTGAGTCACTTGCCGCCGGCGAGACGGTAAAGCTTTCTTCGTTTGGAACCTTCAGCCTGCGCAAGAAAAAGCAGCGCATCGGCCGCAATCCGAAAACCGGTGTGGAAGTGCCCATCACTCCGCGCACGGTGCTGTCGTTTAACGCGTCGAATATCCTCAAGAAAGACGTTAACGACTCGCTCGCGACCAAGAAGTAATAGCCGCCGGTCGCTTAGCGACGGCAACGGGTCAGTGACAAGGAGCAAACGTGGCTCAATTTGAACTGCTTAATGCTCCGAATGCAGAGGCATCGCGCAAGGCGGACGGTGCCTATAAAACCATCAGCGAAGTATCTGACGAACTGGGAGTGCCACAGCATGTGCTGCGGTTCTGGGAGAGTCATTTCCCGCAGGTAAAGCCTTCACGCATGCGTGGCGGGCGGCGTTATTACCGGCCCGAGGACATTGATCTGCTGCGTAAGATAAAAGCATTGCTCTACGCACAGGGCTATACCATCAAAGGCGCAAAGAAAGTGGTGAAAGGCAAGGACGAGAAAGTGCTCGACGCCACCGCGCGGCCTGCTTCCAAAAAATCCAAGGCCAATCCCAAGATACTTGCCAGCGAACTGCGTGTCCTCAAATCGATGCTAAACGCGCTGCTGTAATTTTCTTTTCTCATTCGCATATAAAAAATCCCTGCTCCAGAGATGATCCGGAGCAGGGATTTGTATGTGCTATTCGCTTAGAATTTAGCGAACTGCGGCGGCCTTCAGTTTTGACAAGGCGCGCAGCTTAACACGAACGGAAGCGGGTTTGGCGGCGGCTTTCATCATTTCGCCGGTGGCCGGATTGCGAATCAGCGTGCCGGCTTTGCGGGCAGGAACCTTGCGCAGTACGATTTTCAAAATGCCGGGAAGAATGAATTCACCCGAGCCGCTCGGATGCACCGATCCGTACATCACATGCTCCAGAGAGCTCAGCACATCGGTGACCTGTTTGCGGGTAAGACCGTTCTTTTCTGCAATCAGGCTGATTAAGCCCGACTTGGTCAGTTTTTCTTTAATGGGACGCACGGGAGCACTAGAGGATTTTTTAGCTGCAGCCATTGGAAGTTCCTTTCAGTTTGTTGAAGCGTTAAAGATAATATAGCGAGCTATTGCGGAGATCAAAGGGATATTAGCCCTTTGTTGTTAAATTGCTAACAAAATACGGGAGCGAATAAAGTCGCTATACTTCTTCATTCGTATCGGTATTTGTGGCTGCGAATAGTTTCGCCAATCTGATATCAGATCGTGCGATCATTTTCATGGCACGATAAATGCATAAATTACTGATGGTATATTTTATTTGAAGCAGAGGCGCGCATGGGAACTATCAATAGCCTGGTTTCATCTTTATTTTCCAATATGTTGTCTTTGACGCCCAACGCATCTGGCCTTAATGCGACGCTGGTAAAAATTGCCCCGGAAGATACCTACGGTGAATCATTTCAACTTTCCTTAAACCAGCAGGCCAATCCCGACGGCAGCGATTCTGACGAGGCCCTGCTCTACACTTCTGGCCACAATGCGGCAGGCGACGGCATTGCCAGCGTTACCATGGCCACTGGCGACAGTGTGCAAAGCGCCTATGAATCCATGATCGCAAGCATCAATAGTTTCGGCGCCCTTGACGGTACTTCGGGTGCGGACGAAAGCCCATATTCCACTGATGCCGCAAGCTCGCTTGGCCCTGTTTTCAACTCATTAGCCGGCGAGTTAGGAGATAACAGCGGCACTGCCAGTTTCGGCATGGGAATATTGGCCGCACAAACGCTTACAAGCCCCACTTCAATTACACTTCCGGCGAGCAATACTTCTCAAACCCTTTCCCAATTCGTCAATTCGATTGTTGACTCGCTGTAAGCATGATGCGCTATATTTGCATGCTTAGGGTGCGGTGATATCGTATAGCGCTTTCACAAGGAGTAGTTATGTCTGTTACTGTGTGCACGGGTAAATTACATTGCGTAAACGTAACGGCTGCCAAGCTTGACTATGAAGGCAGTATTACGATTGACCCGGTGCTTATGACGGCTGCAGGAATCGTGCCTTTTCAACTACTGCATATCAATAGTATGGCGAACGCGGTTCATTGGGAAACCTATGCTCTTGCCGGCAAACGCGCGTCCGGCGAGATTTGCCTCAATGGCTGTCCCGCGCGATTGTTTCAGCCAGGTGATAAGGTTATTATTCTTTCGCTCGAACAAATGACACGTGAGGAAGCGGCTAAGATCGAACATAAAGTGGTGTATGTAGATGCGCATAATAAACCGATCCGCACGGTGATCAAAAAAGCGTCCGATGCTTTTATGGCAAAATCCTCAGCAAGATAAAAACGCTAGGTTTCCGTCACCAGATATTCTGCCAGCAGGGCTGCTTTGTCTAGAGTTGCGAGAGCTTCCGAAATAACCGCATTGCTGCCGCGACCTTCTGGAGATAGAGCGTCGACAATCAGCCGCATATCCATACTCAGGCGTAAGGCGCTCACGGGCACGGCATCCTGCACGCCATATGCCACCGGCTGCCCAAGCAAGCAACGCTGAGCTGCCGTTTGCTGCAGTGTGGAAGGAATAGCCGGATGATGACCCAGATCACTCTTCATTAGCTCGTATAGACGCGTGGTCTCATCGCTTGTAAATAGTGCGCCTGTTTTTGCGTGACGTAACAGAAACGGAAAAATCGTTGGGATATGATCCCATGTCGTATTTTTCACCAAGGGTTGGCGATCCATCTTGCGCATGGCTAAGGGCTCGAAAACCGGGTCGTTGGCCAACCGTTCCTGGACGGCTGCTCTAAATGTTTCAAGAAAATGTAGAATGCGTGTTTCGCACAGGCAGCGGAAAGCACGCATTTCTGCAAGTGCGGCTTCAAAGCGCAACAGCAAACCATAATTTGCTATATCGTTAAGTGCCTGTCGTGCAGCCCATGCTGGCGGCCAATCGGCACGGGCGGAATAGGCCTGCAGTTGGGGAGAAAGGGGGCGGGTTTGCAATCGCTGCGCTATGGCGTGGGGCACTAATAAGGCACCGCAGAATGCCGGACCGGTGACAAATTTGGAACCTGTAATCGCCACCAGAAATTCATGATCGAGATAAGTGCGTAAAGTTGAGACAGCGAGTCTGAACTGACAGGCATCGACGAGTACGTCCATTTTTGACCCGAAACGCTGCCGCAGAGTCAGGGCACATGCAGGACTCGGAATGATAAGGCCGGTTTTGGATACGTCAGTCAGCATAAGAAGTACATGCCGGCCTTCGGCAACTGCCTGTGCCACCAATGTCTCAATCTCGCGGTCCACCGCCGCTTCAGGGCGCAGCGCGCCATCGAGCATGCGGCTTTTTACGGCGATCACTTCTATATTCTCTCCAGCAGTGATGGAACTGCCTGAAATAGCGGCACCACCAAGTGCGGTGTGTGCACCGAAATGGCGCCCCTGCAGAGCGGTTCCCACCCCGCTGCCCGTCTCCGATGGATCGGGCATGATAACCAGCAACGAAGCATTATCTTCACGCAACAGCTGGGCGGCGAAAAGATGCAAGTGGGTTCCTGAAGCACCGGAAATAATTTCCAATCCCGGTAAAGTATTGAGGTCGCACAGCGCCCGCAGTTCCCTAAGAGCGCGGTTCATTTCAGTAGCGTAAATGGCAGGTGCGGCTTCCTTGTGCGACGCCTCTTTCAATCGTTCATATAGCTGTATAGTTGCAGCATAACCAGTAGTAGAAATGGTCGAAGCGGTTGAAGAGCTATAAGATAATATTCCCGGTTGCGGCAAGGTGGCGCAGCCGTATTTATTCATACCGTAATGATCGCGCAGAATACGGGCGTCGCCGCCACTGGTAAGCAGCGCCTCAATGGGCAGCAGGGCGTACCTGGGATCGCGCTTGGTCAGTATGCGGTATATGGCATCAAGAATATGCTGGACTGCAGGCCGGCGATAATCCCATCGCGAGTCTTTGTTGGCAGGATAGATCACCATCGTCGCGTTAGCTTCAAACAGGAGTATTTTTCCGTCGGCATTTACGCTGAAATCAATACCGCCATAATCAAGGCCGAGGGTCTCGCTAATTTTTGCCAGTGCTTGCATGGCGCGTGGGCCTAATACCTGCGGCATGTCATCGAGAAAGACAGCGTCTTCTGCGCGGTGTTGCGGATTATCTGCCATCTCGGCAGTGAAATAGTGGATTTTCCATTCATGGGAAATGGCAACATGTACGGGATATAGGACACCATCAATCATCATCACCCGGTATTTGCGGATTTTTCCATCGCGGTTGCGCGCATCCAGATATTGAATGACCAGGAATTCTTCTCCCGGCATCGACGGCAAGCCGGTTACAAGTTCCTGCGCGTTTTCAACGCGTATAAAGAAACGTCCGGTATGAAAACCCGGCGCACGTAACAGCAGGGGAAATGCGAAGCCTTGCTTGGCAAGTCGGGCAGGGGCATCTGACGTTTCAAGAAATTCGCGTCGCAGCAACGCTATTTTAGGCGTAATGACATCTTGTATATGTGCAAGGCGTTCGGCATTCTCAGCCCGCCCGGTAAGCAATACACGTGAGGGATGATTAATTACGGGCGCTTGCGTCTGCGCCAATATCTGCATAGCGGCTTGCAAAGCAGTTTTGCACAAATCAGCATCGCCAATGGCGTTTACGACAAGTTGGTGAGGCGGCAGCGGGGCAGCAGGATCATAAAATTCTACAAAAATTACCGACACGAGAAAGATGCGTTCGTCGAAGTGGTGGCGCATAGGGATAATGCCGCCCAGCGCAGAAACCAGAAGCAGCAACGTAATGGGCGCGTCTTCGCCGTAGTAAGGCAATACTTCTACCGGCCGCCCTTCAAAGGCTTTTTGCCTGTAGAATGCCGCCCGCTGTTCATCTCTTGATTCGGTTAAAAGATACGCCAGTCCGCGATTGGCTTGCATATGATCGGGGTCAAGACGAAGCGCCGCCTCAAAATGCTTCATCGCCTGTTCAGGTTCGTTCCTTGCGGCAAGCAGGCTGGCAAGATTAACATGCGCTTTGGGATTTTCCGGATGCAGCGCTACCGCCTGCGTATACAAGGTGCAGGCTGCCGTTGTGAACCCCATGCCGTACAGCAGATTTCCAAGATTGTTGAGTGCGCCGAAATGTGCAGGCTCTTTGGCCAACACATCCAGATAAGCCGATTTTGCTTCTTCCTTGCGGCCAAGTTCGCCCAAGAGGCAGGCACGCTCAAAACGCGTTTCAACGGCCTCGGGGGATGCGGCCAGTAGCTCATCCATTTTTTTTAAGGCGGCTTCACGCAACCGGTGCGAAGCGGAGTCGGTCATATATCGCTATATATCAACCCCCACACTTTCAACCAAGGGCAATATACATTTTTTATACCGTGGCCTGCATTCCCACACGGATACTTAATGGTATATCGGGCCATAGTCATGGCAACCAACTCCTTAGGGAAATATAGATGAAACGTGCTGTCATTCCCCTTATTATTCTTATTCTTTCAGGGTGCTGTTCTAGCGGCAATTCCCCTGACTACATAACCTATTATCTGAATAGAGGATATGACGGCAGTCCGATCAATCAATTCTTTATCGACTACGGCTATCCGGCAGGCCTATTCGAGCAGGCAGGTAATAAAAGGGTATATCGCTGGGTTTCCACCCAATATACCAGGCAATATAAGGGGGATCCCAAGCAAACAACGTCGGATCGTTTTGCGTCGAACAATAAAAATTATCAGAGTATTGATACCTATCATGGAATTACGGAACGTCAGTATTGCGAGATACGCATTTATACGGACGCCGCCGACATTATAAAAGATTTCTCAGTGGCGGTTGACTCTACCGGTAAATGGAGCGCATCGCGATGCTCGGAAATCTTTAGTAATACATACCCCCAAAGCACGATTTTCACTATTCCCTAGTCGCGTCGCATCACACCTGCTTCGCAATCAATATCTGTACCCAGCGTCTCCTTCATAAGCATTGCTGCGATCATCCCTGCAATGCTGAAGGCGAGGAGATAATAGGCCGGCATAAGAATGTTGCCTGTCATCACAATCAATTTGTTAATGACATAATTTGTACTACCGCCAAAAATGGATACAGAAAATGCATATACAATCGACAGGCCTGCGCTTCGAACGCCCATGGGAAGTGATTCGGGAATGCTGACAATAATAGCCGCAGCATTAATCGAAGATAAAGCAGACAGCAGAAATGTTACAACATATACATTGACCGCCGTCGGATGCTGAGCAAGCCCATAAAATGCCGGCACAGCCAGAATCACAATCATCGCGCGTGGCCAAAGTAATAGCGGACGGCGACCAATGCGATCCGCAAGCCAGCCTCCTGCCAGAGGGAATAAAACGGATGCAATGCCCAGCGCAATGGGCACCGCTGTGGATATTTTCTCTGCAAGCCCTAATGTCGACCTCGCATACACAGGCATATTCGTCCCGATGGAATTTGAAACGGTGGATGCGGCTATGATAACAAACATCAGCAACAATAATTTTCCATGCTTGAGGGTAAGTGCCGTCAACACTGCATATAGCGAACGGATTGAAATGCTCTGGTGTGGCGTATGGGAAGTCTCTGGCAGATGGTTACGGATGGCAAGCCCCACAGGCACAATTGCAATGCCAAGCAGAAACATGATGCGCCAGCCCCAGTCGTTCATCGCATGTTCTCCCATCAGGAAGGTCAAGCCTGTGGCGATAAGGCCGGCAAATAATGCTGCGCAACCTTGGCTGGCGATCTGCCAGCTGGCTGCAAAACCCCGCCGGTCTTTGGGCGCTGCTTCTAGTAAATAAGCCGTAGAGGGCCCCACTTCACCGCCAAGCGCTAAGCCTTGTATGAGCCTGCCCAGAATGACAATTATTTGCGCGCCACTGCCAAGCGTACCGTACCCCGGGCATGAAGCAAGCATCAGCATACCTATCGCCATGAGGCTAATCGTAAGGAGCATGGCGGGTTTACGCCCTGCCTTATCAGCAAATGCGCCTATTAGAATGCCGCCTATGGGACGCATGACATAACCAATCCCAAAGAGGGCAAGCGACGCCAGAAGACTATCCGAGGCATTTTTCGAGGGAAAAAATGTCTGCCCTATAGACACTGCAAAAAACGCGTAAATCGTAAAATCATAAAATTCAAGCGCATTGCCAAGCACCACCGCGGCTATTGCTTTATGTTCAAGCCTGGTGTGCATTTTGTTGAGATCTCAAATAGTGTGATATCAAACGGGACTCTATGGTCTGGCTAAAGCCAGGGATCAGCGATTTTCCAGCACTTATCGTTATTCGCTTTTTAATCTATATCCTATACCGGCTTCTGTAACAATATAGCGCGGACGCATGGGGTCATCGCCGAGCTTTTGGCGAAGATGTTGTGCATATACGCGTAAGTAATGGCTGTTTTCCGTTGAATTCTTCCCCCACACTTCTTTGAGTAATTGCTGTTGCGTGATGACCTTGCCTGCATGTTTTACCAGCAATGCAAGTAACTTGTATTCAGTCGGAGTAAAGTGCACCTCCTGACCTTTCACTTTTACCAGTCGCTTTTCCAGATCGACAGAGATATCACCTATCTCAAACAGGGGTGACTTCGTTGATGAATTGTTCCTGGCGTGACGTAGTGCAACTTTTAAACGCGCCAGCAACTCTGGTACCCCAAAGGGTTTGGTAAGGTAATCGTCCGCACCCAGTTCTAATGCCGCAACCTTGTCATGTTCCTGGCCACGGGCAGAAAGTACAATAATCGGAATGGCGCTCCATTCTCTGACTGCTCTGATGACATCCAGCCCGTCCATATCCGGCAAGCCTAAATCCAAAATGATCATTTCAGGGGGTTGATTGGTGATAAGCTTCATGCCGTCTCTGGCAGTTTCGGCAAAGATTGGCTTAAAGGCATTATTGATAAGTGCAACTTTTAGAAATTTGCGTATTTCCGGTTCGTCCTCAATTACGAGGATATGGGTTTCAGGCTGCGTCATGGTTTATATCCTTTGTCGCGGCTTCTGTAGCGGCCAGCGTAAAATAAAAAATGACTCCGCCTTCAGCTTGTCTTTCTGCCCAGATTTCTCCATGATGTGCCGTAAGTATTCCCTTACAGATGGCTAGACCCAAGCCCGTGCCCGTTTGAGTGTTATACTGGGCCGTGGTATAAAACTTATCGAAAATCTTCTTCTCGTCGCCTTGCGGGATGCCAGGGCCGTTATCGGCAACGCTTATCTGTACCATGGTTTCTTTAAGGATGGCATTAACCGTAATGGTACTGCCAGGAGGAGTATATTTTGCAGCGTTCTCCAGCAAATTGATGATGACTTGCTCTATCATTAATCCATCGACATTCACCATGGGCAGGCCGGCTTCTGCATGGGTGTGGAGGAAATGGTCTGCCAAAAGAATTTCCAGCCTTGTGAGGGCGGAACCGATAATTTCTTCTACAAAATAAGGCTGAAGGTTGAGCTTTACTGTACCGGATTCCAGACTTGTTACATCGAGCAGGTTTGTCACAATATGCGAAAGACGCTGGGCTTCGTGGTGAATGGAGCGGCTCAATTCCACAATGGTGTCAGGCGAGAGCTTATCGCTGTCTGTCAGCAGGCTGCTGGATGCTCCGGTTATTGAAGCAAGCGGGGTGCGCAAGTCATGAGAAACCGTAGAGAGTAGAATGCTGCGCAGTTTTTCACTTTCGGCTTCCAATTTGGATTGTTGAGCAATATCGGTGGCATTGGCCCGCTCAAGGGCTGAAGCCAATAAACTTGCCAGTGTTTCGAGCGCAGAGACTTCTTCGAGCAAAAAATTCTGTTCAGATCGGGGAAGAACACCTAAGACTCCGAGCGCGCCTCCACTGGTCATAAGGGGGAGATAGATCCCTCGCGCGCTTGGCATGGTAGTGGTATCGTGCCCGGCAGTATGCTGGTTACTATAGCTCCATTGCAGTACCGCCATTTCTTTGACGTAATCACGCTCAGGCAGAGAACCTATGAGCGAACTTAAATGGCCTGTCGGATCAGCGAGCCAAATGGTGACATCCACATCATAGACTTCCTGAATATGCTGTGCTGCCACCTCGGCCATCGTTTTCTGCCCACGAGTGGAAGCCAGAGCTCGCGTGAGTGTGTAAAGCATTTGAGTATGTTGCTCACGTCTTCTTGAAATCATTGCCTGCAGGCGAAGGCGGGAGGCGTAGGAAGTGATCACCAGACTGGTGGTGAGCATGACAATAAGCGTCATCCAGTAAGAACGGTCATAAATTTCAAAAGTATAAAGGGGAGGGAGAAAGAAAAAATTGAAGCAGGCAGCAGACAGCACCGCATAGAAAATGGAAGGGCCGCGCCCGAATCGCGATGCCACAATGATATTGCCGATAAGATAAAGAAGCGCCTGATCAATGGGCAGCAGCAAGTCGCGACATGCTATGCCAATCAGCGTGGCTAGTGTAATCACCAGCAAAGTCCATCCATACAGAGAGGGCTTAAAGACAAGCTGGTTGCTTTTGCGGCCAAAGAATTGCTTGAGCGGCGGTTCACCGGTAACCACGTACACGTCAATATGGCCGCTTCTGCGTATGACTATATCGGCAAAGGATCCATACAGCATTTCCCGCCAGCGGGATTTTTCGGGTTTACCAAGAATGATTTTAGTAACATTATTCTCGCGTGCATACGCAATAACCTCTTCCGTGGCGTTGTCACCTTGAAGGATGACCATCCTGCCTCCCATGCGCTCCGCCATGCGCATATTGCTTTCGACTGCAGCCCTACCCTCATCTGTGAGGCGGTAATGGCGATGATTCTCAACATACACCGCTACCCATGAAGCTTTGAGCGAAATGGCCATACGCTTGGCAGTACGCACCAATTTGGCGGAAAGTGCGTCGGGACCGATGCACACCATGATTTTATCGGCAACAGGAGTAGCATCTTTAATGCCTTCGCGCAGATTATAGGCCGTCATTTGCGCATCTACTCGTTCCGAGGTGCGCCGGAGCGCCAATTCCCGCAGGGCGATGATATTATTTTTCTTAAAAAAACTTTCTGCAGCGCGTCCTCTGGCGGCTTCTGCCACATATACTTTGCCTTCCTTGAGGCGTTTGAGCAGCTCATCCGGGGTAATATCGACTAGCACAATATCATCGGCAGCATCAAAAATGGAATCCGGCACGGTCTCCTTTACCCGTATACCCGTCACCCCGGCAATCACATCGCTCAAGGACTCCAGATGCTGCACATTGAGCGTGGTGTAGACATCAATGCCCGCTGCCAATAATTCCTCTACATCCTGCCAGCGTTTTGGATGACGCGAGCCGGGGGCGTTGGTGTGGGCCAGCTCATCCACAAGGATGATTGCGGGTTTTCGTGCTTTCGCCGCATCCAGGTTGAATTCTCTCAAAGGAATGCCTTTGTGAGTAAATTCGCTGAGCGGGATGATGGGAATGCCTTGCAGGAGTTTTTGTGTTTCTGTTCGTCCATGGGTTTCGATGATGCCTGCCACCACATCGGTCTCTTCGCGCAATTGAGCGAGTGCGGCGGATAACATGGCATACGTCTTCCCCGTTCCAGCGCAGCCGCCAAAGAAAATCTTGAGGCGCCCCCGGTGGGATTTTGCTTCTTCCGCCTGCACCATGCCGAGCAAGGCGTCAGGGTCGGGTCTGCGGTCGTATGAACTCACGTGTGCGTTACAATTTTCCGTCCAGATCCAGGTTGAGCATCAGCAGATTGACTCTGGGTTCGCCCAGTATACCGAACTGTCGTTCCTCTGTATGTTTTTTTATAAGAGTCTGCACTTGTTCAGGCGGCAGTCCGCGCGCTTTGGCTACCCGCACAGCCTGGTATTGCGCGGATGCAGGGCTGATATGCGGATCAAGACCGCTAGCCGAAGCGGTGACGAGGTCCACCGGAATAGGTTCTTTATTGGCCGGATCTGCCTTCCTGAGTGCTTCCGCGCGACCCTTCACGGCATCAAATAATGCAGGATTGGCAGGATTAAAATTACTTCCCGATGAGGATGCAGCGTTATAAACCTGTGGCGAGGTAGCGGATAGCCTGCCCCAAAAATATCTGGGATCGCTGAAATTCTGACCGATAAGCTCAGAACCAAGCACATGATGCTCTCTTACAATCAGGCTGCCCTGTGTCTGTGCGGGAAATGCCGCCTGCAAGGCCAAAGTGCAAAGTCCCGGGTATACAACGCCCAGCAGCAGCGTAAGAAAAATGAAAAGCAGAAAATTGCTACGTAAATAAAGACTCATATTATATCGCTCCTATCCACTGCAGGCCCACATCAATAATCTTGATGCCGATGAATGGAACAATGATGCCGCCGATGCCATATACTCCCATATTGTAGCGTAACAAGCGCGCAGCGCCGATGGGGCGATATGCCACCCCCTTAAGTGCCAAAGGAATCAGAAATACGATAGTGAGCGCATTAAAAATAACAGCGGAAAGAATGGCGGAAAGCGGCGAGGCAAGATGCATGATATTCAGCACCCCCAGCACCGGGTAGGTGCTGATAAAGGCAGCGGGAATAATGGCGAAATATTTGGCGACATCATTGGCAATCGAAAACGTAGTAAGGCTGCCGCGCGTCATTAGCAGTTGCTTGCCGATTTCGACGATTTCAATGAGTTTTGTAGGATCGGAATCCAGATCCACCATATTTCCTGCTTCTTTGGCGGCTTGGGTACCGCTGTTCATGGCTACGGCGACATCTGCCTGAGCCAGTGCCGGGGCATCATTGGTGCCGTCTCCTACCATGGCGACCAGTTCACCGCCTTCCTGCATCTTGCGGATATATTTAAGCTTTGTCTCAGGTGTCGCTTGCGCCAGAAAGTCATCGACGCCGGCTTCCGATGCGATGGCCGCTGCCGTGAGGGGATTATCACCGGTAATCATGACGCTTTTAATTCCCATGAGACGCAGTTCTGCAAGGCGCTCCTTGATACCTGCTTTTACCACGTCCTTGAGATGAATCACGCCCAGCACTTTAATGCCGTCCGCCACAACGAGAGGGGTGCCGCCCTGGCGTGCAATGGTTTCTATTTGTCTTGCAACTGCTTCAGGCACCTTGCCGCCGCCCGCTTTGGCATACCGCTCTATTGCATCACCCGCGCCTTTAAAAATCTGACGGTTGCTAAGCGTAATTCCGCTTAAACGCGTCTCAGCGCTGAAAGGAATGAACGTCGCGCCGAGATCCTGCGTATTTTTCGTTTTCAGCGCGTATTTTTCGCAGGCGAGCGCCACAATGCTTTTTCCTTCAGGCGTTTCATCGGCAATAGAAGAGAGCATGGCGGCTTCGGCGAGCTGGGCTAGCGATATACCTTCAGCCGCAAAAAAGGCTACTGCCTGTCTGTTGCCGTAGGTAATCGTACCTGTTTTGTCGAGCAGCAGCACATTAACATCTCCTGCTGCTTCTACCGCACGGCCCGAAGTGGCAATGACATTGGCCTGTACCAGGCGGTTCATGCCGGCGATGCCGATAGCAGAGAGCAATCCGCCAATGGTAGTAGGCGCAAGACAAACCAGCAGTGCAATCAACACGGTGATGCTTACGGGAACGCCATGTCCCGCACGTTCGACTGCGAATAGCGAGTAGGGCAGCAAAGTAGCGGTTGCGAGCAGGAAAATGATAGTCATGGCCGCAAGCAGAATCGACAACGCAATTTCATTGGGTGTCTTTTGGCGCTTGGCGCCTTCGACAAGCGCAATCATTTTATCAAGAAAACTTTCCCCCGGATTGGAGGTGATGCGCACTACGATCCAGTCGGAAAGCACTCGCGTGCCGCCGGTAACCGCGTCGCGATCGCCGCCGGATTCACGGATAACAGGCGCGGATTCGCCGGTGATGGCGCTTTCATCCACCGAGGCAATGCCTTCTATGACTTCCCCGTCGCCGGGAATAAAATCTCCGGCTTCGACAAACACAATATTTTTTGCTCGCAGAGTGTTGGCTGAAACAATCTCATAGGACTTACGGTTTTTTGCATCCGCTAGTTTTTTGGCGGGTACATCACGCCTTGTAGCTTTGAGATTTTCCGCCTGTGCCTTGCCTTTGCCTTCCGCTACCGCCTCGGCAAAATTGGCAAAGAGCACGGTAAACCAGAGCCAGAAAGCTACCGCAGCAATAAACCAGCTGGGCTCGCCACTGGGGACACGGAGGTTTTGTACCAATAAGCAGGTCGTAACGATAGAACCCACAAAAACAGTGAACATCACCGGATTGCGCAACTGATAACGCGGCGTAAGTCGGTTAAAAGAGTCGCCAACGGCCTGTTTCAGCATTTTCGTAGTAAGGAATGCAGAGGAGCGTTCTTTCATAATCCGCCCTATTGTATCCAATTCAAATGTTCGACAATGGGTCCCAGCGCCAGCGCCGGAACATAAGTAAGTACCCCGACCAGTACGATGATTCCTGTAAGTACACATACGAACAACGGCGTATGCGTGGGAAGCGTGCCGGCTGAGACGGGGACTGTTTTCTTGGCCGCGAGCGAACCCGCAATGGCCAATACCGGGATGATGATAAAGAATCGCCCCATAAGCATCGCAATTCCCAGTACGGTATTATAAAAAGGCGTGTTGGCGGACAGGCCTGCAAAAGCGCTGCCGTTATTATTGGCGGCAGAGGAGAATGCATAAAGCACCTCGGAGAATCCTTGAGCGGAAGGATTGAATATCCCGGCTTTGCCTGCCTCAACCAGCACTGCGATCGCCGTCCCGATGAGCGCGATAAGGGGCGTTATCAAGATAGCGATGGAAGCCATCTTCATTTCAAAGGCAGTGATTTTCTTGCCCAGATATTCAGGCGTTCTGCCCACCATGAGGCCGGCGATAAATACCGCGATAATGACAAATACCAACATGCCATAGAGGCCCGAACCGATCCCGCCAAATACCACCTCACCGAATTGCATCAGCACCAGCGGCACCAGGCCGCCTAATGGCGTGAACGAATCATGCATGGCATTGACCGAGCCGTTAGAGGCTGCGGTAGTGGTAGCGGCCCACAAGGCCGAATTTACGGCACCAAAACGCTGCTCTTTGCCTTCCATATTGCCTGCACTCTGCTCAATGCCAAGAGAAGCGAATTTGGGGTTGCCGCCTTGCTCCGCGCAAACGCAGAAGATGAGCAGAGGCAGCAGAATCAGCGTCATGGATGCAAGCACCGCCCAGCCCTGGCGCGTGTCTGCCACCATGTAGCCAAAACTGTAACATAGCGCTGCGGGGATCAGTAGGATCGCCAGCATCTCCAGAAAATTGGAAAAGGGTGTCGGATTCTCAAAAGGATGTGCTGAATTGACGTTAAAGAAACCGCCGCCATTAGTGCCAAGCTGCTTGATGGCAATTTGCGATGCCACAGGGCCTACGGCAATGGATTGTGTAGTAAATGTCTGTGCTTTTTGTGTGACGACGCCCTTGGCATCTTTTTGCTCTGCAACCTGTGCGGGTTCAATCAATTGCGCTTCAACGTAAGGCGCAAACGTCTGTACGACACCTTGCGAGCCAAGAAGCACCGTATAGACCAGAGATAAAGGCAACAGGATATATATGACGCTACGCGTCAAATCAGCCCAGAAGTTACCGATGGTGTTGGCATTTTTGCGTGCAAAGCCACGAATCAATGCGACAAGCACCGCCATGCCCGTTGCAGCAGAAAGAAAATTATGCACCGTGAGTCCCGCCATCTGACTTAGATAGCTCATGGTAGATTCTCCGCCGTAAGACTGCCAGTTGGTATTGGTGGCAAAGCTGACAGCGGTATTAAAGGCAAGATCCTGCGAAAGATTGCCCATCGCGGCAGGGTTAAAACCGAAATAACCTTGCATGCGCAGCGTAATATAAAGGCCGAGCAGGCTTATTAAGCTGAAGCCGATCACCGCCCCGCTATATTCTTTCCAGTCCATTTCTTTGGAAGCATCGATGCCGCACACTTTATAAAAACTGCGCTCAAGCCATGCCAGTGGGCGCGAGAGTATATGTTTTTGATCGAGGTACACGCGTGCCATAAAAAGCCCCAGCGGCTTTACACACGCAAACAACACGACAAAATAGAGCGCGATTTGCAGCCACGCATTCGTGCCGGGCATAACGAGATTCATGGAAATATCTCCGGCTTAAGAAGGGCAATAAAGAGATAGATCAACAGCCCCAGCGAAATGACCGCGGAAATCAGATAAAGCATTTCCATTTCAAATCCTTCGCAGCATATCGCAAAACAGCGTCAGGGCCGCCGTAAGCGCGAAGAAACCTATTGTCAGCAATATAAACAGTAGATCCATATTCACCCTTGTTAGAAACGCTGCGAGATGCCGACGTAGCTCTGAAAATCAGGCGTGGCGTGGTTAAGGCCGATATTGGTGCCCACATCGAGTTGCAAGTTAGGTTGGGCAAGCCACGTTATGGCGAGATCAAGCGATGACTCGGCGATGACACCGGAGGGATCGCGATTATCTTGCGACCAGAGTTCGCCGTACATCGTCACGCTATCGACCAAAAGACTGTGACTTAAATTCATCAGGCCTTGATAACTAGTGTGATAGCCCTGATCCGAAATATTTCGCAACTCATCGATCTCGGGATCAAGTATCAATAGAAAATTCTTGGGCAAGACAAAAGAGAGGGGAGTAATGATGCCTTCCTCGACGGATTTATTGCCGATACCGGGCTCTGCGGTCGGCAGTTTAACATAGGGCAGCAGTGTTACCGCGATATCGCCGCTATCATTGCCGACAAGATTGTATTTCACCCGCAGATAAAGATCGCCGTTACCAGTGAGGTCGGTCTTGCTTCCTGACGCCTTATCATGTGTGAGGATTTCCTCCAGCGGCGTAATATTGGCTTCGATATCAATCCGGTTGGTGAGGCCGAGTTTAAACGTAGGATTTGTGAAAAGGTACGTATCTTGAGTAAGAGCCCCGTTATGATTATAGCTCCAGTTAAATGCATCGGCCTCGTACAGCACATGCCCGGCATCGACTGTACAGGGAAAATTAGATTTTGTGGGTCGATCGGTGCAGAAGCTGCGTTCCTGATCAACGGGCGTGGGATCAAAAAGACTGTAGTTGCTTTTATCAGCGGCAGGGGCTGCTGCGATGTCCTCTGCCTGTGATGAAACGGGTGCTAATGCGGATGCGGAAAGCATAAAAATAATGCCGTAGAAATTCGATCTGATACGCACCTTACTATTGCACCCTTTGTAGAAATATCGTCAAAACTAGGGCAAGGCGCGTAAAGAAAGTGTATAAATTGAGGAATCAGCTAAAATAAGCAGGGTAAAGCTGGCACGGGCTAGTAATGCAGGATGATATCCATAGCACCGAGCACGCTGTAGCTTCTGTCAGGTGAAACTCCTCCCGTAGAATAACCATTAAAGGCTTCCCTGTCCAAAGAGCGATCATAATCGATCTCCGGGCGCATCTCGATTTGCGGCGAAAGCCAGTGCTGCCAGCCGATGCCGAAATTGGCATAACGTGTTTTTACACCAGTGCGTTGTCCTTCCATGTCATCATAAAATTCGGGACGGAAGGAAATATTATCCAGCGGCGAGAATTGATAATTGAGATAGGCCACCGTGCCAATGGCTTGCGCGGTACAGGTGAGATCCGATGTGTTGTTGCACTGCGCTGCGCCCGGGGCATTGAACGGCACATATTGCGGTGAGAAGGGCGTGCCGCCTGCCGCGATAGCCGCTGCCGCGGTGGGATTGTTGATGTTGGGCACGTTATTTTGATGCAGGTCGTAAGCCTCAAAGGAGAGGTGCCATTTATCATCGAATTTATGATAGAAGGTGAAGCCGTACCACTGCAGATTGTTATAACCCCACTGGCCGTTATTGATGCCGTCCATGCAGGGATAAATATCGTCATTGCCGTTGTTCCAGGTGTAGCGCGCGCAAGCGACAAGCGAGGGCTGATTGCCCGGATCCTTTTTAAAAGTGGAGCCGGGATATAGCGGATTAGGATCGGGATTGTTTATAGTCTTTCCCGCATTCCATAACGCTGTTTCAGTTCCATCTACCACGCCCAGCTGCAATGTAAGATTTTTTGTCACGGCCAGGGTGCCCACCAGACCTTCATTGGTGTAGTTGTCGAAGCTGTAGGTCATTGAATGGGTGTACATGTAGTTGTTTGGCGCCAGCTGCGCCTCGATGTCGGGAATCGATATATAGCGCCCCAGCCGCAAGACCAGGCCTTCGCTGACATTGGGGATGTATAGCTCGCCGTACATCATCGGGAAGTCGTAGCCATTGATGTAATTATGATTTAACAGCTGATAACTGGCAATGCCGTCGGCAGTCGTATAGCGGTAATTCTCTCCATAGAGCGCAGAGAGCCGCATGCCCCAGTCGATATGATCCGTCTGTACGGTATCGGGCACGCGGTCGATATAAATCACCGTCTGATCCAGCTGTGCGGTATTGGGACTGTAGGCATAAGCCATCGGCGCATTTCCGCCGGGTCTTTGTGAATTGCTGCTGAAATTAAATCCGCCGTCGATCCAGCCATAAATCTGGAAATGATTATCCTGCAGCCATTTTCCGGTGGAGGTGTTAGCAATTGCTGCCATCAGCGGACTATCCGTCGAATTGGGGCGGGTGACACCGATGGAGGTGGCAGCGCCGTAGGGCCATTCGGTAAAAGGCATCGGGGGAGTGGACTGGGGTGTCAATGGCCATCCGGCGCGGCTTGCAGGCGGTGCGTTGGGATCAGCCGGTGCGGCAGCGTGCCCCATTTCGAGTGTGTAGTAATTAAAGAAACGCGTGGCGACATCATCCCCCAGATACGCATCCAGGCATGAATAATTGACGTAGGGATCGGAACTGGACGAGCAGGGCACTGATTGAGTAGAGGCCGGATCCGCACAGGCGGTGCCGAACATCAGCGCATAAATAATAATACCCAGCGCCGAGCGTAAAAACGATTCAGATCGAAGGCCCCATGACATTGACGTCTCTTTAGCAATCACCAGATAGAGAAAGTATCAAAATCGCAGGAGAAGATATAAAAATTTTGTATAATTCTGATTAGATAACCCTGATCTCATCCACTGAATAGCCGTGGGTATGAGTCAGCTGCGAACTCCTACTGCCTATAATCCCCTTAAAATCCGGCTTTAAGCAACAAACTGCAAAGTGCATTCGCAGTTCGCTGAGTTGAGGTAATATTATAAGCGTTCGGAACTGCTTGATTGTTTACACAGGCGGCTGAGCCAGCAGATCCGCTGGTAGGTGTGGTGGGACCATCATTAATGTTATCACCTGCAGCCTGCACGGCCCCTGTAAATGGAAATCCATCGTCTATTTTTTTATCAAGATTAAAAGCGTCGGAAGGCACTAAGACAGCCGCTCCAACAGGGGCGGAAAGCTGACTCATTGCAGAGGTGATCCAGAACAAATGACTTCCCGGAAAAACGCTTATCCCGCTACCAGTGCCTATGCCTGGAAACACGGTGATGCCAGCCTGAAGTCCTGAAGAGGGGGAAACTGCATTGAATTTAAGAATAGGAACATTACTAACTTTTGAAGGATTCCCGCCATTACTTGAAACCTCATATTGAATGGAGGTTGTTTGATCCGTGAACAACGCGGCGTCTTTTAAATGTTGCCAGAATAAAATTATTTCAGCATCTCCGCAGGCGCCAGTGCCATCTAGCCCAGATATTCCAATTATTCCGTTGCCATCACCTGGATAGGCGGCACCACACGAGCTGTAAGGAATCACTTTGGCTAATGCAGCGGGGGTGGAAGTAAGGCTAAATCTCCGAGCATCTGTCAGAGTACAATCGCCGGGCAGGCAATAATATTTAGTTCTGAAGGTATTGACTGCAGAAGTATATTTTTCCAGCTGGCTAATGGTGCTACGGATTTCAGCGGCATGGATAAGTTGCCCGCCGACCAGAATGCCACCCGCTATCAGCCCGATGATCACTAGTACGAGAGACATCTCAATCAGTGTAAATCCGTAGTGGTGACATAGGGCATAAGGAGCACCACCGCCTCTTAAAGACACATATAAATGTGCGAGGTGCGAGGAGGCGTAACCATCATGGCTAAATGCTTGCAGCAGGCTGAGATATAATTCGCTGGCTTTCTTACTATTGCCTTCGGAGGCAGAACGAAGCATAAGTAAAGTTTCAAGAGAGGCCTTGCTAAGCGCATTTATTAGTCCAAGGCGCTTCTCGCTTGTCATGGAAGGTTGAATATAAGGCAGAAGATTCAGCAGAGTTTTAATTTTTCCCTGTAGGCCTTCAGAAAAATACATCTGCTCTTTAAATGACTCCAGCGCCTGCAGGGGGGTGAGGCTGCTTCCCATCAAGAGCGCCATAAGATGGGTAGTTATGGGTTCTGAGGAAGGCGTGCTTACTTCAAGCTCTGATAAGACCTTTATGGGGGTAAGGTCTGTTACAGGAGTGCCGCACGCATGCGACAAAACATCGCATTGCTGCATGAGCGACAGGGCATGAAAAGCATGAGGCGCAGATAAGAGGGCGAACATATCTGACTGGACATATTTTTTCTCTCTCTGCGAAGACGGTACCAAGAGGTTCCTGTGATATCTGCATGCTTCAAGAGCATATGGATCGTCAGTAAAATCGCCGTATTCTGCACGAAAACGGAAATATCTCAGAATTCTTACAGCACCCCGGGCAATAGAATGCATTGGGTCGATAATGCAGCGTACGCGTTTTGAGCGTATGTCGGCAACCGCACCAAAAAAGTCATACAAATGGCCCTCAGGAGTCAGAATAAGCGTATTGATGCTGAAGTCGAAATTTAACACCCGATCTCGCAGCGACTCTAGCGAAAGCGAGTCGGCAGTATCTGCATCTTCCGACAATGGTCGGGTAAAAATATCAAAGACTACCTTGCCTAGTCGCGCTTCGACTTTACGCAACGGGCTGATATCTGCATCGACGCGCTGGGCGATGAGCGCGCTCTGAACGGACTCGGCATCGGCATTTGCATAAATATCAAAATCCTTTGGATCTTTGCCGTTATCAATCGCATCGCGAACGGCGCCGCCAATGAAAACGAATGAAATTCCTGCCAGTTTCAGCGCTTCGGAAAACTGCCGCACTTCAGGAGATGCCAACCAGTCAGGCGCAAACATCATTGGCTTTAACGCTTTAGAATGATCCATTAAAGCCCTAAAAATTGGCGTTTCAATACCCAGACGTATAATAATATCTCACAACAATGACTATGCTCAACTAGTAATGTAGTAGACATTAGCTAGAACGCTTAACGCTCAGAATAAGGAATTATCTGTTTTGAGCAGGGATAAGTTTTTGCTGACGGGCCAAACGGCACATTTAAGAAGCCAAGAGATCCGTGCCTAATTCGCTATTAACAACTTCGCTGTTATTAACAGTTGGCGAGGTAGTTGCTATCCCACCTTGCAATACTTCTTGAAGTGAAATGTGATTGGGGTCTATTCCCGCAGCAACGATGGCCTCATGCATCCGATGAAAAGTGTTCTCATCAAAAGGAGCATTACCAAATTCTACTACGATTCCTGCAAGGCTCTGTTGTTGCTGAACTGTTAGATTAGCACCCACACTCCCCGAGAACGTAATATTTCCTGTGGCATCCAGTGCTCCGCCTATACCGTTTAGGATATTAAGTGCCTGAGGGCTTAAATTGAGGAGGACAGCCGTCTGTATGCCTGTCTCATCTTGGCTGGCGCTGTGGATGCCCTCAGAAGCCTGTACAATTTGTTGGGCATGCTCATAAGCTGCCACTTCTTCCGCAACTTCTACGTTATTAGTATTTTTGGCGGCTGCTTTTCCATCGGCACCCTCGCTTCGATGAGTGTTCTTACTATTGCTTACGCTCTTTTCTTTGCGAGCGGCATTATTTTTATTAGCGTCATTACCTTGAGGTACATTACCACTTTTTGCGGTGTGATTATCTTGGTTGGCCTGATTACTTTTGCTGGCGCTGGTGCTATTGCCTTGCTCAGCTGATGCAGCAGGAGGAGCAGCGTTAACCGAACTAATTTCTTCAACCATAATTTATCTCCAGAATTTTGGGATTTTCAACGCAGCAAGAGCACTAATATAATAATCAGCAGAAGGCCGCCGCCACCACCGTAACCAAGGCCCATGGCGCCGCCATGATAATATCCAAAGCCTCCGCCTCCTCCCAAAAGAAGAATGACAAGTAATACAATAATCAATGGGCTTAATTTCATTTCGAACTCCTTGTTAAAGAAGAAGCCTAGGTAGTTCGTTATAAATGGGCAATGTGAAGTGCCGTAACGACACGTTGGAAGTGGCCGGCAGAGAGAACGGCCATAATCAGGGTAGAAAAATGCTCAAGAGCAGTATCTCGGGTTGCGTTTCTTCAGGTTATGGGGCGGGAATCCCGCCGCACACACCAGGATCTCCTGATATGGGGATATCAGGCTAGACTTCATGGTCGTGGACGCAGTCTGTAGCGAACCACTCTTCGTGCAATATTTCCTGCTAATCAGGGAATATGCAGGGAATCTTATAAGGTTTGGCACAAGATAGAGAGAGTGCTGGCGTTTAATAAATAATTATAATCAATAGGTTGTATTATAATTATTGCGTCATATATCAGGGAATTTTTTTGTTAGAACACTGATTCCAAATCGCAAATCAGAGAATAAATATATTTCGGTAGATGGCAGATCACCTCCGTTCTTTGCTTCTTGGTAATTGTTTGCGTTTGAGTGCGCATAATTGGCATGAAATATTGAAGTCGGCTAGCCGATTCCTTTTGTTGCTTCTAATTCTCAGTTGTTGCCATTATTTGCCCCTGAGTGTCCCGCCAGTGTCCCGCGAATTGTTCCTCGGGAATCGAACTACTACGCCCCCAATTATACCCCTAAATTCTCTGCTTGGGCTAATAGCCCTACCACACATTATTCATTTTAACCTGTAGCCTATACCAGCTTCAGTAACAATGTAACGCGGGCGCATGGGATCATCACCAAGTTTTTGACGAAGATGCTGTGCATACTCTGAAAAATCTTTGCTAGCTCAATTATGCATCATTCAGTATGCAAATAAGATATGAAGCGGCATAGGGTGGCATTGGCGCAGAAATACTAAGAATTTATTTCATAGAAAATCATGGATCGATTAAGAACTATAGCAATACTTATTGCCATGTCGCTAGTTTGCTCCTGCGCTAATCATACGTCGGATAATAAAGCGATGGATGATTCGCAAAAAGGAGAGACTTATGATGCTAGCAAGCCCGATGACAATACATTGGGCTCATCGGTTACAGGGGGAACTTTGCGATAGTTAGGTGTTAAATCCTATTTATCGGATTTTATATGCTCATTTCTGTGGTGGCGATCCGCATCCTGACTATGACTTTCGGGGTTGCCCACGCCTCTAATGCGCGGTGCCTTTGTGCTTTTCAAAGGCTTTAAAGCTTTTGCTTTCTTAATATTACCGGACATTGTGTTCTCCTTATGAATCTTTGCGGGAGGTTGAGCCGTTAGTGTGCTCTGCACGCGCGACTTTTCTTTTGTCCTCTATCGGAAAATGTTGTGTTTCGGTTTTGTCATAAGCCGTTTGCTTATCAGAGAGAAATTGAGCCATCTCTGAGCTCATTTGTTCGCCACCTCTATGAGGATGAATGTCTTTTTTATTTGTCATAACTTTTCCTTATGCTTCGTATTACTGAGCTATCATGCAGGTTTCTTTGTAAACACGCCATGCGTATAACTTGGCCGTATCTTATGCGGCAAGCAGAAGTTCAGGAGTTTTTTGCAACCGCAATGCAAGGGTAAAATGCGTGCCGATGTGTGGCCAGCTTTTTACTGTGATATTGCCTTTCATCAAATGCGCTAGTTCCTGACTGATAAATAATCCTAGGCCTGTTCCACCATATTGCCTGGTGATATTGGCGCCGCCTTGCGCAAACTTATTAAAAATCTTTTTTTGCATCTCATCATCTATGCCGATACCGCGATCAGCAACGGTAATTTTTATTGCCGAAAATCCCTTCGAGGCAATCTCTTCCGTAAGATATATAGAAATGTCTCCGCGACTAGTGAATTTGACGGCATTACTGAGTAAATTGAGCAGGATCTGGCTTATGCGTAGAGGATCGCCCACATAAAATGCCAGCATGTCCGAGTTCAGATGTAGGTGGACATTAAGAGCCTTATCCTGGGCCTTAATACTGATAATATTTTTTACCCCTTCTAGCAGTTTATGCAAATCAAAACCGACATGATCAATTTCCAGCATACCCGCATCCAAACGAGCGGAATCAAGGAGGTTTCTCATCAGCCCCATCAGCATGCTTGAACTATCACGGAGCATTTCGGCACATTCAATCTTTTTCTCAGGGGTGCAATCCGTATCTGCAAGAATGCGCGATAGCCCGATGATTGAGCCCAGTGGCGTACTAATTTCATGGCATATCACGGCCAGATAATCGGCATCTTCAAATCTGGAGCGCAGTGTTCTTACAGGTAAAACTTCAACCATCTCTTTGATCTGGCTTACTAAATCCATATTCGACCTCCTATTAGTAAAATTGTTTGTATGATTTATTTTTTGACTTAGCTTTAAAATAAGCAGCTAGTGGGAGAGGAGTCATACACCCAAAAAGATGCTTACTGCTTTGACCCGCATCAAGGGCGCATAAAGAAATGGCATTTTTGAGATAAGTCAAAGAACAGTGCAGCGGGACACTTTAGAATGAAACCAATTTTGCTCTTTCACGGATGCTGATAATAAATGGCAATCAAAACGGCGGCGGTCGATTCTCTGCATTGCAAGTCACTCGCTTTTTTTAAAAGCCTCACGCTATTTGCTGGCCTGCCTGAAGAGAATGTGGCCTGCTTTGCTAACGCAGCCCAGATAAAAAGCTATAAAAAGGGCAAGCTACTTTATACGGAGGGTGAAAAGGCATTATCTTTTTACGTAATATGTAACGGGTGGCTGAAGTTATTTCATACCACGGAAGATGGTGAAGAGGTCGGTCTGGCGATGCTTACCAAGACGAACATCACGGGCGAGAATGCTATTTTTGAGCAGGATTGCTATGCGAGCAGTGCACAGGTGGCTGAAGATGCCCAGATATTAAGCATTCCCCTGATTATGCTGAAAGAGAAATTACGCAAAAATAATCAACTCGCGTTAAATATGCTTACTAACATGGTTCAGTATCAGCGGCGTCATGAATTACAGCTTGAACAATATATACTCTACAGCGCGCCACAGCGTATCGGATGCTTTTTGCTGGGGCTCTGCCCGAAGCTGGAGCAGATAGATGGTGTGGTGCTTAATCTGCCTTATGATAAGACATTGATTGCTTCTGTGCTGGGAATGAAAGGAGCAACCTTTTCGCGGGCGCTTAATATATTGCGAGAGGAAACCGGTATCCACATTACGGGAAGGCAGGTAACCATAGATTCAATGGATCGTCTGTTGAAGTTTGTGAACGGCTGCTATTCGCATCCTCACATGCACAAAATCTAGACCTCGCCAAAAACCGTCTTTAGCCAGCCCCATTCCAACTTTGCGGGGTTTTCAATATATGTTTGCGGATTATCCACCACCCGTTTTAAATATTGATACGTAAAAGGCCATTCATCCGCCGAAGGGACGGATTTATTCACGATTTCGATTTTCATATCTGGCGTCAGCCGAAGAGTGAATGCAAGTTTGGGCCGGTCATCATAGACAATAGCATTAAGGGTCGCCTCCGTTTCTAATTTTTTGAAACGTGCACCCCAGATTTCCGTATAGGGAAATTTGCTCTTATTCTGCTCGATAGCCTGATTGCATATCGTAAGATATTGCTGAAATATATGTTCATATTCCTTTGAGTCGGTAGCGGGTTGGTTTGAATCCATAAAATACTATCCTTGAGAATACATCCGCATTCTATAGCAGTCGCAGTCGGGTACACTTTGATGTACATCAAACTCGCGGCTTCATTTCCTCTCTAACCACATGGAGAAAAGATTCATGCGGGCGTAAATCTACACATGCATAACAGCGGTTGGCTTTGCCTTTCCCGTTTGAAATTATGCAGAATCCGTTCAAGGAGAAATTATATGTACGAATCAACAAACAACAATTCTCAGACGCACGCACAGAAATTAACCGCTGAGATAAAGAAGATCTGGGGCAAACTCACCGACGAAGAAATTGCTTTTCAGGTAAGTAATCCTACAAAGTTCTATGAAGCAGTGAATAATAAATACAGCATCAGGAAAGACGAAGCCGAAAAAACGGTGAAGAAACTTGATGCAGACTGCGCAGCTGCTTGCAGCAAAGATGCAAAACCTTCGGACAACGCTTCAGCACCCACTGCTAAAGCGGCAAATTCCTAACATCCCACTGCGCCTGCTGTGCCAATCTCCGGATTTGTGTAGCAGGCGGCGTGTTTGCAGATATTTCATCGCATTATTCAGGAGAGATCCATGAATCATATCGCAGGAGTCTTCGACAGCAAGGAAGCAGCTAACGCTGCGGTTTCTATGCTGCTCAACACAGGATTCAATAAAGAGGATATCAGCCTTATTGTTTCTGATAATGCCCATCATACTATTTTTCCACATCCCGTAGATGACGAAAGCAGCAATGCAATTAAAAGCGGTGCTGTCGGAGCATTATTCGGAGGTGCCTTGGGGGCCTTGATTGCAAGCCTGACCCTTGTTGGCGTTGTCGTGGTTCCCGGATCAGGCCTGCTTATGGCAGGTCCATTAATGGCTGCTCTTACAGGGGCAGGGGCGGGTGCAGCGATAGGCGGTTTATCCGGCGCATTAATTAGTGCAGGTTTTTCCGTGGATGAAGCCAAACGCTATGAAGAGGAAATCAGACACGGTAAGGCAGTTATTATCGTTCAGGCCGCCAACGTTATGACAAAAGCCGCTCGGACAGCATTACATAGTAGTCATGGAACGATAAAAGCCGCCTAGAAATAAACCAATTCCCAATAAATTATAATTAACCCTATGGAGAGAACGATGCAAAAACTACGCATTACTTATCTGGCACTTGTTGTTGGAGCACTAGCTACTTTATCAAGCGGAGTATATCCTGTGAGCGCCAAAACCCCTGAAGATCTGAATCATGACGCAGATCAGGCTGTTCAGACGCTCATATCTACTAATCCCACTGCTGCCACGGTAGCAAAGCAGGCCAAAGCGGTGCTTATATTTCCCAATATAGTCAAAGCTGGCCTCGTCTTTGGCGGAGCTTATGGCGAAGGCGAACTAAAGCAAGGCATGCAAGTTGACGGTTACTACAACTCGATTACCGCATCTTGGGGCTTGCAAGCTGGTGCTCAGTCGTACGGATACGTGGTATTTCTTATGAATGACAAAGCGATCAAATACATTCATGAAACCAATGGCTGGGAAATCGGTACAGGCCCAACGGTAGTCGTTGTGAATGAAGGTGTTGCCAAGAACCTCTCGTCAACAAGCTTGAAGGATGATGCTTACGCCTTCATTTTTGACCAGCAAGGACTCATGGCCAGTCTTAGCATCGAAGGCACTAAGATATCTCATATCAAAAATCCCTAGACTTGAGTGTGATAATAAACGCACCTGACTTATGTCTAGGCAATTAAAATAAAGGCCATATTCATTTTGTATGAATATGGCCTTTATAGATTAATGCTTCTCGGTCTGTGCTGTCTTTGCTAGTTTAGGCGGCACTGTGCAATAGACTGAAAAGCTCGTCCTTTAGCCTAAGACGTCTCTTTTTTAGCGCGTCCAGCTCTTCATCAGTGAATGACTGTGTACCAGATTCCATAAGATGGATTTTATGTTCAAGGTCATCATATTTGTCAGATAGTCCCGCAAAGTGGCTATTGTTTTTTTTCGTCGCATGGATGCGCTCACTCATTTCAGGAAAATCTTTGAGAATAGTGTGTTCTTTCATTTTCATATTATATTCCATAGTTAGAGAATGTTAACGTCGATATGGTATAGAGATATTTGCCGCATTATTTTGCTTGCGCGTGATGGCTTTTACGCAGGCCAAGTAAATTATGCAGTACTTTGTCACTTATACGAAAGTTACCCTGATTGCGTAGAAGCTCTGCTAGAGTAACAATACCTACCGCGTAATTCTTAGTGATAACAATTAGGCGGCGGATATTATGCTCACTCATCTGTTCCGCGGCATCCTCAAGGCTGCTTTTTCCATCACAAGTTTGGACCTCTTTGGTCATCACTTCTTCTATAAGAGTAAGAGAAGCATTTTTGCCTTCGGCTGTAACCCTTAGGGTAATGTCGCGATCTGTTATTATACCGACAATTTTTTCTGGATGTGTTCCTACCGGAAGAACGCCAGAGTTGATTCGCTTCATTAGTATTGCCGCGTCCATCACTGTTTTCTCTGGGCTAATAATCCGCGGACCGTGCTTCATGATATCCATGACTCTAATTTCTTCCATTTCTCTCTCCTTAATTTAGGGCAAATATAATAACACCAATGCGTAATATCATTTTGACCCGAGTCAAAAGCACTGAAGGAAAAATAAAATAAATCCAATAATTATCTCCTAACCACATCGAGAAAAGATTGGTGAAAATATAGTTTCTTGATCCGCACAGCAGATATGTCTTTAACGCCATTTACCTGCAGAAGTGTATCCATCAAACTTCAAGGAAATTATATGTCAGACATTAACAATAACGCCGTAGTGGCAGTCTATGACAATCACGATTTGGCCGAACTTGCCGTCAAAAAATTGGCCGATGCCAATATCCCCATGAAAGAAATCAGCGTTATCGGCAGGGGTTATCATACTGATGAAAAAGTCATCGGCTTTTATAACGCTGGTGACCGCATGAAATTCTGGGGCAAGTACGGCGCCTTTTGGGGTGCTTTGTGGGGAATACTGGCCGGTGGCTTGTTCATGACGGCCCCTATTATCGGTCCAGTCGTTGTATTGGGTAGTTTTGCCGCAATGGTACTCTCTGGTATTGAAGGAGCAGTGGCTGTAGGTGGCTTAAGTGCACTAGGCGCGGCTTTTTTTAGCATCGGTATCCCTAAGGACACTATCTTACAGTATGAGAACGCTCTTAAGGCAGATGGGTTCCTCATTTTAGTGCAGGGTACGGTAGAAGAAATAGACCACGCTCGTCAAATCCTAAAAGCAAGCACTGCCAAGCAGGTGGATACGCATTGCTACAAAGATAAGATCCATGACGGCAGTACGATTCAATTAAAAGCAAGCTGAGTTTAGTTCTCAGCTATATGCACTTCAATCACATTTGATTCGAATAATTAACTTGTTGCCATAAGGAATTTATGAAGCCCACACCAACGCCAGTTCCAGTAATTCTTGAGCATTTGAATCCGGTGACCGAGCATTTTGGGCCGATATCTAAGGATACAGGCAAGATGCAGATACCCGACACAATGCAGGATATCCCCCGCTTTGTATATGAGCTGCTTACCGAAACAGAACAAGCAATGTGCGATAAAGTCACCGATTAATTCCAACAGATTAGCGATTCAATAAATACGATTAAATTTAAGGAAGTCTGATGAGTGATATTCTTGCTGGCAAAAAAGGCCTAGTAATTGGCATTGCTAATGAGCATTCCATTGCTTGGGGTTGTGCGAAAGCATTTCATGAAGCCGGTGCACAACTAGCCATTACTTATCTCAATGAAAAGGCCGCGCCTTATGTGCGTCCGATAGCTGAGCAACTTAAGACCTCTATAATTTTACCGCTGGATGTGCGCGACGATGCCCAGATGAAGGCATTATTTGATGCCATAAAAACTAAGTGGGGCAAACTAGATTTCTTACTGCATGCCGTTGCTTTCGCACCGATGCAGGATTTGCAAGGGCGTATTGTTGATGCTTCGCGCGCAGGGTTTTTAGAAGCGATGGATATCTCCTGCTACTCTTTTATTAGTCTTAGCCATTTGGCAGAACCTCTAATGCAAGAGGGCGGTTGTCTGCTTACTACTACCTATTATGGTAGCGAAAAAGTTATACAAAATTACGGCCTAATGGGGCCTGTAAAATCAGCATTAGAAGGCACCGTAAGATACCTTGCAGCTGAACTGGGGGCAAAAAATATCCGAGTCAACGCCTTATCACCAGGTCCGATTGCCACTCGGGCGGCCTCAGGTATTGCTCATTTCGACCAGCTCCTAGAGCTAGCGCATCAGAAATCACCCGAACATGTTGCCATTTCCATTGACGGCGTCGGTGCCTATGCGCGCTTTTTGGTCAGTGACGAGGCCCGCTTAGTGACAGGCAGCATTGCTTATGTCGATGCGGGTTTCAACATTATGGGAGGTTAGGCGTATGGCCGATGATTTTCTAGAAAATGTAACGTTTGATGAGCTTACCATTGGCCGTCAGGGTATATTAACCCGGATGTTGACGCAGGACGATATTACGCTCTTTGCGGTGATGTCAGGCGATGTCAACCCGGCGCATATGGACGCGGAATATGCCAAGAGCGATATCTTTCATGGCATCATTGGCCAGGGAATGTGGACGGCATCGCTCATTTCTGCACTGCTCGGGACCGTGATGCCGGGCGTTGGCACGATTTACCTCGAACAGGATATAAAATTTAAAAAGCCGGTGCGCATTGGCGATACAATCACTGTAACGGCCATCGTGCGTGACAAACGCACCGACAAGCCGATTGTGATATTGGATTGCAAAGCGGTGAATCAGCGCGGGGAAGTCGTTGCTGACGGCCTTGCGACCGTCCTTGCGCCGAAGGAAAAGCTCCGCGTGGCGCGGGCCAATTTACCTCAGATCAATATTCCTCAGCATGATCGCTTTAATGCCATTATGCAGCGTTGTGAAGGTTTGGATGCCCTGCGTACTGCCATAGTCCATCCGGTAAAGAGTGATGTGCTACAGGCTGTAGCCGATGCCGTAAAAGCGGGATTGATTGTTCCTGTGCTTATTGGCCCGATGGCTAAAATTAAGGCGGCGGCAAAAGAGGCGAAGATCGATCTCTCGGGCTGGGAAACCATTGATACCGAACATAGCCATGAAGCGGCGGCCAAGGCTGTAGATCTTGCGGTGGCGGGAAAAGTTGCGGCCATCATGAAAGGCTCTCTGCATACAGACGAACTGCTGGGAGCGGTAGTGTCTCAAGCCTCGGGCCTGCGCACTGAATACCGCATAAGCCATGCTTACGTCATTGATGCGCCGTCCTATCATAAAATACTTATAGTCACCGACGCTGCCATCAATATCGCGCCGGATGCTGCGACCAAAGCAGACATCTGCCAGAACGCCATTTGTCTTTGGCGCACATTGTTCGGGGAGGACAAAATGCCCAAGGTGGCAATACTTGCCGCCACGGAAGAGATGAATCCAAAGATGCAGGCAACGGTCGATGCCGCAATTTTATGTAAGATGGCGGACCGGGGCCAGATTACAAACGGCATCCTTGATGGGCCGCTCGCCTTTGACAATGCTATCAGCAAGCAGGCAGCGAAAGAAAAGGGCATCCATTCCCTGGTTGCGGGTGATGCCGATATTTTGCTGGTGCCGGAGATAGAAACCGGCAACGTGCTGGCCAAGCAACTGGCCTTTCTGGGGGGTGCCGACGCCGCTGGCATCGCTCTAGGCGCACGTGTTCCCATCATTCTCACAAGCCGCGCCGATAGCTTACGCACAAAGCTTCTCTCCTGCGCTTTGGCAGTATTGATTGCGGATGCAAAGCGCAACCAGCCCCTCATTCTCTCCAAGGCGGCATAAACATGCGCATCCTTGTCATTAATGCTGGAAGCTCATCAGTCAAATTCAGTGTATTCGACATGGATTCCGATAATGAATGCTTTGATTCGGAGACCGAGCGTGCTGCATCTGTCGAAGAAGCACTGATGCAAATTCCTGCGGCGCTGAAAAAAGCCAGGCAGCACCATTTTGATGCCATCGGACAGCGTGTTGGGCATGGTGGAGAGAAATTCAAGGATGCCTGCGTCATTGACGATACGGTGGTTGCAGACATAAAGGCCTGCATTCCGTTGGCACCTATGCATAATCCGCCAGCACTAGCTGGCATTGCGATGGCGCGCAAGACCTGGAACGTGCCGCAAGTCGCAGTATTCGACACCGCATTTCACCAAACCATTGAATCCCACGCCACCACCTATGCCGTACCGGAAAGCTGGCGCAAAGTCGGAGTCCGGCGTTATGGCTTTCACGGCACCTCACACTGCTACATCATGCAGCGCGTGGCGGATGAGCTAAAAAAGCCTGCAACCGACCTTCGTATTATCAGTTGTCATCTCGGCAACGGCGCAAGCGTGTGTGCTATTGAGAGAGGTCAATCCGTTGATACCTCGATGGGTATGACGCCGCTCGCAGGCTTGGTGATGGGCACACGTTCCGGAGACGTCGATCCAGGCATTTTTACTTATTTAAAGCATACGCTTGGTTTGACCGTCGAACAGATTGAAGCCGCGCTCTATCACGATAGTGGTCTGGCTGGTCTTTCCGGCTTCGGCAATGACCTCCGCGACATTGAAAAACAGGCAGTGACAGGCAATAAAAACGCGCAGCTTGCAATTAAAATTTATGCCTACCGGATAAAAAAATATATCGGGGCCTATACAGCGGCGATGGGCGGGTTGGACGTACTGTCCTTTACCGGCGGCATCGGCGAGAATTCCGTATCCATGCGCAGCCACATCTGCACCGGACTGGAATTCCTTGGGCTCCATTTTGACGAAGCGCGCAACGCGCAGGTGAAACTCAAAGCATTTGAAGCGTCGCATCTGCACAAGCCACATTCACAGGTTAAAGTGCTGGTCACTAAAACCCGCGAGCAATGGATGATCGCCAAAGATACGCACCGGCTGTTAGGCCACATTACTCATTCGGCACTAGTGACACGCAAAAAGACAGCTTCCTATTAATACGCATTCAGGAGAATTTTATGACGAAAAGATTAGCATTGGTCACCGGCGGTACAACAGGTATAGGCGCTGCCATTTGTAAAGCCTTGAGGGCAGCGGAATACGACGTTGCCGCCAATTATATCGTCCATGACGATGTAGCAAATACGTTTGCAAAGGAAACCGGCGCCAAGGTTTATAAATGGGACGTCACCGATTTTGATCAGTGTGCCAAAGGTGTGGAAAAAGTCACTGCTGATTTCGGCGCCAATGTGGAAATCTTGGTCAACAATGCCGGTATTACTAGAGACGGGATGATGCACAAAATGACGGCGGAACATTGGAATGAAGTCCTCACGACTAATCTTACCTCCTGCTTTAATATGTCTCGCGCTGTGATCAATGCTATGCGCGAAAAGAAGTTTGGCCGGATTGTCTGCATCAGCTCGGTGAACGGGCAGCTGGGTCAGGTAGGCCAAACCAATTACTGCGCATCGAAGACTGGCATCATCGGTTTTATCAAGGCACTGGCCCGCGAAAGTGCTTCCAAAGGTGTCACTGTGAATGCCGTAGCGCCGGGCTACACAGACACCGAAATGGTGAAAGCCATGCCATCGGATGCACTTAAAGCCATGATTGCACAGATACCCATCGGCAGGTTGATGAAGCCCGAGGAAATCGCTCGTATGGTAGTATTTTTAGTGGCCGATGAGTCCAGCTGCATTACCGGTGAGACTATTCCAATCAACGGCGGACAATTCATGGAATCGTAAACACGAGGATTTAAGCCATGTCAAAAGTTGTTAAACTCAAGCCACAACACACAGTCGTCAGCAAAAAAACCGGCGCGCCCGCCCTCACGCGCAGACGAACCGTCTCCGAATGCCCGGTGTACACTCCTCCTTCCGATGAGGCCATACTTGATCACAGACTGCATGCGCAAATGGCAAAACTAACCGGCGGCATGTCGCCCATAGCACTTGCCCTGGCCGGATTTGACTGGTCGGCGCATCTGATGTCTTCACCTGCAAAAATGCAGAAATTGCACCAAAGCCTAGTCAGCAAAACAGCTCAAATCGGCGGATACGCCGTGCAGGCGGCATTGGGGGCTGCCAAGACGCCCCCCATAACGCCTCCTCCTGCCGATCATCGCTTCGTAAGCGATGGTTGGAAGGGCTGGCCGTTCAATGTGATTGAACAGGGCTTTCTGCTTTACCAGCAATGGTGGGAAGAGGCTACCAGCGACGTGCGCGGCGTATCAACACATCACCTGAATCTAGCTTCTTTCACCGCACGTCAGATGCTGGATATTATTTCTCCTTCCAATAGCCCTATCCTCAATCCCGATATCCTGCAAATTACCAGAAATGAAGGTGGCAAAAATTTCTGGCAAGGCGCGCTGAATTTTCTGGATGATACTACACGCACTGCCACCCATAAACCGCCTGTAGGCACTGAGGCATTTAAAGTAGGTGAAGATGTTGCAGCCACGTCGGGGAAAGTCGTTTACCGCAACGATCTCATCGAATTGATCCAGTACACGCCGACGACAGCACAGGTGTACGCCGAACCGATTCTAATAACACCGGCATGGATTATGAAATATTATATCCTCGATCTCTCACCGCATAATTCGCTGGTGAAATATCTGGTGGATAAAGGTCATACCGTATTCATGATCTCATGGAAAAACCCGGATACATGCGACCGGAATGTGGGATTAGAAGATTACCTGCATACCGGTCTTGGCGAGGCGTTGAAAGCAGTTAAAACTATCACCCATGCCCCGCAGGTAAACGCCATGGGCTATTGCCTGGGCGGAACACTGCTTTCTATCATGGCTGCCGCACATGCACGCGATGGCGATGATTCCTTCAAAACCATCACGCTTCTTGCATCGCAAGTCGATTTTGAGGAAGCCGGTGAAATATTACTGTTTGTGGACGAAGAGCAGGTGGCGTTCCTTGAGGATGTGATGTGGGATAAGGGCTATCTAGATAAATCGCAGATGGCAGGCGCATTCCAGATGCTGCGCTCCAATGATTTGATCTGGTCGCGCATCATTACCGATTATATGGAGGGCAAGCGCACATCGATGTTTGATATGATGGCGTGGGACGCTGACGCCACGCGCATGCCGTACCGTATGCATAGTGAATATCTGCGCCAGCTTTTTCTAAAGAACGATCTTGCCGAAGGGCGCTTCATGGTGGCTGGGAAGCCTGTAGCGCTACAGGATATCCGCACCCCACTTTTTTCTGTTGGCACCGCGCGCGATCATGTCGCACCGTGGAAATCGGTGTATAAAATTCTGCTGCTCACCGAAAGCGATATAACGTTCGTCCTCACCAGCGGCGGGCATAATGCCGGTATCGTCAGCGAGCCGGGACATAAAGGCCGCCACTACCAGATTGCCGCAATGCCCCGTACCGCGCGTTATACGCCACCTGGCCAGTGGCAGAGCACTACTCCCACAAAAGAAGGTTCATGGTGGGAAGAATGGCAGGGATGGCTTGATAACCATTCGGAAGGAAAAGTTAAACCGCACGCTATGGGTGGTACCAAAGATTATGCACCGATAGAAAATGCCCCCGGCAGCTACGTACTTATAAAATAATACGCTCCACATACCAACAAAGGTAATGCTCAAATATATAGAGCGTTGAATCGTTGGGAAAACGAAGGAGGAGCCACCGCCTCTGCGTATGCAAGGCCTGTTATAAAAACAGGCCGCATAGCAAATACAGAAGGAATACCGTTTATGAAGATCAATGCCAACCGAACCAAGACTTCTGAAGCGAAGCCCGAAGTAAAAGACGATCTGAAGTTCCTACCGCTGGCAGAGGTGGAGAAGAAACTAGAGTCGTCGCCGGATGGCCTTACCCAAGCCGAAGCTGAGAAACGGCTGACGCAATATGGTCCCAACGAGCTTGAAGAGAAGAAAACGAACGAACTCCTGAAATTCCTCTCCTATTTCTGGGGACCCATCCCATGGATGATCGAGGCGGCAGTAGTACTTTCAGCGGTAGCTAGGCATTGGCCTGATTTTGGCATTATCCTTCTATTGCTTGTTTCCAACGCCGTAGTCGGATTCTGGGAGGAACACCAGGCAGGAAACGCCATTGCTGCACTCAAGGCCAAGCTCGCGATTAAGGCTACGGTAAAACGTGATGGGAAATGGCTGAACCCAGCCGCACGCGAGTTGGTGCCTGGCGATGTCATCCGCGTTCGTCTGGGCGACATTGTGCCAGCAGATGGCAAGTTGTTAGAGGGCGATCCGGTCGAGGTAGATCAATCGGCCCTGACGGGTGAATCATTGCCTGCATCGCGCAAATCCGGCGAAGCGATATTTTCCGGTTCGATTATCAGGCAGGGCGAAGCCGATGCGATGGTATACGCCACCGGAGAGAATACTTATTTTGGCAAGACGGCACAACTGGTGCAGGGCGCGCGTAGCGCTAGCCATTTTCAAAAGGCAGTTTTGAGAATCGGCAATTACCTTATCGTTCTTGCCGCAGTTCTAGTGACGGTTATTGTTGCTGTCGCAATATACCGGGGCGACCCCATTCTCACTACGTTGCAATTTGCCTTAGTGCTGACGGTAGCGGCTATACCCGTAGCAATGCCCACCGTGTTGTCGGTAACTATGGCAGTCGGCGCGCGCATACTAGCCCAAAAGCAAGCGATTGTGACTCGGCTGTCGGCTATCGAAGAACTGGCGGGCGTGGATATATTATGTACCGATAAGACCGGCACCCTGACGCAAAACAAGCTGACGCTGGGCGATCCATTCAGCGTAGATAAAATCCCAGCCGAGCAAGTCGTACTCTGCGCTGCGCTCGCTTCGCGTGCGGAAGACAAAGATACTATCGACCTTGCCGTTCTAGGCGGTATCAAAGACGATAAAGCATTGAAAGCCTGCCAGATACTTCATTTCCTGCCATTCGACCCGGTGCATAAGCGTACCGAAGCAACGGTCAAACGTGCGGACGGCAAACAGTTCAAGGTGACCAAAGGCGCGCCGCAGATGATCCTAGAATTGTCGGCAAATGCCGCACAGGTGAAGCAATCCGTCGAAAAGGCGATAAACGAATTCGCTGCACGCGGCTTTCGTTCGCTGGGCGTTGCCCGGGCTGACGGCGATGACAAATGGCAGTTTCTCGGTGTATTGCCGCTGTTTGATCCGCCACGCGAAGATGCTAAGTCCACCATCGCTAGCGCCGTACAAATGGGCGTGAAGATAAAAATGGTGACGGGCGATCATGTCGCCATTGCAGTAGAAACCGCCAAGAAATTAGGTATGGACAGTAACATCCTCGATGCCAGCGGCTTCGGTGACGCCAAAGTGCATGAAACGGCCCAATTGTCTGAGTTTATTGAAAAAGCCGACGGGTTTGCGCAGGTATTCCCAGAACATAAATTTCATATTATTGACGTGTTGCAAGAGCGCGGGCATATCGTCGGCATGACCGGCGATGGAGTGAACGACGCTCCGGCGCTAAAAAAAGCCGATTGCGGCATCGCCGTATCGGGTGCGACAGACGCAGCACGCGCGGCAGCATCCATCGTATTGATGACCCCCGGCATATCAGTGATTATCGATGCGATCAAAGAGAGCCGAAAGATTTTTCAGCGAATGAACAGCTATGCCATCTACCGCATCGCCGAAACGCTGGGCGTGCTGTTTTTCATGACGCTGGCAATCCTATTTTTTAATTTTTATCCTCTGACGGCAGTAATGATCGTAATGCTGGCGCTACTAAACGACGGCGCGATTCTGTCCATCGCCTATGACAATGTACATTACAAGAATCAGCCCGAGGCCTGGAACATGCGCATGGTGCTAGGAGTTGCCACTGTGGTAAGTATCATAGGTGTCATTGACTCGTTTGGCCTGTTTTATATCGGTGACCGAATCTATCACCTCGACCATGCGCTTATCCAGACCCTGATGTATCTGAAGTTGTCAGTGGCGGGACATTTCAAGATTTTCCTTACTCGCACGCGCGGGCCTTTCTGGTCGGTTCGTCCTGGGCGCATTTTGCTGCTGGCGGTAGTCGGCACGCAACTTCTGGCAACGCTAATCGCGGTTTACGGATTATTCATGCCGTCCATCAGTTGCAAGTGGGCGCTTATGGTGTGGGGATACTCGTTGCCTTTCTTTCTTATCAATGATCGCATCAAGATTCTTGCGTATCGAGTTTTTGGTTCTCTGAAAGCTGTGCCGCTAATTGAAGCTAGACAAAATGTCCTATCTTCAGCTTCCGAAACTAAACGAATAATAGCTGATATACCGCCGGATGGTCCAGTAACGGCAAAAGATTTTCAGACGCTCATGAAAGATTTTGAACATGGCAAAATAGTATTACGGGAAGAGGCACAACATAATCTTGCAGAGCAACACAGAAAGCAGGTCGACAGCCTCATTAGCCACCATATAAACGAAGCAAGCTGGCAAGTATTACTGCATACTGCGCGTGAAGCCGCGAAAGAGGGGGCAAAAGAATGTAAGATTTTGCGTTTTCCAAGTGATCTTTGCAGCGATGGTGGCCGTGCTATAAATGCACAAGAACTTGATTGGCCTAAAACATTGCGCGGTGAGGCTGCTGAAATTTATTTACGATGGGAACAAGATTTGAAGCCACAAGGATTCCGTCTCTCTGTGCAGACACTTGAATACCCAGGAGGATTTCCTGGTGATATGGGGCTTTTTCTTGCTTGGGGAAGTTGAGGCTTGAATGCCACTGAGGTTATTGATGCGATTTGTAAAGTGATCCAATAGATTTTTAGAAAAAGAAAAAGCTACGCTATTCAAAATAAAAACTGATCTTAAAAAGAGTAACACAAATGATGGCTCATGAGACCCAGTATACTATTACAGTTGCATTAATATTGTTCTTGCTACTAATGGCATGTGTTTTCTTTAACAATAACCCGATTCAAGCTCCGACGCATACTGCCCTGCAGAGCGTTTATAAAACCATTCCTATGGTACAAGCTTGCAAGATAAAATAACACATTGAGGATCCTCACGAAGTCTCTTCTGTTTTTGCTAATCGACTAAGGATTGAACTGATTTCGGACTGTACCTGTGGCGATTGCTGGGTAAGGGCGTGGGTAAGATGCCTCATATGTGCACGCATTGTGTAGAGTTGATCGAGGAGTGAAAGCACAACATCCATTCCTTCATCATTAACTTCGATATCTTGCGTTAGATGGCAAACAAGCTCTAGACGGGCGATATCGATATCTTCAAAATACCAATTAGTCTCTTTGCGGTGAGGGCGTACCCACTTCCGTGCGATATAATCTTCAAGTATGGCACGATCAATGCGCGCTTCGAGTATTTCCAATACTTGCTCCAGTGTCTTCATACGGAGGTCTCCATATGCTTGCGTGGATTATAGGTATGGCTGATGGCCCACTGGCGGATGGACTCTTCCAGCTCACTATCGATCTCTTTAGGCATAACGAGTTTTAGGATCGCATATTGGTCACCGCCATTGATGCCCTTGCCTTTAAGTCGTAGAGTTAGCCCAGACCCCCCGCCTTTGGGGATAGTCATGTCAACAGGACCATGAATGGTCGGCACCTGAACTTTGGTACCCAGCACGCTTTCCTGTAGGGCAATAGGCAATTCGATGCTCACGTCGTTCCCTTGGCGCTTAAAGAAGGGATGCGACTTAATATGAATACCTACATAAGCATCGCCTACCTTAGGCGTTTGTCTACCCTGACCTTTAAGGCGCAATTGCTGTCCTTCTTCTATTCCTTCGGGGAGGGTAATATCGAGGGTTTTTCCATCTGGCATAGTAACGCGTTTTTTTGCTCCGCGCGCTGCTTCAAGGAAATCCACTTCAATGGTATAATGTACATCGCTTTGGGGCTGCCTAAAACCTGCGGAGCGACCACCCAATTCGCCGAAGAGTCCCTCTAGATCCGATAAATCGAAATCTTTACTGCCAAAATGATAGCGGTTACCTTGCGGCCCATCAGCAAAATCACGATAAGTATGGTGTGGTTGTTCTTGGCGCCGGGGCTGCCCGTCCTTGTCGATCTCGCCGCGATCGTATGCGACACGTTTTTCTACGTCAGAAAGTAAGTCGTTGGCAGCGTTTAATTCTTTGAACTTAGCATCTGCTTCTTTGTTACCAGGATTGAGATCCGGATGATATTTTTTGGCAAGTTTTCGGTAAGCAGCCTTAATATCCGCTTCGGTTGCTTCTTTAGCTAAACCTAATATCTCGTACGGATTCTGTGCCATAGGGACTCGTTGCAGAGTTATAGGGCACTAAGTATATTATCGCCAATTATAAATAAGGGCCATACTCATACAAAATGAATATGGCCCTCAGAAAGGTGCTTATGGTTTGGTCGTCTCGGTATTACTCTCTACCGTTTTACCATCTACCACCGTCTTATTGCTTGTATCGACTGTGCCATCACTGTTCGTTTTGCTATGGTGCATCTTTTTGACTGTAGTTTTGTTCATTAAACCTTTGGGGTCTTTGGTCTCTACCGTTGTGGAGTTGATATCTTTATTGCCTGAAGAATCGACATCCACAGTTTTCTTTTGATCCTTAGTATAGGTGGTGCCTGCAGCATCTGTAGATTGACTGCTGGTTTTGTTACTGTAATTGCCGTTTGAATCCTGCTGCACTTTGGTGCTTGATTCAGAGGTTTCCGTATCCACAGCAAATGCAGGCGTACTCAGAGCAAATGCGCAAAGAGAGACCATAAAAATATTCTTTTTCATAAAATCCTTAAATTATAATTGTTTAATATATCTTTTGACGAGTCCAGCCAACGCTTTTTACTGCGGGTTATGATCCATCATGTAGGACTTCATTTCCTCTTTGTCTTTCATTCGAGCGGCAACGAGTTCTTCTAAGGTCAGCTTGCCATCATTATTAGTATCGGCTTCTTGGAATTTCTTGTGCTGATACTTCATATATTCCTTCATGCTGACTACGCCGTCATTGTTTGTATCCATCTGATTAAAACAATATTCGGTCATCATTTGCATATGATTCGAATGATTCATGTCTGCATGAGTCATGTTGGCATGATCCATACTAGTATTATGATCATTGCTGCCGCATGCGGATAGAAAGACAGTCATGGAAATCACGCTGAGTATTACAAGGGTCTTTTTCATAAATATATCCTGTTCTAAGTATATTAAATTCAGGACAGGGAATTCTGTCTGAATCCTTTGATCCCGTTAAAATTGGGTTTTGGGGTTATGAGTTATATACTCAGCTGGCTGTAAGCATTTTGACCTGCATCAAAAAATCTCAAGTGAGATTTCTATAAGATGCTTCTTTGGAGGCCCTTTATGGGCGATGTGCCTGTAGGTTATCCGATTCAAAAAGTATAGGTGGTCCCACTACTTTGCCCTCATTGTTGAGAAGATCAAGCCCTCTGACTTTAATTAAGGATTTCTAAGTGCTCCATAAATTTTAATGCGGGCAACGAACTCATCTAACAACCTTATAAATTGAGCCTGATTAGCCACCAACTAACTTACATCATTAGGGGCATAGTGAGTCTGAAAAACGGCAATTATGCCTTCAGATTAAAAGAGGTAAAGTTATGACAACGGCAATTAATAATATGAATATGTCTTCCCATGTCACTCCAGTAGGTACAAATAATAATACTAAAAAATATCATAATACTACCCAGGATAATAATGTCCGAATGGGTAATAATAATAGAATAAGTAATGGGTATCAAACAGGTGGTTCTCGAACAGGTGGTTCTCGAACAGGTGACAATACGTCAAGAGCCACTAATGACCTTAAGGCTTTTGAGAATTTTTTGGAAGTAATTGAAATAGAAATATCAAACCAAGATAATTTTGAACAAACTCAAGAAAATTCAGGTTCAATAAATTCTGGTTTACTCAATTTAAACTTTCAATCTTTAAACTTTCTGAATGCAAGCGGGCAGGCTGTAAATAGCGATAATGAAGCCTTCGATAATGGAAAATTTTTTCCTTTATAGGAAAGCGTCTTTCTATTCAGAATACCATAGAGAATTTATAGAGAAATTTTGAGTAGATTCTCTTACCTTCCTATAGATCAAGGGCAATGGATGGTGTTATGGGCGGAGAATATATGAAAGGCGAAGTAGTCTACCTTTATGCCTTTGATGTAGCCAACGAGATCGCCACTGGCAAAGTGCGTGATATACTTGCTGGCAAGCCGGTGCCATATGAAATTCGCACCGATCATACGGTGCCGAAAGATGTACCCTTATACAAGCCGTTGTCTATCGAGCCTGATGTGCTCGGATCAAAACTTTATGACATGCCTGTGTATCCTCTCATTCATATTTATGAAGTCGGGGTAGTGTCTATTGCAATGCGTGTGGCTTTCGAGGTCAAGGATTTGCATGGGCTTCTGCCTTTTCATAAGCCGGTACTGGGAGATGGAAGGGCCCTAGATCAGGTGGCTCGTGACTTATGCATAGAGGCATGTAAGAGCCTCAAAGCAGCTATGATTCAGAGTTCGCCGTTATTGGAGCCGGAAGCCTATACAGCATTTTGTCTGACGGATATTGGTTCGCGGCAAATTCTTGAGGAATGGATGCATGAGAACCGTCAGGAGATCGCGGAGCTACTGACAGAGAATCAGCCGGGAGTATTAAGTGATATGCAGATAAATGAAGTACTGCGCATTCACCGATCCTACGCCAATACTGATCTCGCGGTCATTGATTGGGACGCAGCGCTTGTGATTGATCTAGCAGGCTATGTGGATGATACGCTGTATGTATTGGAGCTTGCTAATCTGCAGCTAGAGGAATATCGGGTGATGGATCAGCGTCTAGATCGTTATCTAGACAAGGCTTATGTGGACATTCAGTATCGTAGATTCCGCATTTTCGGCACCTATACTACCATTCTCAGGAGGCTGCGGACCCTAAGGGTGGATGTGACGAAGCTCAACGATGAAGTAACGCATATTACCAAGTTCTTTGGCGATTGGTATTTGGCGCGCGTCTATATGGGCGCGCGTGAGCGTTTTCATCTTAACCAATGGCGCAACAGCGTGGAAGAAAGACTAAAGCAGATTGATGCGCTTTATACCGTGGCACATACCGAACTTGCCAATCAGCGAATGTTCTGGCTGGAAATGATTATTACTGTTTTTTTTGCTATTGATCTTCTCAGCATTTTTCTGCTGAAGAGATGATGCCAGGCCACCACGGGATCCTCTATAATCACGATCAAAATCTGGCTCTGAGCTGATTTGAAAGACTCCTGTAGTGTATTTTTTTCTTACTCCAAGCATTTAGAGGATCCTAGCCCACATTCAGTTGGCGCTTTATAATGGCGGTCAGAGCGGCTATCGAATGAGATGATTTCCAGCAAAAGAATCCAGTAGTTAAGTCTACTGCATGAAAAGTAGGCGGATTATTACCTACACTTCTGGATGTTGGATTTCTTTGCTCATTTGGGAAAAAATATTCTTAGGAGCTTCCATATCCACTGGTTTAACCAAATAATAATCGAAGCCAGCCTCTTTTGAGCGCTTCCTATGCTCTTCATCCCTCCAACCGGTCTGGGCTATAAAAACGGCATTTTGAAGAACTGATTCTCGGCGCATAGCTTGGCATATCTCGTAGCCATTCATGCCTGGTAATCCGATATCAAGTAAGATGATGTCTGGATAAAAAGTTTTAGCCAGTGCAATAGCGCTTGGGCCGCCATGAGCAATTTTTACAGTATGGCCTAACATTTCCAATGTCCACATCATGACTTTGGCATAAGGTTCATTATCATCAACAACAAGTATGCGGTAGCTATGCGATTTTGTTGCTTCTGATTCATCCCCAGGTGCGATAAAAACCTGAGCAATTTTCATTATACTGCCCGCGGAAATTTGACAGTAAAAGTTGTACCCTCTTCTTCAGAAGAGGTGACGCTAATCGTTCCCCCATGAGATGCAACGATATCATTGGTAATGTAGAGACCTAAACCAAGGTTTATAGCCCCGGGATGATCGCCTTCATCTGTAACTGCGCGAGATAATGCATCAAATATGGATATAAGTTTATTCGGAGGAATAGGTATGCCCATATTGTGTACAGATAGTATCGCTTCTTCCGAATTGCCATTTACCACTACGTCTATAGACGAATCCTTAAAGCTATATTGGATAGCGTTGCCAATCAAGTTCGAGAAGACTTGCCCGATGCGAGCTTTATCCCATTCACCACTTAGATCTCCTGTGACCCCGAGTAGGATAGTACGGGTAGGGTGAGCAGCCCGCATCTCATCCACCAGTTGACGGCTTACAAACCCCATATCCATGATGGCTCGTGTAACCGGGAGCCCGGAACCGAATCGGGCGCGTGTCACATCAAGAAGATCAGTAACTATTTTGGTAATACGAGAGGTGCTTTCATGAATCTGTGTCACCAGCATCGTTTGGCGTTCATCAAGTGGTTGCTTTTTGTTAATAGCTCCTATGTTCAACATAAGTTGAGATGACATGGATATTACGTTAAGTGGTGTGGCAAGGTCATGGCTTAATATACCCAGGAAAAGATCCTTGGAGTAATTAACTTTCTGGGTGTAATGGCTGACCGATTCTGCCAGTTCCTGATCAATAGATTCATTGAACCTCGTCAAATCCAAAATATCAGTGCTGTTCATAACGGGATTAGCTTTGCTCCATAATTTAATTACACTGGCACGCAAAGCGCGATATTCTGAAACCATCTGGTCGATATTAAATCCACCGGCAAGGCGTAATGCAGCATGCGTTTCTGCTGCCGTAGGGATAGAGCTTTTCTCTTTTCCCCCGTGCGATTTTTTTACTTGTTCAGAATAAGTCTGGGGTGATTGTATGTCCCGTACAATAAAAGCCAGGAGCTCATATATATGATCACGCAACGCAAGGGGTGTCAGGTGAATATCACCAGTTGCCAATGCTCTTCCAAATGCCTCCCACTCACCAACAATTTGCTTTGTATTTTTAAGAATGAAATCTGCCAACCTTATTTTATTATCATCAGATGATATCTTGGAGTTTTCGCTTTTCGGGCGATGAAAGACTAATACCGGTTTTTCGGACTGACTTTTTGAACATTCTACCATACCGAAGCTCCTTAATTAGAGTGAACCCGTTAGTTAAAATTAGACAGATGAGCCAAATACCGCTTTTAACCAACCCCATTCCAGTTTTGCAGGGTTATCAATGTATTCTTTTGGATTGTCGACGACGCGCTTCAGATACTGGTAGGTAAAGGGCCATTCCTCGTCTGGAACTGGTTTCTTTTCTATAATTTCGATCTTCATCTCTTTTGTTAGCCGTAACATAAATGCGGCCTTGGGCCGATCATCATAGATAATTGCGTGAAGCGTTGCTTCTGTTTCCAAAGTTTTGAATCGCGCCCCCCAGATTTCTGTATAGGGAAATTTATTTCGATTCTGCTCTATGGCGCGGTTACATATCTCCAGATATTGCTGGAATACTAGTTCATACTCTTTCGCATCTTTAATTTGTTCCGCCGCTTTCATAATCATAAATCCTTAGCCGCTAGGGGGGCTTTTTTATAGCATCTATATCTGATGGGGCTTTGATCTATGTCAAAGCAGAAAGGTCGTAAACCACACAGAGAAATGATGCTTGATGGGACATAGTTCTTCTGCATGACAGCGGCTGGCTTTGCCCCCCGTCTTAGATTATGCAGAATCTTCCCAAAGGAGAAATTTTTATGGATAATCAACCCGCAAATAGCAATTCCCATTCTCAGAAATTGGCTGCTGAGATCAAAAAGACTTTCCCCAAACTTTCAGATGCAGACATTGCCTTACAGGCTAGCAGTCCGGACAAGTTCTATGAGGCTGTGAAGGCAAAGGAAGGCATCAATAAGGATGAAGCAGAAGAGACTGTTCAGAAGCTTCATGCAGAATGTACTGCAGCTTGCAACAAAACTAACGACAAGAGCGCTAACGCCAATTCTAGCCCGCTTCCCAAAGCAGCTAACTCCTAACAATAAATATATTCTCTCTGCCCGGCCCCGATATTATTACTGGGGCCGGGAGTATATAAAAATCTAAACGAATGAATATTTGACGGTTATGTCGCTAAAAATACTCATTGTTGATGATCATGCGCTATCAGCAAACATGCTTATGTGGGCCATGGAAGCTGCGGGCTATGAAGCAAAAGTTGCACTCAAAAGCCCTGAAGCACTCGAAATCATAAATTCTTACATTCCTGATGTGGTTCTTTCAGATATAAATATGCCCTACCTGGATGGGTATCAATTATGCAAAATGAAGCGCCTGCTTGAGTTAAAAGACATTTTCTCAATGCTGAAGAAAAGACTGCGTTAACAAAATGGCTTTTAGCATCACCAAACGACACCTCGGAATTGCCCGGCAGAGAGAATCGCTATAATCAGGGTCGAAATACGCCCAAATGCAATATCTCCGGTTGCGTTTCATTAGGTGAGTGGCGGCAATCCCGCCGCTCACACCGGAATTATATCTAATATTGATATCATGCTAGACTTAATGGTCGGGGCGACAGGATTTGAACCTGCGACCCCCAGTCCCCCAGACTGATGCGCTACCAGGCTGCGCTACGCCCCGACACGCGGCGATTCATAGAGAAATTAACCTTCTGAAGCAATAGCTTTGTTTTTAACGTTTTCCTCATCTTTAACCTCTAAAATGGCGGCTACAGAGGCGCCTATGGTGGAAAAGAAGCGTACCCAGAAAGTCCTATTTCTTTCCGACATGCATATTGCCGGTAAAACCTCCAATTTAGCGACGTATCAGGCGGGTATTATCGAGCTTATGACACGCTATGATCACGTCTGCATGTTGGGGGACGACTGGGAGCTGTTCTTTGTCGATAAAAACCATGTCAAGTCCATGAGCAACTTGCTGGAGGTACTCACCGACCGCAGCAGTGACAAATGGCAGAAAGACTTCCGGCTGAAAATTGACAAGAAAGTAAATGATACGCGTAACGCAGTGCAAAGCGTTATCCGCGGCGGCAAGTGGTTTACCTCCGAATTTCTTGAACGCAATCCCCGTGTTCACTTGCATAAGGTGGAAGGCAATCACGAGATGGTGCGGCGCTTTCGCAATGAATTTGATTATCTGGAAGAAAAATACCCCAATTTTGAATGGGGCATTCATGGCATTCGTCTGGGAGATGCATTGCTGACCCACGGGCATATTCCGATGCAAGACATCCATAAGCAGCAGGATCCGGCACGGTTGCGATTTGCCGAGAAAAGTCAGGTATGGGCCGGGTTCATTGATCTTTTTGCGGGTCTTGAGCATCGCTGGCAAGAAAGCAAATGGAATACGCTTGAGAAGAAGCAGACGCATATCGCAAAATTTGACGACAATCTCACCGAGCGCACCGGACTGATGAATTTCTCTATCAGCCATAATCGCCAGCGTGAACCCCTGACGACTATGAGCTGGGCGAAGCATGTGTTCTTTGGCCACACCCATGTCAAATTCGATAATGTGATAGAACCTAAAACCAACACGCTTTACCACAATACCGGCGCTATCGTGAAGGGTAACGCTTCAAGAAATCCTGAAGATTTGGGTTTGCTTGAAGCCGAGCTGACGGAGGATGGACGGATAATCAATGTCAGACCGGTGCATATCACCAAAGACAAAGACCGCAGTCTCTGGACTAAGCCCAAACAAGACGACGCGCTTGGCCGCTAATTATTTCTTAAGCGCTTTTTTGCCGGCGTAATTCGCCTGACGGCCCAGCTGCTCTTCGATGCGGATAAGCTCGTTGTACTTGGCCGTGCGATCCGAGCGCGACAGCGAGCCAGTTTTGATTTGCCCGCAATTGGTGGCAACGGCGATATGGGCGATGGTAGTATCTTCGGTTTCGCCTGAGCGGTGCGAAAGTATCGCGCGGTAGCCCGCTTTGTGCGCAATTTCCACCGCCTGCAATGTTTCGCTGAGCGTGCCGATCTGATTGACCTTTACCAGTATCGCGTTGGCCAGTCCGTCCTTGATACCTTGCGTGAGAATCTTCGGGTTGGTGACGAAGAGATCATCGCCTACCAGCTGGATTTTGCCGCCAAGCTTGTCGGTGATGGCTTTCCAGCCCTTATGGTCATCTTCCGCCATGGCGTCTTCGATGGAGACGATGGGATAGCGCTTCACCAGCCCTTCATAATATTTAATCAGCTCGTCGCTGCCCAGCATCTTGCCTTCAATGGCGTATTTGCCTTTTTTATGAAACTCGCTGGCGGCGGCATCGAGCGCGAGTACCACGTCGTCACCGGCTTTGTAACCCGCGGCCTTGATGGCTTTCATGATGTAGCTGAGCGCTTCGTCGGCACTTGTAAGGTTGGGTGCAAAACCGCCTTCATCACCGACATTGGTATTATGACTGCTCTCAGAGAGCTGTTTTTTGAGCGCTTGGAAAATTTCGGCGCCGATGCGTATGGCATCGCTGGCGGTATCGGCACCCACAGGCATGACCATGAATTCCTGAATGTCGATGGGATTATGGGCATGCGCGCCGCCGTTGATGATGTTCATCATCGGGACGGGCAGGGTGCGTGCTTTGACCCCACCCAGATAACGGTAAAGCGGCAGATTGGCACTCGCGGCGGCGGCTTTGGCCACGGCAAGTGACACGCCGAGCATGGCGTTGGCACCCAGGCGCGATTTGTTTTCCGTACCATCAAGCGTGATCATCAGCTCGTCGATTTTTACCTGATCGCTGGCATCGAGTCCGAGCAATGTGTCGGAGATTTCGTTATTGATGTTGCTGACGGCTTTTTGCACGCCCTTGCCGCCGAAGCGTTTTTTATCGCCATCACGAAGTTCCAGCGCCTCAAGCGATCCGGTGGAAGCACCAGAAGGCACGGCGGCGCGGCCAGAAAATCCGCCGTCGAGTTCGACATCCACTTCAACCGTGGGATTGCCGCGACTGTCGATGATTTCACGCCCTTTGATGGAAAGTATTTCGCTCATGATGTTCTCGCTTTGGTGAGTGCGTCGATGTCTTTAAGCGATTTCACCAGATCTTCCAAGTCCGAAAGTTTAACCATGGTCGGGCCATCGGAAGGTGCGTTGTCCGGATCCTGATGCGTTTCCATGAACACGCCTGCCACGCCTACGGCAACGGCTGCGCGCGCCAGTGTCGGCACGAAGCGGCGCTCACCACCTGAAGCCGTGCCCTGGCCGCCCGGTTGCTGAACACTGTGGGTGGAATCGAAAATAATGGGATAACCGGTTTCAGCCATGATTGGCAGGCTTCTGAAATCGGTGACCAGCGTATTATAACCAAACGATGCGCCGCGCTCGGTAAGCAAAATCTGCGAATTGCCGCCGGACTCTACTTTCTGCGCGACATTCTTCATGTCCCACGGCGCAAGGAATTGGCCTTTTTTGACGTTCACTACCTTGCCGGTTTTTGCCGCGGCAAGCAGCAGGTCGGTCTGGCGGCACAGGAACGCCGGAATCTGCAGAATATCCACCACGCTTGCGACTTCGGCGCACTGCGCTTCGGAATGCACATCGGTGAGCACCGGGCAGCCGAAGGTTTTTTTGATCTCAGCGAAGACGGGCAGCGCCTTCTCAAGGCCGATGCCGCGCTGGCCTTTTACGCTCGTGCGGTTGGCTTTGTCGTAGGACGTCTTATAGACAAACGCAATGCCGAGCTTTTTGCTAATCTTGGCAATATTTTCGGCCATCATCAACGCATGGTCGCGTGATTCCATCTGGCAGGGGCCGGCGATGAGCACGAAGGGCAGGTCGCCCCCGAAGGTCACATTGCCGGTTTTGATGTGTTTATACATGGGCTTATTCATGGCGGGGCACCATAGCAGCGATTGGGCGCCACGGCAACCGTCCAATGATCCCATGGTAACTCTTTCTTAAGAAGGGCTTATTTATAATAGGCGGCAAAGGCATACTTATGAAACCCACTCAAGAAAAGAACGACAAAAAAGCGCTTTATATCGATCTGAGTCTGGGCACTCCGACAGATAAGGAAAAGCATTTTGCGCCCTACAAAGCGATATTCGAATCCCAAGGTTATAAGCCCGACAATATTTTTGCGCGCTATTCGCAAAACACCCTGCGAACTATCGGCGGTCAGGCGATGAGTCAGCTAGGTATCGTTATCTTCAATGACAGGAATGACCAACATCATGAAACCAGATCCATCCGCAAAATACTGCTCAAAAGAATACCTTCGCTGCCCTATCTGGTTATCGGCCACAGCAGTATCGAAGGCTCGCACGATATACACGTAGAAAGTAAAAAACCGTTCACCGAAGAAGAGATCAAAAAACATATTCAGGCCGCGTTGCAGAAGTTCGGCCATACAGAAAGCAGCCATAAGGACATGGCCCGGCAAATGGGCACAAAAAAAGCCTTGGTCATTGTAAATCCCAGGTCGATTTATCATACGGAATTGAAGGACGGGCTATCAAAAGCCGGGTTTAATAGTGCTAACGTTACCTTGCTTCATCTAAATGCGAGCAGCATTATTGCGAGTGCGGTGGCGGCGGTGAACGAAGCGATTGATACACATAAGCCCGATGTGCTGTTATTGCATGGCCAGCTCGAAGTGCTCAAAGCCGTACACCGGGCGCATCCGAAGTTGCCGATCATGGCTTTGATGCACGATACGATCAATACCGCGCCTTACGATACTGCCAAACGCAAGGGTACAGTAGGCGGTACGCTTGTCATGGATAATTCCTGTGCTGCACGGCTTGCCAGCGCGCTTCCGGCACTAACACTTGCGTCTGAGCAAGCACGACCGGATAAAAACTTCAGGCAGTAAATGTAGCGGCTCAGCCATGCTTAGGCTGCTTTTTCTTTCTGCAGCTTCTTTGCATGTTTTATGGCCGCGTCAATGAACGACGCAAATAAAGGATGCGGCGCGAAGGGGCGCGACTTGAGTTCGGGATGGAACTGCACCGCCACAAACCACGGATGATCTTTGAGTTCGACCATCTCCGGCAGATTGCCCGAGGGCGAAAGCCCGCTGATTTTTAATCCGGCTTTTTCCAGATCATCTTTATAGGCGATGTTGAGCTCGTAGCGATGGCGATGACGCTCGCTGATATGGTTTTTGCCGTAGATTTTGGAGACGAGACTGCCCTGTACTATGTTGCAGTCATAAGCGCCAAGGCGCATGGTGCCCCCCAGATCATCGGCGTGGCCGCGCTTTTCAACGGTATCGCCTTTTTTCCATTCAGTCATCAGACCGATGATCGAGCCACGCTTGTCATGGCCTTTATATTCGCCGAATTCGGAAGAGGTGGCATCTTTGATGCCCAGTACATGGCGCGCGAATTCGATGGTGGCGACCTGCATGCCGAAGCAGATGCCGAAATAAGGAATATTGTTTTCGCGCGCATAGGTGATGGCCGCGATTTTGCCTTCGACACCGCGCTCGCCAAATCCACCCGGCACCAAAATGGCATCGACATCCTTGAGTTTCTTGGCGACGTCATGTTTCTCAAAGCCCTTGGCGTCAATCCAATGCTGATTCACGCGCACGTTATGGGCAATGCCCGCATGGTCAAGCGCTTCATTGAGCGATTTATAGGCGTCACCCATGCCGGTGTATTTGCCGACGATGGCGACGGTCACTTCACCCTTGGGATCTTCAAAGCGGCTGATGATCTGTTTCCACTGTTTCATGTCGGGCGCGTCCGACTCCATGCCGAAATGCTTGAGTACGCGCGCATCCAGACCTTCCTTATGATAGGCAAGCGGCACCTGATAGATCGATTTGGCATCGAGCGCCTGGAACACGGCATCTTCCGAGATATTGCAGAACAGCGCGACCTTCTTGCGTTCTTCAATGGGAATTTCGCGTTCGGCGCGGCACAGCAGTATGTCGGGCTGAATGCCGATGGAGCGCAGTTCCTTCACCGAATGCTGCGTTGGCTTGGTCTTGAGTTCTTTGGCGGCGGCGATATAGGGCACCAGCGTGAGATGCATATAGAGTACACGGCCATGGCCCATCGTGTAGCCCAGCTGGCGGATAGCTTCGAAGAAAGGCAGACCTTCAATGTCGCCGACCGTGCCGCCGATTTCGCAGAGCACGAAATCTTCCTTGTCGGTGTCGCGGACGATAAATTCCTTGATGAGATCGGTCACGTGCGGAATCACCTGCACCGTGCCGCCCAGATAATCGCCTTTGCGCTCTTTGGCGAGCAGCGTTGAATAAATACGTCCGGCGGTGACGTTGTCGCTTTTCTTGGCGTCGACTCCGGTGAAGCGCTCGTAATGCCCCAGATCGAGATCGGTCTCGGCGCCGTCCTCGGTGACGAACACTTCGCCGTGCTGGTTCGGGTTCATTGTACCCGGGTCGATATTGAGATAGGGGTCGAGCTTGCGCATGCGCACTTTAAAGCCGCGTTCCTGCAGCAAAGCCGCGAGACTGGCTGATGCGAGTCCCTTACCCAGCGAAGACACCACCCCACCTGTGATAAAGATGAAGCGTGGCTTGGTGGGTTTAGCGTTCATATTACTCCGGTCGGGGTACGCTGGGTTTTGCAGGTTCGGGGGCGGCGGGTTTTGTGGTCGGGCTTGCCGGCGCCGTAGCGGCAGGTGCCGTTGTTTCCACGGAATCCATGATGGAGCTGTTATTGATCGTATGCATGTGCGAGCTTAAAATGCCCAGTACAAGGCTGGTCAGAATAAAGAGTGTGGCAAGCACCGCCGTGGCGCGTGTGACAAAAGTGGCTGCGGCGCGGCCTGACATGAAGCTGGTGGACGAGCTGCTTGATAAGCCCATGCCATCCCCGGCGTTGCGCTGCACCAGGATGATGCCGATAAGCGCAATCGTGACCATTACATGAATAACTAACAACACCGGGTACATATCGCTTCCTTATATTTCTCCTGCTGCGGCAACGATGGAACAAAATTCTTCGGGGTTAAGACTGGCAACGCCTACCAGCACGCCGTCCACACCCTCTGCCGTCAGAATCTCGCGTGCGCTGGCCGCTTTTACCGATCCGCCGTAAAGAATGGCCGTACGCGCCCCTGATGTACCATAGTCAAGCAGGGAGGCAATAGTTTTATGCACCTGTGAAATCTCTTTTGGCGTGGGTGTCTTTCCCGACCCTATTGCCCAGACGGGTTCGTAGGCAATCATATAAGTATCTGAATGTACAAGGGTAGGGACGGATTTCTTTACCTGCGACGTGATGACATCGAGAAAAATTCCGGTCTGCCGATCAACCCGGTTTTCGCCTATGCAAATCACTGGCACCAGCCCTGCATCCATTGCCGCCTGCGCCTTGGCTTTCACCAGCGCATCATTCTCTTCATGCAGCGTTCTTCGTTCAGAATGCCCCACCAGCACATAATGGCAACCCGCGTCTTTGAGCATGAGAGCGCTGACTTCGCCGGTGAATGCTCCCACTTTCTCGTTACTGCAGTCCTGCGCGCCCAGCTTAACCTTAGAGTTTTTGACAGCGGAGGCGGCCATGTGAAGCGCGGTAAAAGGCGGAAAAATAGCTACTTCCACCGATGCGGGCGCAGAGAATCCGGCGATTTTCGTGGCAAGCGTGCGTGCCTCAGCCTGAAGGCTGTGCATTTTCCAATTGCCGAGTATGTATTTTCCAGTCACAGCCCCATTAGTAAATAACCCTTTGAAAAAAGCAACCTGTGGTGTAAACCGCTCTGATAATTCACAAGAATTGGCTTCTGCAATGTTGAGTACGCTACGCGAATCCGCCCACGGCTTTTTTGCCAAGATGCTTATGTTGCTTCTGGTGTTGAGTTTCGGCATCTGGGGTATTGGCGATATTTTTCGCCAGGGCGGCGGCGCAAACACGGTCGCGACCGTAGGCTCGACTTCTATCAGCCAGAGGGAATATCAGGTGGCGCTTCACCGGCGACAGGAGGAGCTGCGCCAGGCGATGGGCGCCAGTTACAAGCCGGAGATGCTGGAAAAGCTAGGGATCGAAAGCATCATTATTGACGGGCTCATCAGCGATGTGCTGGCAGAAAAAGAAGCCACCGCACTTGGCATCGTCGTGGGTGACAAGGAAATACGTCAGGCTATAGCAAGCGATCCTAATTTCGCCGATCGTGACGGCCGTTTTGATAAATCGATTTTTTTGTCGGTGCTCAACAACAATAATATGAGCGAGCAGCAATATGTCAGCGGGTTGCGCGCCGCCGTGACCAAGAAACTGCTCAAGGATGCCATACTCAACGGCGTGGAAGTGCCCGATGAGCTCGCGCGCGCGCTTTACCGCTCACGCCAGGAACAACGTACGGCAAATCTGTATGTGCTGACAGCATCGGCCATCAAGCAAGTGCCGCAAGCCACGGAAAAGGACATTGATACCTATTATGCAAATCATCCCGAACAATTCTCGGCGCCGGAAATCCGCACGGTGAGCTATGTCGTTCTTAAGCCCGCCGACATTTCTTCAAAAATTGCCGTATCCGAAGATGAAATCAAACATGCCTACGAGGATCGCAAGCAGGAATTCCAGGAGCAGCATCGCACGCTGGAACAGGCGCATGCAGAAATTGCCAAGGATCTGACGAGCAAGGCAGCGCAGGAGACGCTCTATAAATTTGTCGGCGATCTCGAAGACCTGCTGGGCGGTGGTGCAACACTTGAATCCGCTGCCGATAAAATCGGCCAGAAAGTGCAAACATTTGGGCCGGTAACGCATGAAGGCCTGAGCGCGGATGGCAAGAAGCTCACGGTTCCGCCCTATGATAATTTTATCAACGTTGCCTTCAGCACTGCTGAAAAAGATCATTCACAGTCGGTGCAGACCTCCGACGGTTCTTATTACCTGCTGTATGTCGATAAGGTGATCCCCGAGCATGTGCGCCCTCTTTCAGAGGTGAAGGCGAAGGCGACCGCCGCCTGGGAAGCACAGAAAAAGCATGAAATGCTGCAAGCGCTTGCCGACGCTGTCTCAAGGGATATCGTGGCGGGTAAATCGCCTGCCGAGGCTTTGGCCAAGCACGGAGCGCCGGTGTCCGCCGTTTCTTCGGGAAAAATCACGCGAGGCACCGAAGTGCTGGGTGAAGGCCCGCTCGCCAAACATGCATTGCCACAGTCATTGGTCGGCGAACTCTTCAGTCTTCATGCGGGGGCCAGCACGCATGCCCATCCTGCCGAGGACGGCAGCTATATGATCGCCACATTGCAACAAGTGACCCCGGCACCCGCGATTAAAGCGTCAGACGCGGTGTCTACCGATGCGCTCAATACTATCCAGCAGGAACTCAGGGAGACGATTGCGCGTGAACGGATGCAGCAGTATCTCGTATACCTGAGCAACAAATACAGCGTCACGCGTTCGCTTGTTTCCCACAGCAAGGATGAGGAAGGCAGCGAATAACGCCTCGTAATCCATGTCCCTTGCCCTTACTCCTACCTTTCAGGATTTCAGCGTGGCTTTTGGCAAGGACACGCCGCAGCTTTTAAGTGCCACGCTCCTGGCCGATCTGGAAACGCCGGTCTCCGCCATGCTCAAATTGCTGCATGAAGGCGAGCCTTCGTTCCTGCTCGAATCGGTGCAGGGCGGAGAGACGCGCGGACGTTATTCGATCATTGGGCTGCTGCCTGATCTCATCTGGAGATGCAAAGGGCCCAAAGCAGAGATCAATCGCAAGGGCACGTTGCTGGACGCAGACTTCCTGCCCATCGAAGAGGGAAGTCTTGCTTCTCTTAAGGCGCTGGTGCGCGACTGCCGTATGCAGATCCCAGCCACGCTGCCGCCGATGGCAGCGGGGCTCATCGGCTATATGGGGTATGACATGGTCAAGCTCATGGAAAAACTGCCGGACGAAAATCCCGACAGTATCGGCATTCCCGATGTCTGTTTCATGCGCCCGCGTGTGATGGTGATTTTCGATTCGGTCAAAGGCATCATCCATATCACTGCACCGCTATGGAAAGATCAGGGATTCAGGGATGCGAAGGCGGCATATGACGCTGCCAGCGGGTTGATAGTAACCATCGCCGATCAGCTTGCCCGGCCGCTGGCACAGAGCAAACCCGTGGCGCCCACCTCACTGGCCTTTGTGTCCAACACCACGAAACAGCAATACCATGCGATGGTGAAGCGCGCGAAAGAGTACATCGTCGCGGGGGATATTTTTCAGGTCGTCCCCTCGCAGCGGTTTTCCGCACCGTTCACCCTGCCGCATTTCGCGCTCTACCGCTCACTGCGCCATCTCAACCCGTCGCCATTCCTGTTTTATCTGAACTTCGGCCCCTATTCGCTGGTGGGTTCAAGCCCGGAGATTCTGGTGAGGCTGAGGGACGGCACCGTCACCGTGCGCCCGATCGCTGGCACACGTGCACGCGGCGCCACGCCTGCCGAAGATGAGGCGCTTGCAAACGATCTGCTGACCGATCCCAAGGAGATCGCCGAGCACCTGATGCTGCTCGATCTGGGCCGCAACGATGTCGGCCGCATCGCCGAAACCGGTAGTGTCAAAGTCACCGAGCGCATGGTCATCGAGAAATATTCGCATGTGATGCACATCGTCTCCAACGTCGAGGGCAGACTCGATAGGAAATATGACGCCATCGATGCGCTGATCGCGGGCTTCCCTGCGGGTACCGTGAGCGGTGCGCCGAAGATCCGCGCGATGGAAATCATCGACGAGCTTGAGAAAGAACGCCGCAGTTTCTACGCCGGCTGCGTCGGCTATTTTTCGGCGGGCGGCAGCATGGACACCTGCATCACGCTGCGCACCGGCCTCATTAAGGATGGCACACTATATGTGCAGGCGGGCGGGGGCGTGGTCGCGGATTCTGATGCCGAAGCTGAGTACCAGGAATCCTGCAACAAGGCCAAGGCGCTCATGCGCGCGGCGGAGCAAGCCGCCAAGTTCGCATGAAGGGGCGCGCACGCCTCGCCCTATTATCGCTGCTGCTTGCGGTAACGGTTATCTATGACGTGGTGGCGTATTGGGGTGACGACATTCGTGACGCGTTTGACAGCCGCCCCGCGCTTACCATCCTTTTCATTGGCAACAGCCGTACCTACGAAAATAATATGCCGCGCATGCTGCGCGAAATTGCTGACTCCGCAGGCAACAGGCAGCGTTATGCCATCACCATGCACGCCATCGGCGGTGTTTCCTTCGAGGATCACTGGAATAACGCGGAGGTTCATGCGCTCCTTGGCCACAAATGGGACTATGTGGTGTTTCAGGGCCGAAGCAACGAGCAGATAACAGCAAACGCCAACGCAAGTTTTCTTGAGTACGGCGGCAAGCTCATCGAACTGGCGAAGCTCAATCATTCGGTGCCCGTACTGTTCGTCACCTGGCGCTATGCGGATGCCGACAATACGTATTTTTATTTTCCGGCGTTCAAGCATGAGATGCACGACCTTATTCAGGCCAATTACCTGAAACTTGCGAATGCCACAGGCGCGCAGGTGGTCAATGTGGGCAAAGCATGGGCGGACATCGAGCGACAGTCGCCGGGATTCTCGTTGTATAAAGACACCAACCATCCCTCCGTTTACGGAAGCTATCTCTCGGCACTGATGATTTACGAGCATTTCTCCGGCGATGATCTGGCCAGGGTGACTTTTGTCCCCAAGGGTATCAGCCCCAAGGATGCGGATTTTCTCAAGCTGATCGCGCAAAAAGAGCGGTTTTACTGAGCGCGGGCTGTTGACCCTGATAGCGCATGACGCTAAACTCATCGGCTTAAACTATTGCTTAATGGACATTTCGTGGCGATTTTACTGCTCGATAATTACGACAGCTTTACCTACAACCTGCTGCACTACCTAAGTGAGCTCGGCAAGGAAGTAAAAGTTATTCGCAACGACGCCGTCTCTGTAAAAGACGTGCTTGCGATGAAGCCCGAAGCCATCGTCATTTCACCGGGTCCGGGCACACCGGACGAGTCGGGCATCTGCCTTGCACTCGTCAAAGAAGCCGCTGGCAAGATTCCTGTGCTAGGCGTTTGCCTGGGGCACCAGACCATCGGCCAGGTCTTCGGTGGCAAGGTTATCCGCGCGGCCAAGCCGATGCACGGCAAGGTAAGCGCCATCAGCCACACCGGCAAGGGGGTGTTCAAGGGATTGCCGAGCCCGTTTGCAGCTACGCGTTATCATTCGTTGATTGTTGAGAAATCTTCACTGCCTTCCATACTTGAGATCACGGCGCAAACGGATGACGGCATCATCATGGGCCTTGCGCACAAAGCACAAAAGATTCACGGCGTGCAGTTTCATCCTGAAAGCATTGCCTCAGAACACGGTCACCAGTTGCTTAAAAATTTCATCGGTTTGCTATGATCAATGAAATCCAGCGCCTCATCGATCG
>Ga0206878_10032_pt1 | contig 60868 bp, 50 predicted proteins | sample Alteio_BWOrgCont_8_FD_152621 | JGI IMG/M metagenome (GOLD analysis project Ga0206878, IMG submission 152621) | Enriched cells from forest soil in Barre Woods Harvard Forest LTER site, Petersham, Massachusetts, United States -... | ecosystem: Environmental > Terrestrial > Soil > Temperate forest >... | reverse complement strand
GTTCATGTGAAAATTGAATTAATATTTTCTTAAGAACAGGGTCGGGAATACTGTTCTTTAAGCATTCAACTGAATCCAGACACAATCCATTTGCATTACTTTTCCAAACATAAGACTGCCCGATGATTTGAAAATTGTTATAATCGATCTTGCCCTCACTGACTGGAGAATCAACACTCGATTTCTTCCGTTTCAACAAGACATACAAACCATTGTTGCTCAAACTTACAGCCTCTTTTACGCATCGATCTGCAGGCCCCCCGATGGATTGGCAACAATCCGTGATTTTACCTAAAATTAACGCCCGTTTATCAGCAACAGGAAGTTTAACCCAGCAATAATCAGCTGCATCGCCTTCGCCGGTTATGATCACGTCCGGGATAGAATCCGTGGTTTTTTTAGGCCACACTGGCGGTTTGCCAATATAATCAAGACAAGCATCGTATACTGTTTCCGGTGCGTTATATTGTTGGCACAACTCAGCAAGCTCCATATCCTCATGTGCACGGGAAAAAGTACATAATAAGTCCATTTTTTTAGCTTCTGCGAGCGTTGCAGGAGCACGAAGCTGCCTATCTGTCGTAGTAGCCTTAATTTTTTGTTCGATTTTGTTCACCTTGGAAAGATACGGAAGTGCCTCAATACCTCCTGTTTTTACAAATTTCACCCACCCTGATCGATCGGGTATTTCATGTCCATTTGGAAGACTTAGAGGTTGTAACACATCATGAAAAGGCTTCGGGAAAACTTTATCTTTGGGTTCCAATAGCTTTTCCGTATGCATTGCAATATCCTGGAATAGTATAGCGCGCTCTTGAGGAGTGGTTAGATTGGTTAATTTAGATGGCTCGATGAGTAGCGTCATCAATTTATAGGCGTTTTGATAGGCCATATCATCAGGGGAATTATTTTTCTCGATAAATGCATCTATTTTTCGACAAGACATGGCTATCTGAGCAAAAAGAATCCGCGCACCCTCTAGCTGAAGATCAGAAAAATACTGGTATTGAGCATTCAACGCGTCAAATTTAACATGGGTCTCATCTTTATTTAGATCATCATTTGCTATCGGTCTTAATGCCTCAACTAGTGCGGTGTGTTGCTTCGTCGACTCATAAATTGGATTGAACAGAGTTTTGAATACCTTGTTTAAATGAGGATATAACTTAAAACGAGGATCCGTATCGAGGAGCGACGGAGTGATCTGCTTTTCATTGATAAGCTCTGGAAAATAGATGTCCTTTAATTTTTTTCGACAAGCTTGCAGACGATTGCTCATCGGGATTTTATCATTATCCAGTAATTTGATCAGCTCTTGTGAGGCATCAAGCAAATAGTCATTGTTTAATTTCATCTTAAGAAACCATTGCGAGTTTATAGTTATACTATAGCTCGATGTGGCTGATTTTGCCACACAGTGCATTAAGGCACACTGCATCAAAAACATCAAAGCACTTGAAGTGACTCAATTAACACGCTAACCTTGTGGTCTGTTTGGCATAGAAAAAAGAATACCTCACATATTTATCCACAGGCCGAACAAAATTCAGCGTAAAAATTAATTTAATTAATTAATTTAAATCAATAGGTTAATCATTAATTTCAAATATAATAAAAAAAGTCAATAAAGTTATTCACAATCGACAATAATTAACACGTCACAATTATTATCTGTTAAAATGATTTGTGTCTAACTCAACTGACGAACATACCTATCATGAATGATGCAACAGAACGCAAACCGCTGACCGAGTTTACCGAGAAAGCCTATCTCGATTACTCCATGTATGTCATTTTAGACCGCGCTCTTCCAAACGTTGCAGACGGCCTCAAGCCCGTCCAGCGGCGGATTATCTATGCAATGTCAGAACTGGGTCTGAAGGCCACGTCCAAACACAAAAAATCGGCGCGTACAGTCGGTGACGTGTTGGGTAAGTTTCATCCGCACGGTGATAGTGCATGTTATGAAGCGATGGTGCTGATGGCACAACCCTTTTCATACCGCTATCCATTTGTGGATGGTCAGGGAAACTGGGGATCTCCAGATGATCCCAAATCCTTTGCTGCCATGCGTTATACGGAAGCACGCCTGTCGCCTTATGCTGAGCTTTTATTATCAGAATTACAGCAGGGTACGGTTGATTGGGTAGACAATTTCGATGCTACCTTGCAGGAACCTTCCTTGCTGCCAGCAAGGTTACCGAATGTATTATTAAATGGTGCAACAGGCATTGCAGTGGGTATGTCATCGGATATTCTGCCGCATAATTTGACCGAAGTGGCCGATGCCTGCGTGCATTTGCTTGATCATCCGGCAGCTACGCTGGATGATATAACCGCCTTTGTAAAAGCGCCTGATTTTCCGACTCAAGCTGAAATTATTACGCCGCTCGAAGCTATTCGAGCCATGTACGCGACCGGCAATGGCTCGATTAAAATGCGGGCTGTGTATAAAATCGAAAAACATAATATTGTGATTATTGCATTACCCTACCAAGTATCTGGTGCCAAAGTAGTGGAACAAATTGCAGCACAAATGCAGCAAAAGAAATTGCCCATGCTTGAGGATTTGCGCGATGAGTCTGATCACGAGCATCCGACGCGCCTGGTTATTATTCCACGCTCAAACCGTGTCGATGTTGAGGGCTTGATGTCGCACTTGTTTGCCACGACTGATCTGGAACGCAGCTATCGCGTTAATTTTAATATGATTGGCCTCGATGGCAAACCACGGGTTAAAAATCTGCTGGTTATCTTGCAAGAATGGCTGGTTTTCCGATTAAGCACCGTCAAAAAACGTCTGCAGTATCGTCTTGATAAAGTATTGGATCGTTTGCATGTCCTGGAGGGTTTGCTGGTTGCCTATCTGAATCTGGACGAAGTCATTGCCATTATTCGTGAAGAAGATAATCCAAAACAGGCCCTGATGGCCCGTTTTATGCTCAGTGAACGTCAAGCAGATGCGATTCTTGACCTTAAATTACGTCATTTGGCAAAACTTGAAGAATTTAACTTACGTAGCGAGCTGGATGAGTTAAGCGCTGAGCGTGACCATTTACAGCAAATTTTAGCTAGTGAACGTCGCTTGCGTACTCTAGTGAAAAACGAAATCATTGCCGATCGAGATATGTATGGTGATGTCCGACGCTCGCCGCTGATTGAGCGTGAAGGCTCATCGGCGCTAAAAGAAGAAGACATTTTACCCAATGAACCCATTACCGTGGTGCTGTCGAAGAAAGGCTGGGTACGGGCTGCAAAGGGCTTTGATATTGATGGCAGTGCATTAAGTTATAAATCCAGTGATGAATTCAAGGCACAAACCAACGCGCGCAGTAATCAGCAGGTCGTGTTTTTTGATAGTGAAGGCAAGGTTTACAACGTGCCCGGACACGTGTTGCCGTCTGCACGCGGTCAAGGTGAACCGTTGACTGGCAAGTTAAATCCGGCAGATGGCATGTCATTTGTTGCTTTAATCAGCGGTGAACCCGATGACTGGGTGTTCCTGGCCACGGATGCAGGGTATGGTTTTATGACACAGTTAAAAGACTTATACGTTAAAAACCGTAATGGAAAAGCCTGTCTTAAATTGCCAATGAACAGCCAAGTCCTGCCGCCTCGTATTCTTGCCTCCAAAGAGACCCAGCAAGTGGTTTGTATCACCAACACAGGTCGGCTACTGATTTTTTCAGCACTGGAATTACCTCAATTGACACGAGGTAAAGGAAATAAATTTATTAACATCCCTTCAGCTAAAGCCTCATTACGCGAAGAGCTGGTCATTGATGTGCAATTGATAGCACCGGGTGATGAATTGACGGTACACGCAGGCAAACGTCACTTTACCCTGAAAGCCGCTGATCTTCAGCATTATCAGGGAGAGCGTGGACGCCGTGGTAATCGTTTACCCAGAGGCTTGCAAAATGTGACCGCATTGCAGGTGTCGACGAAGGGCGCGTAGGGTGGGCCATTCGGCTAAAAAATATTGACTAGGGGCTGTTGACATTTGCCCTGACGTGACAAGTCCGCTCATTGCAAAAGACAAATAAGTATCATATAATTTCATTTGAAAGGAGATTGTATGAAAACTTCTGAAAACAAGCAAAACCCAAAAGAAACTGTTTTGACCAAAGCCATTTGTAATGTAGCTAAATTTTATTCTTTCACTGGAAAAGATCTTAGCGATATTATTGGTATAAGCGAAGCGGGGGCGTCTCGTATTAACCAAGGGAAAAAACTGATTTATCCAGATACGAAAGAAGGGGAGATGGCTCTATTGCTTGTAAGAATATATCGAAGCTTAAACGCCATGGTTGGAAATAATCACGACAAAGCCAAAGCATGGCTCAATAGCAAAAATAAGTATTTTCAAAACAAACCTCTTGAAGAAATGAAAACTATTTCCGGATTAATTTCTGTACTTAATTACTTAGACGCGATGCGTGGCAAACTATGAGACTTTGGAATACCTGTGCCGGTGAAAAACACCGTACTCATATTGAAACTGAGGCATGGCGAGTAGTTGAAGCGCAACATGTTTCCAGTTCAAGAGACTTGGTGGATAGTATAGAGGAACATGATCTTTTGGAAGAGTTATTAGAAGAATCTAAACCAAAGATTGCAAAGATTGCAACGAATAAGCACTACTTAATATTCACTCCTTTTAGATACCCCCCTCTCAAATATGGTTCTCGCTTTGGTAGACAATATGAGCCGTCACTTTGGTATGGTTCAATGGATCTCCAAACAGTGTTCTCTGAAGTAGCTTATTATAGGCTAAAATTTTTTGATGATACGACAGCAAATCTTGGATTCAGTGAAATTCCAATAACGGTTTTTAGCGCTTATTTGAAATCGAGCCATGGAATAGATCTCACAGATCATCCATTTACAGATCATCAAGATAAAATTTCTAGCCGGCAGAGCTACGAATATAGCCAAGCATTGGGAACAGATATGAGGCAATCTGGTATTGAAGCATTTATATTCGCATCAGCAAGAGCATCCAAGACAGTAAAATCTATGGGAAAAAATATTGCTGCGTTCACTCCAGAAGTATTTATAAAGAAAGATAACCAATATGTATCGAATATGACAAATTGGCAGTGCCTGGCAAACAAGAATAATATTGAATTTACTCGGCTAGACATTTTATCAAGAGAGAGGCATTCATTCTCCTCTGTCGAATTTACAATATAATAGACTGTAACAAAATCACAGTTTACGATACAATTAATTATATCAAATAATTTTACGGCTGACTGATATGAACGCTGATATTTTTCAAGCTTTACTGGATTGGAATCCATGGATCCGTGGGGAATTTCCAGATGAATTAATGGGCTTTCAACGCGACTATCACTTGCTGGATTATCTTAAAGTTCCTGAAATCAAGATCATTGAAGGCGCTAGGCGTGTGGGAAAAAGCACCTTGCTCTATCAAGTCATACATCATGTATTAAAAACAAACAAACATGTTCTTTATATTAATTTTGAGGATGAGATCCTGAAGCAATACTCGCTTGCTGAAGTCGTCTACGCATACCTGGAATATGGAAAAATTGACTTCCTGTTTGTTGATGAAATACAAAACTGTAAGGATTGGGTTTCATTTATCCGAAAGATATATGATCGCCGTGAAATCAGTCAGCTCTGGGTCAGTGGCTCCAATTCATCGTTAATTAAACAGGAATACGCCACGTTATTAACCGGAAGAAATTTACCGATTCATATTTACCCATTATCATTTCACGAGTTTTTATCATTCAAATCAAATCCTTGTCAATCACTTCCTGTATCAAAAAAACAGGCCACCGAATTACGTAAATTATTTGTTGAATACATGAATTATGGTGCCTTTCCTGCCGTAGTAAATAGGAACGTGTTAAAAAAAGAATTATTATTAGCCTATTTTGATGATTTTATTTATAAAGATATTGCAGCTCGTTACAACGTCAATGCAGTTAAAGTGAAGGAATTAGCCATCTACTTAGCGACCAACTCCAGCAAGCAGTTTAGTTACCGCAATATTGCAACCCTGTTAAATTGCCATGTAAATACTATTTCTGATTATTTCAGTTATATAAAACAAGCCTTCCTGTTTGAAGAGCTTTATAAATTTGATTACTCACTACAAAAACAATTTGTAACGGATAAAAAAATCTATTGTTTAGATACAGGCTTGGCTGCCGCGGTTTCATTCCGATTCTCGGAGGATAAAGGTCGTATTCTCGAAAATATCGTTTACTGTGAACTACGTCGACAAAGACAGGACATTTATTTTCATAAAAATATCACAGAATGTGATTTTATCATTAAAAAAGAACTGAAGATTATTAACGCTATTCAGGTGTGTATCAGTCTTGATGAACACAGCACCAAACAGCGTGAAATAAATGGCTTGATTGGCGCTCTACAAACATATGGACTTAAGTTTGGTTTGATATTGACGCAGGATGAAGAAGGTGAAGAACAGATTACCGTGAATGATGTGACCTATACGATTCACATCAAACCGGTTTGGGCGTGGCTACTTGAGAAATGAGTGCCATGCATGTAGACATCACTGAATCATCCAGAATAAGGGCGAGGGCCGCTCGCCCCTACAAGCCCCTACAGTTTTTATTCAACCCCAACCGCGTTTTCCAACGTATTAATAAATTGCGCTAATTGTTCTCGCTGCTGGGCTTGCTGATTTTCACACAGAATCAATTCATGGCTGACATGCAATGCCGCCATCAGCAGGTCTTGATAATCATCCATTTTTTTGGATAGATTCTTTGTCTTGAGCAGTTGACAGGTTAATTTTTCCGCCGCAAGCTGTAGATTTTCCATTTCCGCTTCAGGGCATTTTATTTTATAAGATTTGTTCTGTATTCGAATGGTACAAAATTGAGTTGTCGTCATGGTTTTCTCTAAAATATTGTAGCGTTGCCTAGATATCGTCGGCTTGTTTGAGCAAAGCAGCTATTATATACTGAGTCCGCTCATAATTTGATATTTTTTTAAAAAAAGAGTTTATTATGCCCAATATCGACGACTCACTACACCTTCCAGATTATCAAATATTTATTGATTCAATAGCCATTCTTGCTTTGCCCTTTTCAGGTAGTGAGCTGCACGGAATCATGTGTGGTTATTTAGCCAGCGGAGCCGCTCGAGAAGGCATCGCGTATTTACGCACATTAATACCCAACTTGAATGATGCATCTACACGCCCTGCAACTCTCGCAATCTTTGAAGTGTATACAGTCTCTCAGCAGCAGATTGAAGGTCTTGGATTTGAATTTCAACTCCTATTGGTTGATGAGCAGGAGTCCATGGAGCGTCGAGCGCAGTCATTCAGTGACTGGTGCGAAGGTTTTACGCAAGGGATTCGAATGGCAGGCGTTGACTATAACGAGCTGGAAGACGATGATACACAAGATGCCCTGCTGCATATCACCGAATTTTCAAACATGGATTATCAAGCGTTACAGATTGAAGAAGAGGACGAGCGTGCACTGACAGAAATTACTGAATACACACGAATGGCTGTGCTGCACATTCACAGTGATTTGCAGACCAATCGCCCCAATCAGGATGATGGTGAAACCGCGCATTAATTCTTGGGGAATAATAAGGACACCTTAATGGTTACACATGACTATCAAACCCGACGCCGTGCTTTGGCCATGCGATTACCGTCAGGCTGTATTGCTGTGATTCCAGCGGCCAGCGAGGTTCTGCGCAATGGCGATGCACATTATCGTTTTCGACAGGACAGCGATTTTTATTATTTGACGGGTTTTAATGAGCCAGATGCTTTGTTACTGATTACTTCAGGCGCTGAATCCACCAGTTTATTATTTAATCGCCCGAATAATCCAGCCGAAGAACAGTGGACTGGCAAGCGACTGGGACAGACGGACGCGTGTAGCATACTGGGTGTTGACGCCGCATATCCGGTGACTAGTCTGGATACTCGTTTACCTGAATTACTGGCAGACAAACAAGCGATTTATTATTCGATGGGTCGACATCCCGCATGGGAGTCGAGTATCCAACAGGCATGGAAAATAGTACAAGGGCAAGCGCGCCGCGGCGTGAAAGCACCTGAAGCCTTTTGTGATCTTGCGCCACTCTTGGGTGAAATGCGGTTATTTAAAAGTGAGGCAGAAATTGCATTGATGCAACAGGCCGGGCACATCACCGTTACGGCTCACCAGCGCGCCATGCAAACATGCCTGCGAGCAACCTATGAATATCAACTGGAAGCGGAAATAATACATGAATTCACCCGTCAGGGCTGTCGCAGTGTTGCATATGATTCAATCGTTGCAGGAGGAGCCAACGCCTGCATTTTACATTACACAGACAATAACCAACCGCTACGTCCAGGTGATTTGGTTTTGATTGATGCCGGTGCTGAGTTTGAAAATTATGCTGCAGATGTCACTCGCACATTTCCAGTTAATGGGCGCTTCAGCGCAGAACAGCGCGCGATTTATGAACTCGTATTGCGGGCGCAGCAAGCTGGAATCGCCTGTGTGCGACCAGGTTGTCCTTGGGACGACGTTCAACGCACGATAGTGCGTATTTTGACGGATGGATTGGTTGAGCTGGGGTTGCTGCATGGCCATGTCGATGAATTAATCGCCGGCGATGCCTATAAACCCTTTTATATGCACAATTCGGGTCACTGGTTGGGCCTTGATGTCCATGACTGCGGTCGTTATAAAACCGATGGAAAATGGCGCGATCTAGAGCCTGGGATGGTGTTAACCGTTGAACCTGGATTGTATATCAGCCCAGGATCGAATGTGGATGAACGCTGGTGGAATATCGGAGTGCGGATTGAAGACGATATTCATGTCACGCACGATGGCCATGAGAATTTAACGGCCGCCCTTGCAGTAACTGTTGATGATTTAGAGGCCTTGGTGCGTGGTTGATCGTGAAATTGATATTCTCATTGTCGGGGGTGGCTTAACGGGAGCCGCCTTGATGCTAGCACTTGCTGATGCAGGCTTTAGCACCTTGCTAGTCGAAACAAAACCCCATTCAGATCATGCGAATGCCCATTTTGATATGCGCAGCCTAGCCATATCACCCGCGAGCATGTCCATCTTGCAGATGCTTAATGTCTGGCCATTATTGCGGGAATCGGCTGCGGCAATTGATACCATCCACGTATCTGAACAGCACCACTTCGGCAGTGCACGTTTGTTTGGTGATGTGCAGAATCCACTCGGCTATGTTGTAGAAATGCATCATATTGACCGTGCTTTATATCAATTACTGGATCAAAAACACATCATGGCACCCGCCTGGCTGACCGCGGTTAATGCAACCACCGGTACCGCAACAATCACCAGTCCAACCGGCAATACAACCGTGCAGGCGCGTTTGATAGTCGCAGCCGATGGCACTAATTCTTCCGTGCGCACACTGTGTGGTCTCAAAACTCAAATTAAGGATTACGCCCAGCACGCCATCGTTGCGAATATTGGCTTGGCACGTGCGCATCAACAATGTGCCTACGAACGTTTCACGTCAACAGGTCCTCTGGCTCTGTTACCTCTGACAGGTCTGCGTTCATCGCTAGTGTGGGCCATGCCACCAAAGGACGCCGAACGTGTCATGGCCATGCCCGACAGTGGGTTTTTAAATCATTTACAACACGCATTTGGTTACCGGCTGGGACGTTTCACCCGCGCAGGCCAACGCGTGATTTACCCGCTACAGCAAGTGTTGATGCCAGAGCAGGTATCAGGAAAAGTTGTTTTTGTTGGCAATGCCGCCCATACCCTGCATCCGGTAGCTGGACAGGGATTTAATCTTGGCCTGCGCGACGTTGCAATGCTGGCCCAGTGCCTTGTTCGTGAGGGATTAGGGCCCGAAATGCTGCAAACTTATCAGCAATCACGCCGTCATGATCAAACAGCAATCACCCGGTTCACCAATGGTTTGGTTGACCTGTTCACCAGTCATCTGCCCGGCATGGCACTAGTACGATCTGCTGGCATGATTGCGGTGGATAATATCCCCATGTTAAAAAATTTACTGGCAAGATATGCTCGGGGTTATGCAGGGATTACACCCGATTTGGTGTGTGGAATCGCATTACAATCACATCACCAGGAATTTTGAATGAACCCACAATTCGACATCATTGTAGCCGGCGGCGGAATCATCGGCCTAAGTGCTGCCATTGCCATGCGCCAACGAGGATTTTCCGTGGCAATCGTGGATGCAGGTTCACTAACGGTAGACACCAGTGCTGCTGATCCGCGTGTCTATGCACTCAATCAGGCCTCTCAACGCCTGTTAAATGATCTTGATATATGGCAGAAGGTGGATAAATCTCGCATATCACCTTATTCTCATATGCACGTCTGGGATGCTGCAAACGGTGCGTACATCGATTTTGACGCGCGAATGATTGGCACGAATAAACTAGGCGTAATAGTCGAAGAATCCATCATCAAACAGGCAGCATTGCAACATGCAACACAACTCGGTATTGAATTTTTCCCTCACAGCCGAATTAGCGCGGTGCATTCAAACGACAGCGGTATCAATCTGCAAGCCGAGTCACAAACGTGGCTTGCCAGATTATTGATTGTAGCCGATGGCGCCGCATCGACAACCCGCCGATTATTAGGTGTATCAATCACCAGTTGGCCCTATCATCAAAATGCAATTGTCGCGACTGTAAGCACCGAAAAACCACATGAAAGCACAGCTTGGCAAGTATTTAATCCAAACGGCCCTCTGGCCTTTTTGCCTCTAATTAATCCGCACCAATGCTCCATAGTCTGGTCCACCTCAACGACGCACGCTCAACACTTAATGAGCCTGTCTGATGCTGAGTTCTCACATCAGCTAACCAGCGCGTTTACAACCAGATTGGGCCCGTGCGAAGTACTTGGAATACGTCACCAGTTCCCTCTAACCATGCGCCATGCAAAACAATACAGCGGCTCAAACTGGCTACTCATGGGCGATGCTGCTCACACCATCCATCCTCTGGCAGGACTGGGCCTGAATGTCGGCCTCGCTGATCTCACCTGTTGGTTAACCCATCTGGACGCCCAGAAAAAACACGCGTGGTCTAATAAAATACTCGGCGCATATCAGCGCGAACGCAAATATGCAGTATGGCAAACCATCGCGCTAATGGGTGGTTTAAAAACAATTTTTGCCAATCCACTACTCCCCGTCACTTTTTTGCGAGGACTGGGGCTTAGTGCATGCAATAACTTATCGCCACTAAAACGATTATTTATCGAGCACTCTTCGGGCTAATGGTAACCTCATCTTCATTTAAGCGTGTAACCCAAGGTTTAAGAAGACCGAGTATGGCAAGTACTGAGATACCCAAAGTAAGTTCTTTTGGCAATGTTAATGGAGTACCTGGACTCCGATTTTTTGCGCCAATAAGCAGAGACAATAACGCACTCCAAAGATAAGGATTTTCGCCTAAAGCCCCATACGTAAGGGTGAGCGTAGTTAATGCATGTGATATTTCCAAAAAACCAGCCTTAGGATCTATCAGCGCCTGGGACGCCGCAATAAACATCCCAAAGAAAACGCCCCCTTGCAAGACTGCACAGGGCGTATTTTTGCGGTTAAATAAAGAAAGCCTCCAATCAACAAATGACGGCATATTCAGGCACTCCATGTGATTAAAACCAATGTTTTTAGGTAACTACTCGCTCCGTAGCAAGGAACGGCCATATTTGGCGCATCTTGAACGAAAACGATTTCGAAAAATGCTCACATACCTATGTATGCTGCGCTTTTTCGAAACCGTTTTCGTTCAACCTGCACTCAAATCTGACCGTTCTCCGAGCGTCAATATCACCCTACGAGCAGTTACGTTTTTAGGTAACTATTATCAGGCTCGATCCAGTTGTCCTTGTAGTTCCAGCACCTCATCACGAACCAGTGCCGCCTGCTCAAACTCCATGTTTTTTGCATGTGCATACATTTGTTTTTCCAGCATACTAATTCGTTTAACCAATTCATCTGTAGACAAAATAACATAGGCCGCTTTTTTCTCGGCAACCTTGCTTTTTCGAGTGCCAAAATGTGCGCCTTCCATAATATCTTCGACCGACTTGATAATGCCTTCTGGTGTAATCCCGTGTTTTAAATTAAATGCTGTTTGTAGATCGCGTCGACGTTGCGTTTCATCCAGCGCGCGTTGCATGGAACCGGTGATTTTGTCGGCATAAAAAATGGCACGTCCATTAATATGACGCGCAGCTCGACCAATAGTTTGAATCAATGAACGTTCAGAACGTAAAAACCCTTCCTTATCGGCATCGAGAATGGCCACTAAAGACACTTCCGGCATATCCAGCCCTTCACGCAACAGGTTAATGCCCACCAACACATCAAATTCGCCCAAGCGTAAGTCACGAATGATTTCCACCCGCTCTACTGTATCGATATCAGCATGCAAATAACGTACCTTGATCCCTTGCTCACGTAAATAGTCGGTTAAATCTTCCGCCATGCGTTTGGTCAGGGTGGTCACCAAAATTCGTTCCCCCTTGGCTGAAACCAGACGAATCTCAGATAGCAAATCATCGACTTGATTGGTTACAGGACGAATGATTACCGGCGGATCAATCAAGCCCGTAGGACGCACCACCTGTTCGGCAGTATTATCTGCATGTTCCTGCTCATAAGCACCCGGAGTCGCTGATACATAAATAGTTTGCGGTGAACGTTCGGTAAATTCTTCAAAGCGCATGGGGCGATTATCCAGCGCTGAGGGCAGCCTGAAACCATAATTGACTAGCGTTTCCTTGCGCGACCGATCACCACGATACATCCCACCGATTTGCGGCACTGTCACATGGGATTCATCAATAATTAACAAGGCATCTGATGGTAGATAATCAAACAAAGTCGGTGGTGCATCACCGGCATTACGTCCAGACAAATAACGAGAATAATTTTCAATTCCAGAGCAAAATCCCAGCTCCAGCATCATTTCAATATCAAAACAGGTGCGTTGATACAAACGTTGCGCCTCCACCAGTTTATTTTGCGACTCAAACTCAGCCACCCGTTCCTTTAATTCTTCTTTAACCCAGTCAATGGTTTGTAAAATGCGCTCGCGGGGTGTTACATAATGCGTTTTCGGAAAAATCGTCACCCGAGGAAGACGTTGTAACACCTCACCCGTTAACGGATCGAAACAGGCAATATTGACCACTTCATCATCAAATAATTCAATGCGAGTAGCATTTTTTTCTTCATCGGCAGGAAAAATATCGATGATGTCACCATTGACACGAAACTGACCACGCGCCAAACCCTGCGTGCTGCGCGCATACTGCATTTCCGCCAGACGCTGTAAAATTTTACGCTGATCACACCGTTCACCACGAGACACGTGCAATACCATCCGCAAATAAGAATCCGGATCACCCAAGCCATAAATTGCCGACACCGTTGCAACAATAATCGCATCCTTGCGCTCAATTAACGCCTTGGTAGCTGACAATCGCATTTGCTCGATATGTTCATTAATGGAGGAATCTTTTTCAATAAACGTGTCAGAAGCCGGAACATAAGCCTCAGGCTGGTAATAATCATAATAAGAAACAAAATACTCAACGGCATTATCCGGAAAAAACGTCTTGAACTCACCATACAACTGCGCCGCCAGAGTTTTATTAGGAGCCATAATCAAAGTAGGCTTTTTCACTGCCTGAATAACCTGCGCGATGGTATACGTTTTACCCGATCCAGTCACGCCCAACAAAACCTGACGAGCCAAGCCAGCCTCTACACCATGAATTAACGAAGCAATGGCCCCAGGCTGATCACCAGCCGGTTTAAAATCTGATTTAATTTTGAATATATTCTTCATAATATATACTATACCATATCTGACATGGAGCTGACGCAGAAAAATATAAATTTTATCCATTATGCACTTGACCAACAAGCAGAATCCATTTAACATTCCGGCCTATTCCCCGGTAGCTCAGTCGGTAGAGCGGATGACTGTTAATCATTAGGTCGGCGGTTCGAGCCCGTCCCGGGGAGCCATATTCAGTATGGCTTCTAGTTAAAACCTCACTCATCACTAAGCTCTCATGGGGCACTGGTGGGGCAATTAGAAATAACAAGTAACAACAATATTGAATATCCCCGCTATTCGCTAAATGGACATTTAAAATGTCATCCAAATACACTTTCCCCCAAGATTTAGAAAAATTTAAGGCATATATCTACAAAGCCATTAGTCCAATTCTTCCCGCTAATGATGATTCACCTGCCCCAAAAGATTTTTTCTCTAAAATTAAACGGACAGATGCTGGGAGAAATCTGCCTGAGCATTATTTGGTTTATTTTTTACTTGTAGATTTACTTGGTTTTGACGATTACGGTAGAAGCGAGAAAGTTGCTTGGTCTATACCAATAGCCTTTAATAATAAGGTATTTTTGATCGAATATAGAAAAATGGGATTAGGATTATTCGCTTACGACGCACAAAACGAAGAGATCGAAGCAAAAAAAATAGTGGCCTTAATTAATAAAGCAGCCAAAAAAATAAAACCATATTTTACATGGCAGGCGGGCGTTGCTATGGATAGCTCAGATTTAAATGTTGAAAATCATAGTGCGGTTTTATTTGAGCGATATAACTTTTTTTTAAATCAGTACAAATCTATTATCAAAGAAATAGCTCAAACAAAAATTGATAAAAATATTACCCTGCATGCCATTTTTCCACTTATGCATAGATTAAATAACCACAAAGAGTGGTTGGCTTTATCAACTATTGACGCATTTTTTAGTTGGACAGAGCATATATTTATTCATTTAGCTATTTTTAAAGAAAATCTATACTTAGGAAAACAAGTCGCTAAATTAGCATTGGCGGATTGGCAATCGAAATTTAAAGCGGCTCTTGATATTACGAATGAATTGAAGCCATTGTATGATCAATTATGTCTGATAAAAGAACAAATAAGAAATTACATTTCTCACGGTGCTTTTGGAAAACAAGGAGAAGCATTTAAATTTCATTCGACAATTGGAGCTGTGCCCGTTTTTCTACCCAAACAAAAAGAAAAATTTCAATTTTCATTTGTGCAAAATTCTGAGTTTCGAGATGATCAAGCTATTGCCATAATAGAAAGCTTTATTTCAAAATTATGGGCTGGTTCTCGAGAAACAGCTGGTATGTATATCCAAGAAAGTCGACTTCCAATAATTTTATCTTTGGTAAAGGATGGCACATATACAGAAGCCATGGAAACTCTGGAGAAGATGGATTTTTTAATTCAACGGCTTAGTGAAGCATGTGATAACGCCTCAAATATGGATTGGTTTTAATTTGATAAACGGTTTGTCTGTGTAAATATAGTCCATCCTCCTGCAAGACACATTTTCGTATCAAAATCATTTAATCTCGTCGTTAAATTGTAAAAAATCGTCGATTTATTCTTTCAATAATAACAAATGGCAACTAATCGCCGTAATTTGTAATAATGTCTGTAGCACAATAGCTTCTTGTTAGCTATAATAATAGCAACACACCCGCCAAGCTTCCCTTGACTAAGGTCAAAAGCTCAAATCGCGCGGGTTTTTTTATATCTAAAATCAGGTGACAAGTTGTGGCCGTCTTCACCAAACCAGCAATTACCCCAATACAACAAGTAGATCTTCTCAAGCAACGCGGATTGACCATTCTTGATGAGCCACGTGCGTTGTGTTTCCTCAAAGCGGTTAGTTTTTTCCGGTTAACACCTTACATGCGGCCTTTTCAACATAGCGATGATCGCCATCAATTTGAAACGGGCACAAAGTTCAGTCAGTTGGCTAGACTGTATGATTTTGATCGGCGACTTCGTCTGTTGATTATCGATGCAATTGAGCGAACAGAAGTGGCTGTGCGGGCTCACATATCCAATGACCTCAATCAAAAATATGGTGCTCATTGGTATTTAGATAGCCAGCACTTTAAAAAGAACTATAACCATCAACGCTTGATTCAAAATATTCGAGACAAACAACAAGATGCTCGGGATGATTATAACCGCGAGTGTCTTCGCATCGATAGCCTACAAACGGCAGATGACGTTTATAAAAAACGCCTAAAGCTCAAACGCCAACAAGAAAGCTATGCTCGCCATTATGCGCTGAGCTATCACGAGCCTGAACTCATGCCCAGTTGGGCAATGCTAGAAGAGCTGTCATTGGGCGAGTTATCCCACCTTTTTAAAGGGCTGGCCAAAGATAAAGATAAAAAAACCATTGCAAGCGGCTTTGATCTTTTTGCTCCGTTATTAGAAAGCTGGCTCCATACCTTGACTGTTATTCGCAATATCTGTGCTCATCACGCACGATTATGGAATAGAGAGTTGGGGATCAAACCAGCGTCACCCACTCAAAAAAATTTTTGTTGGCCTTCTTACTTAGATAAAAACCACCCTCATACACGTATCGCCGTTGTTTTCGCTATCCTTCACCACATGATGCAGCGTGTTAGTCCTGACACTTGTTGGAATGAACGATTGTTTGGCCTATTTAGTGAGTTTTCAGAAATACCAGTCGGCAATATGGGCTTACCAAAACACTGGAAAGAAGATGATTTTTGGCGTTTTTCAATCACATTTGCCCCATGAGTGCCCTATTGTGATCATGGGAACCAATAACAACCAGTAAAATATAGTATTTTATGGCCAACAACAAATGATTGTTTGTCATATGTTGCCATCTGTTTCCATTTATTGTAGTCTCTCGCCTGTTGTAAATAACAAGGCACGTGATAATGGCGAACATTGAAAAAAGAACCACTCAAGATGGCACAACATCCTTTCGAGTAAAAATAAGGCTTAAAGGCTTTCCTACGCAAAGCGCAACATTTGATCGATTAACTGACGCACGTAAATGGGTACAGCAAACCGAAGCGGCAATCCGCGAAGGCCGCCATTTTAAAACCACCGAATCAAAGCGCCACACATTGGGTGATGCAATCGAACGTTACATCAACGATGTGATCCCTACCAAGCCCAAAAATACAGTAAACCAAGTTGGGCAATTAAAATGGTGGAAAGAACATTTAGGCGATTATTCTCTTGCTGATGTAACACCCGCTTTAATTGCGCAGTATCGGGATAAGCTTGCCAAGACACCTTCGCAACGAGGGGAAACGCGTAGTAATGCGACAGTAAATCGTTACCTCGCGGTAATAAGCCATTTATTCACAATGTCGATTAAAGAATGGGGATGGGTGGAAGATAACCCCCTGCGTAAAGTTACCAAACCAAAGGAATCCCGTGGGCGAGTTCGCTTCTTATCTGATGAAGAGCGTGTGCGATTGTTGGCTGAGTGTAAAAAGAGTGAAAGCCAATATCTTTATATTGCTATTGTTCTTGCATTATCCACCGGCGGAAGACGTATGGAAATTCTCGGTCTGTCTTGGAATGACGTGGATTTTAATCGCGGCATCATTACATTGCATGAAACTAAAAACGGCGAACGCAGGGTTTTGCCTTTAGCCGGTCATGCGCTTGAGTTAATGAAACATCACAATAAAGTGCGACACGTGACTTCAACGTTGGTATTTCCCGGAAAAAATATTAACAATCCTATCGATCTACGTACTCCCTTTGAGACCGTCTTAAAGCGTGCAGAAATTACTGACTTTCGTTGGCATGACCTTCGTCATAGCTGTGCTTCATATCTTGCAATGAATGGCGCAAGTCTTGCAGAAATTGCTGAAATTCTCGGACATAAAACCCTTCAGATGGTTAAGCGTTATGCTCATTTATCTGATGCTCACACAAGCAAAGTAGTCACACGGATGAATGAAGCAATTTTTGGGTGTTAAATTATAATTATGCAAATAAATAAACAGTGGCTAGATCGGCAGTTAAAGGAATTGCATGTTGATATTTGTGTTTTGGATAAGGTTCTTGCATTTAAAAAACGGCTGGAAAGCCTGCTAACTTATAGGCTTTCATTATCAGGATGGACACTTAGCGAGTTTTTTGTTTTATCTATCGCAATTCATATTACAGATGAGTTATTAAGCAAGCATTTATATCAGTTCGAGATAAATGCTAATGATCGCTGTCTAAGATCGTTAAATCAAAATGATGTAAAAAGAGTGAGCCAGAAATATTATCAATATTATTATGAAAAACTAATATTATTAGCACAGCTGAGCAAATCAAAAGGCATGGTTGGTGCCTATCCGGCAATCGAATGGTTAGAATTGGTTACTTCAGAAAAAAAAGAGCTCTATATTCCCCAAGAAATAATTCTGTATAAAATAACAGAGGATGTATTTTGTGAACTCAATGTGGAAATTAAATCTTCTGGAATGATTGAATTACCACCTAAAAATATGGCTGAGGCCATTCGATTTCATCATTATAAACTTGATCCTATTTTGGGAAAGGAGGGGATATTTCCCATACAGTGGTATGATCTTAATAAAACTGCAGAACTGGTAAAGCTCACCCCAGATGAATTAATTTCTGAATGTTTTCAAAATCAATTTGGCCCTTACTTAAAAATGGGATCATTTGAGATCACAGGACATTGTGCACCTACTGTTACGCAAGACACAATAGCAGAAGTATCAGTGCCATCTTATCCGTATAATTATCGGGGATTAGTCCGGCTGCTCAAGGAGTCAGCTCCATTCTCATCAATCGAAATATCTTTAAGAGCTTTCTATCAAGGCTCAGATATATATGTTGGCTCTGGAAATGATTACACATTAATACGATTACAATCATCATTAGCGGAGGCTGTACAGGGTATTAATAAATTTATTAAATTGAATAAGGGTCAAAAAATCACACGAGATCAGTTGGTTTTTATTAAACATGAACTTGAGGAATTTAAAACCGCTCGAAGTAAAAATCCATTAATACTAATACCTCATTCCCAAGCTCATTTTGATTTAGAACATTCCATCGAGAACAATGATAATCAGCCCATATTTTCAAAGCAGATCAGGACTTATGAGATAAGTTACATGGGGATAATTATTCATCAACCTGCAAGTAAAGGATTAGAACAGATAGCGTATCTCCTCATAAATCCGCACAAATTAATTAATTCAATTCAATTAATGCAAATGGTTCAAAAAGCAGACACGGACGTTGAAAGTACTACAGAGTCACTTAATGAATTAAGCGTCCAAGGTATTTGTGAAGACGCTTTTCGTTCTTATGTTGATGGTCCAATGATAGATACTCAGGCACTTGATGAGTACAAAAAAGCAGTTACTCGGCTCACTGAACAAATAAATGAAGCAAGTGAAATAGGAGATACTGATAAAGTCGAGGAGCTAAAAAATGAGCAGGAAGATATTTTGACTCATATTTTAAAAAGCACGAACCACAAAAGACAATCACGTGCATTTAATTGTTCAGCTGAGAAAGCAAGGATAGCTGTAAACAAAAATATTACTGGCGCGCTAAAAAAGATAAAAAAAGATCACACCGAGTTGCATCAGTATCTAATCGACTCCTTAAAACTCGGTAATTTTTGTTCTTACATACCCAAACATTGAGAGTCAGTAATTTTAAATTATTTAAAGACTTGTTACATTTATTATCACGAATTGTGAAATTGTATTTCACGCATTACCTCTTATAACACATAGAAATACCTTTATGTGTGTTGAAATAACCAGAGGTAAATGAACATGAATAGCAATAACCAATTAGTTAACCCAAACACCCGATATATACCTGTCCCTAATTGGGAAAAACACCACGAATGGCCACGCATTGGCGGGTTACGCAATCTTATTTTCAACAAGGATAAGAACGGCTTCGACAAAGTCATAAAAAAGGTCGGTAAACGAGTCCTGATAGATGAGGCGGCGTTTTTTCAGTGGGTAGCAAATCAAGGACGGGAGGCTTAATGTCATGGCAAATATGAACAGCCCAGACAGCAATCTGGGCAATCCTAAATCTAAGCGACTGTATAGTAATTCAAGCTCCTCCCAGCAGGCAAGGATTTTACAGCATTTTGAAAAATGTCCAAGATTGTCCTCCATTCAAGCCCGGAATAAATATGGAGCTCTAAATCCTGGCGCCCGCATCATGGAATTGCGCGAGCTGGGATTTAAAATTGATACTCATTGGATCTATGAAGCTGATGATAACGGTGTGTTGCATCGAATTGGTTTGTACGTGTATCAAGGCAAAGTTAGGGGGCATCATGGAGAGCAATAAATACACCAATTTGTTTGGTTTGGTGCAGTGCTTAACTATAACCGTTGAAAGTCTTGGTAAAGCGGTTCAATTGGCTGAACGATTGCCCTCTGAACGTTACAACGCAGGTATGTTTCTATTTAATATGTGCTTGATGGTACATGAACATTGCATCAAACGAATAGAGGCAGAACGCAGGGAGGTTCTTTGATATGTCTCGAATAAGAACGATTAAACCCGAGTTCTGGGTAAGCGATCAGATCACTGCTTGCTCGCCGATTTCACGGTTACTCTTCATAGGGATGTGGAATTTTTGCGACGATGCGGGGGTTCACCCTGCATCACCTAAACGCATTAAGGCGGAGGTGTTTCCTGCCGACAATTGCACGATAGAAGATATCAAAAAATGGATAACTGAGCTTATTTTTAATGGGCTCATACGTGAATATATTATTGAAGAAAAAACCTATTGGATTGTAACCGGTTGGAAACAACATCAGCGAATTGATAGGCCAACTTATCGCCATCCACTCCCACAATCTGAACTGAAGGAAATAAGGGATAATTCGATGAGTACTCGACGACATGAAGGCGATAACTCGTCGAAGATTCTTCGAGTAATCGATGAGGCCTCGCCTACGGAATGGAAAGGAATGGAAGGGATAGGAAAGGAAGTAAATATATGTGAAGTTGAAACTTCACCTGTACATGGTTCTGAACCAAATTTATCAGCCAACACACAAGAAATATTTAACCATTGGCTCTCGGTAATGAATCACCCACGCGCCAAACTTGATAACAAACGTCGTCGCAGGATCGCGCAAGCACTAAAACTAGGTTTCAGTGTCGCGGAACTCAAGCAAGCTATTGATGGTTGTTCAATGACCCCGCACAACATGGGTAAAAATGAAGGTAATCAAATTTACGACGATATCAGCTTGATTTTTCGTGATGCGGAGCACATCGAACGATTTATTAATAATGCTGGCGGTTGTCATACGGTGACAGCATATTTCAATGGGGATGATTTAATGGCAGGGGTGATTTAATATGATGATGGCAAAAAATGTATCACGGCAATTATCTCAACGCGCTGAAGATATTGCACGCTACTTGTTACCTAATGGTTGCAAAGCAGGGAATGAATGGCGGGTTGGTAGTGCTAGCGGTGAAGCAGGAAGATCACTGGGCGTTCATCTCGTCGGTGAAAAAGCAGGTATATGGTCTGATTTTGCAAATGGTGATAGCGGTGATTTATTAGATCTTTGGGCGACAACGCGCAATTTAACACTGTCTGAAGCAATTAGAGAAATCACCCGCTACCTTGGTATGGATTTTCCTCAATTCGAGGCTTACAAGCCCTCACACTTCGTTAGACCCAAACTCAACGTTATTACCGAGCTACAGTTATCATCACCGGTTATGCGCTATTTAATCGATGAAAGAAAATTGACCTCGGAGACAATCACGGTTTATAAAATCGGTGAGCGAGGCCGCCAGATTGTTTTCCCTTACTTGCGTGACGGCGAACTGATTTTTGTAAAATATCTTGGTTTAGATCGTAATGGCAGCAAAAAACAACTTGCTGTTGAATCTAATTGCGAGCCATGCTTGTTTGGATGGCACCTAATCCCTATAAATGCGCGTACAGTAACGCTCTGCGAAGGTGAAATTGATGCAATGACATTGTATCAATATGGGTTCCCCGCACTTTCTGTTCCATTCGGTGGAGGTAGTGGCAAAAAACAACAGTGGATTGAGTATGAATTTGAGCGGTTGGCTATTTTTGACGAAATTTATTTATGTTTTGATGATGACGAACAAGGCCAAGCTGCAAGCCATGAGTTAGTTGAACGATTAGGCCGCCACCGTTGTCGTATTGTTAATCTGCTCATGAAAGATGCGAACGAATGTTTGAAAACAAATATGGCAAAAGAAACTATAAGCTTATGCTTTAGTGCGGCGCGGACACTTGACCCAAATGAACTAAAATCGGCACACCATTTTGTTGATCAAGTTATTGATGAATTTTACCCCACACCCGGAGTGCATCTCGGGTATAACGCGCCATGGGAAAAAACAACAGGAAAAATTCTCTTCCGTCCTGATGAGCTTTCAGTATGGACAGGTATAAACGGACACGGCAAGAGTCAGTTCCTCGGTCAAATCATTCTCCATTCAATGAAACAAGGTGCGCGTGTCTGCATTGCAAGTCTTGAGCTTAAGCCAAGGCGGTTATTGATGCGGTTAACTCGGCAGGCAGGAGCTATTGTAGATCCTACTCATGAGTACATTCGATCCATTCATGAGTGGTATGAAGATAAGCTTTGGTTGTTCGATCTGGTCGGCACTGCAAAGTCTCAACGCTTGTTTGAGGTTTTTCTTTATGCTCGCCAACGTTATGGCATTGACGTGTTTGTCATTGATTCGTTAATGAAGCTCGATATTGCTGAGGATGATTACAAAGCCCAAAAAGCACTCATTGAGCAACTATGTGATTTTAAGAATCAGCATGGGTGTCATATCCATATTGTCGTTCATCCCCGCAAAGGAGCGGATGAATCACAACCACCCGGCAAGCTCGATAACAAAGGTACAGGGGCGATTAGTGATTTGGCTGACAATTGTTTTACTGTTTGGCGTAACAAAGAAAAAGAACGGCTTCATCAAAAGCTGTCGAGTGGATCAGAACTGACGGTTAAGGAATTAGAAAAATTAAAATCTGCGGATTGCTTGTGGGGCTGTGATAAACAGCGTAATGGGGACTGGGAAGGTCGGCTAGGTTTTTGGTTTCATAGTCCGTCTTTACAGTACATGGCTGCGCCAAACATAAGACCAATTCCGGTGATTAATTATTCGCGCGGTGTAGTCGTGGCTTAAAATAATTTAATCAGGATTTTCAAGGTCGGACAGTGGGGGAATAAGCTCCCCTACATCAACGTTTAAGGTGAAGGCAATTTGAAGTAAATTTTGTATCGATATATTCTGTTCACCCCGCTCAACACGCCCCATGTATGTTCGACCTAGATTCGCGGCGGCAGCTAAGCCCTCTTGGGAAAAACCCCGTGAGCTCCTTAATACCCTGATCTGTTTACCTATTTTAATTAGGTTTGAGCGCTTCTTTATCATTAGACAAGTAAAAGCGATTGCACCTTATAAGTTCCACACCTAATAAGTGGTATTAATTCCATTTATGGTGTATTATTAACTCAGTGATCAAAAATACGGCATAATAAGCGCTGGTTAAAACCTCATAATAAAAATCCTGCCTGTTAACAAAATGTATTTGAAAGCAGCTGCTTTTAAAACTTAATAATAACAACAAAAACATGGACTGGTTAAAAACCAAAGAGAATCTCTGTGGAGATTAGTATTGTCTATAATTTAACATTAGGAGTATGAGTAATGAAAAAATTTACATTGATTGCAATATGCCTTACTGGATTTGCTTTGCCTGTTTTTGCAGATTCAATTTCATCAATCAGTAATCAATCCATAGAGTATGTATCATCATACGGATATGGCGGCACACACGATGTAAGGCCTTATACCAGAAGAGATGGTACCTATGTTGGTGGGCATCGAGCTGGCAATCCCGGGTCTGGGGTGCATTGTCGTAATAACTCTTGTTATTAATTTTAAAACGAGTCCAATAAAGCAAAAATTCATGTCAGCATAATTGATCTACTCGGTAACTTATACTTGGTATGGTTATTCGTTCTGTCCGCCATACGATCAAACTATGGCGGATTTTATAAGCGGCTGTAATGACTAACAGAATAATGAAGTCTTTAGTGAATCTGGATGACAGAATTAAGTCACTATTTTAGATTGACCTATAAATATCATAAGGTAAATAAATGATGCAAAAGAACTTAACGCTTGGGTTATTATTTGGTGCGATTTTAATTACAGGATGTTCGACCATAACAGTCCCTGAATCAACTGGTGGAAGTCGTGCAGATGGGGTAGTAGAAATGAGCTTTACATATGGTGCATTTCAATCCCCCGATATTCAATGGGATAGCGCACTTATTGAAGCTACACAACGTTGTAAGGCATGGGGATATAAAAGTGCAGATCGTTTTGGTGGAATGATGAACCAATGTCAAGATAGGGGTGAGTACGGCTGCAACACTACCCTTGTGACTATAAAATATCAATGCCTTAAATAAATGGAAGGAACTGGCGGAGAACTTCGGAGAGTTGTGGGGTACCGGACTCAACCTCCAATCCCAAAACCCCGGACTCCCCCTCTCCAATTCTGGCTTGACTGAAATTTAATTCTCAAATTTAATTTTCCAACAGTCTAGCCATGACTTTTGAGCAGCTCTTTACTCAAACGAATAGTCTGCCTGATTTCAAGCTTGAATGCTTTGGCCTCTGCTGTTGTCTCGCCGTGCTTCAAGGCATTCAGGTTATCTCGTGGCGCACCCGATCCTCTAGCACCGCCATGAACACGGCAGCGAGCTTTGCCTTTTATCGCAGGGCAGCGGCATGAGTTGTCATTATTGCTTTTGGTTCTTGCCCCACATCTTGGAGCATTATCAAAGGAATAGTGTATGTTCTCGGTTCTTGAGGTTGTTTTCATTTTTTCACCTTATCGCCCAGCCCCTTGTACGTTTCCGACAATAGCTTGACCACCTTGATGAACATCTACACGTTCAACAATGATTTTTTGACCGCCAATCCCCTGTAATTTAGCCAGCATATTAGCTTGTTGAACAAAACAGTTAGATAATTTTAAAGCCGAATTGGTGTAGTATTGCTTTAATTTAAGGTCATCAACAGCATTAGCAAACGTCATGGATTTTTGCTGTAGCTGATGAATAGACAACATCTGTGCGGCCAACATAGCTTGAAGGCCATTCGTTGCACCAAGAGCGGTCAACCCCTCAACGGTCTTTTGCTTCGCACTTTCCAGATCAAAGTGTTCGCATCTGAAATTATTGCTTGCTAACGTGCTTTCCTGAATTAAATGCTGGGTAAATTTGTCTTGCTGATCAATGGCCATACCCTTTGGTTTCATTTCGTTAATGTGTTCCACTTGCTGCCGTTGCATAGGTTCCCTCTGGCATCTGATTGAGTAAGAGCAATTATCACAGCAATAGCAGGTTTCATAAATAGTATTTTCACAATCAGCACATGATATCTTCCATGGGGCACTGGTGGGGCAATCAGAGATAACATATAGCCAAAACCCACAATAGATGACAATACAAAAATATCAATAACAGATTGATTATATTATTTTTATTTGTTGTTACGTGTTGTGGAATATCAGTCGCATAGGACTGTTAATCATTAGGTCGGCGGTTCGAGCCCGTCCCGGGGAGCCACATACAGCAACGTGTTTACGATATTTTAACTAAATGTTAACTTTTCTGTGTCGAATATATGTCGAAGTTTGAGATAAAACGCTGTAAGATCGTTTTTTAAATTTATAATCCGTTAGTCCTGGGCTCAAGTCCTAGTAGGCTCACCAAAAATCAAGTAGTTACAAGAATTAATAATGCTGTAAAGGAGTAAGCGCCATGTTAAGCAGTGTAAAAAGACTAAATTTATTTGCATCTAACCCACTTCTTCGACAATGTTCTACTCTAGTTTCACAATGGTGTGGTCTTATTAAACTGCCTCATATTCTTATACGACAAGCAGCGGCGAAATAGACGACTATTCCCTGGCTAATGAAGAAAGACGAAGAAAAGAGCTTTATCGAAATTATTTGATATTTGACACCCTTACGGATAGCAACCCACTAAGAGGAAAGCCTGATTCCCTAGGCGGCGAGTCTAAACAAAACTCTGGATATTCGAGTGGTGCAACAAGTAGTCACTCGTCTCATTCATCAGATAGCTACGATTCATCTAGCCATGATTCATCTTACGATAGTGGCTCTTCTTATGATAGTGGCCCATCTTGTGGCGGCTCATCTTCCGATGATTAAGACTCTACGTTATCTGTTGCATCTTTCCTAATTAGTCGAAGCAAGCGCTTGCTAAGCTAAATTTGAAATGCGATTAGATTAGCATATTCAGGTTCGTGGCTTAATAACTGAGGGGATAATAGTTGTTGAGGACAAAGCAAAGAATCGATGGGGTCAGTGTCATTTGATTTTTGGTTAACCTAACGGTAACTTCATCACGATGAAGTCGTGATGAATCATCCGATGAGCAATAGTTAAAAAGCCTTTAATAAACAAGATATTGCTGTTCATCACACGCCTCATCATCGCTTCATCACGTATTTTTTACTGTTTTTTCTAGAATTATTCATTTATTACCTTAATAATCAATAGATTACAGTCACGCACATAGGTGACGAAAGGTGTGTGTGATCTTTGTTTTTATAGTCATTTTGTGTATTTATTGATAGGACCTTGTATTGCCTATCTTGGTTGTTGGTTTTTACCCAGCGCACTGCCTTTTGGTGTTGTGCACATGTGACAGAGAAATAGGATTTTGATATTATCTGTCTCTATCAATCAGGTGTGCCTATGAATCGCGAAGAATTATCTAAAAAAGTGATTAAAGTTGCGAGTCAAGTTTTACATGATAAGCAGTATGTTTCAAGCATCGATATTTTGCTTGGACTAGGCTACTTATCTCTCAATATTTTAGAAGATTGGCGACGTGGGCGATTTTCTTATTTGGAGGAACGGTTACAAGTAAATCTTAGTAAATTAAGCTTTACGATGAAGTGTTTCCGCCAGTGGGCCCAAACACAAGGGTTGCTACCACGAGAAACAGCCTATGTTCAAAAAGCATGTTCACGAACCATTCACTTACGATTTAGTAAGAGCGGTAATGAGACGAGTGAGACCTGTTATCGCACCCATTATATTTCTCCAATCCTAACTGAACAAAAACAACAACGTTTGGTTGATAAAATTGAAAAATCGAATGAGCCGGTTGTCTATATTATTGCCAGTGAATCAAAATGCAGCCAGTGCAAGAAAGACATGGCTAAAGGCAGTTTTTTGATGATGGATGAGGATAATCCATATTGCATTTCTTGCACAGTTTATAAAGACTTAGTCTTTCTTCCTGCTGGCAATGCATTATTGACACGTAGAACCAAGAAATATTCTAGTCAATCAGTGGTTGTCGTAAAATTCAGTCGAGCAAGAAAGAGATACGAGCGCCAAGGGTTATTGGTGACAGAAAAAGCCTTGCAAAAAGCGCAAAATGAACTAGAGCATGAATAATTATAATAGGACGAAGGTGCATGGATATTAATCAAATTCAAATACTCGCAGCGCAAGGTGAATCACAACAGGGAATACAGCTATACTGGGGGTAGTGTCAGTTTTGCAATTTATGACGATCGGATCGAAATATGGAGCTATGGCTTACTGCCACTAGGTCTATCGATAGATGAGCTTGGCGAGTTAAATCAATCAATTCCCCGCAATCGAAGAATTGCTAATGTTCTGTATTATCATAAGTTATTTGAGTCATGGGGTCGCGGAATTCGGTTGATCATTGATGGATGCGTTGAAGCTGGTCATCCTCTACCCGTTTACTCTATTAATTCAGGCGGACTTCTGCTAACGAACGCACCTGAGATAAAATGGCTCGATCTTCTCGATTACCTTGCCAACCAAATGCAAATAACCACGTTTTGAAACACTCATAAGCTGCACGAAAAGATTCACCTTGAAGCCATCCCGTTAATCCATATTGCGTTGCAAGCTCTCCAGTAGCTGCGACCAATGCAAATCGTCTTGCAACTCTTAGCATTTGACCTGAGCCATTTGGAATAACAACACACTTTAAAAACGATTCAATTTCTTTTGTAATCACCCCATGAATTGCATGTTGATTAGCAACAATATGACGTAACCAAGCTAAGCCAACAGCGCCATAATATCGGCTTGATACCTCTTTTAAAGTCAACGCAAATGCCGCTGGTGTCTCATGATGATGTAATTTTTCAAAAATCCCCATATTACAACCAGCATCTGCTTCAATATCAGCAAGACGTATTTCTTGCCCTGCGTTAGCTCTTTGACCTGCTCTTGCCATCAGTGCTGTTAACGACTCTTCGCCTGCTGATAAAAAAACAAAGACCAACGCATGGACTGCTTGGCGGTACCATGTCGAGTTGCGCGTGTTTTTCCTTGGCCATTTGCGAATAAATACGCTGCTTCACCCGCTTCTTTAGGATCAATTTGACTTAACTCATCTAAAATCAATAACCCATCATTATGTAAAGCTGCCAATCCTTGCCTTGAATTGTTAGAAAGTCAAAGTTGTATGGATCTTTCAACATTTCATTGGCTAAATCAGATTGTAGGGCAGGTAGATGCTTATGAAAATTATTGATTTTCTTGTCTGATTCAGCTTGTCGATCATACAAATCGCTTTCGATTTGCATCTCTAAAACAGAACGGGCCCAGCCGTTTTTAATGGTTTGCTCTGCGTACCAATCACGTTGATTTTGATCTTTTATTTTATGCAAAAGAACGACAATATGCCCCCAAGGTAATTGGTGCACAGCCCGTGCACCAATTTCAAAAGCAGGATATTCCTGGGCAAATATCCGCATACGTTTGAGATTGGTTATAGAAAAACCCTGCATTTCAGGGAATGCCTGCCGCATATCATGGGAAAATTGCTCTAAAAAGCCTGAGCCCCATTGATGGCTTTTTTGTTTTTCGATTAAATCGGTGCCCAGCTCCCAATAAAATTGAATTAACTCACTATTGGCGGCGAGTGCTGCTCTGATTTGGGCTGTCTGTAGTCGTTCCTTGATCCCGCTCAAAAAATGTTTGTAGTTTTGATCAAGCTGCAATGATCCATCGTTTGGCTTAAGCCTGTTCTTCATAATGATATCCTTTTTGATTTGGTTGGAGTGTTGCTGCGTCGGTAGTTTAATCTGCAACACTCATGTATTTCAATACCTATAACGCTATATGTTGTCACATCTATTTTCAGATAATCGCCGCACTTTTTTACCCTCTGATGTATATAGCCAACACCCTTATAAAAAAATCAAATAATCATTAATTCCAATCTAATATTAACCCAACAGGATCACACATTTATTTTGCACAACATCTGGCATTTGACTATAATCACTAGTAACACACTCGCCAAGCTTCCCTTAACCACTGTTAAAAGCTCAAATCGTGCGGGTTTTTATATCCATACTCGTTTTTATGATACAAAAAACAACGATCCACAATACATGGCAATCAATAATCGTATGGTGTAGTGGTAGAACCATTGCTTGAAACTATATTATACTAAACAGAATACGGCCCGTTCCTCTACATTGAAAAATGCACGAGCGGGTTTTCTTTTTAGTTTGAAATTTCACTAAATATTCTAGTAATCCTCGAATGTTTTCCATTAAGATAAACTTTGGTTTATATATGTGCTATTATTTCTAGTATGACTAGAAATAACGAATCAAAAATAAACCATTTCATGGTTACAGCACCCTCTGGAGTGGTACTAACTGGCGCATGGCTTGAAGAGCAAGGTGTATCTTCTAAGCTAGCGTGGTGGTATGTCCATTCAGGATTATTAGAAAAGCTTGGAACCAATGCCTACAAGAAAGCAGGTGATCATGTTTCTTGGGCTGGTGCAATCAATGCACTGCAAACGCAGTTAGCTGCCCCCATACATGTAGGAAGCAAGACTGCCTTACATTTACTGGGACTGGGACATTTTGTACCCATGCAAGGCATACAACAGATCATGTTATTTGCACCTACAACCACCAAAATACCGAAATGGCTATTAGCCAATGTGTGGGACGCGGAATTTGAGATATACAAATCATCATTATTTTCTGATGAGCAAGGTTTAGTAGAACGCCCTATCAATGGAATAAATTTAAAAATCTCAAGCCCTGAAAGAGCTGCACTGGAATTACTTTATTTATACCCTCAGCATCAATCGTTAAGTGAAATAACTCATTTGATAGAAAACTTAACCCAATTGAGACCTAAAGTAATTCAAGCATTACTCGAAGATTGTCATTCAATTAAAGTAAAGCGGCTTTTTTTGCATTTGAGTGAGCAATTTAATCATCCTTGGTTTTCCAGCTTGGATATAACAAAAATAGACTTAGGAACAGGCAAACGGGTACTAGGTAACGGAGGCAAATACTTTCCTAAATATAAACTGTCCTTACCTGAAATAAAGGAGTGATACGTTGAGTTTTCAAGAAGTTTATAAAAATCAGGTCGCACTATTACTTGAAGTCTTACCTGTATTGAATGAGTTTAACTGTTTTGCTTTAAAGGCGGCACAGCAATCAATTTATTCGTCCACGATATGCCGAGATTAAGCGTTGATATTGATCTGACTTATTTACCCGTTGAAAGCCGTGATGTTTTTCTCTCAAATATTGAAGCTGAACTGTTAAAAATGAAACAGTTGATAGAGAGCTTAGGTTTAACGGTCAAAACAGTGTTCATGAAAAATGGTTCTATCTCCAAGCTTCAGGTTTATACCAATCATGCCATGATTAAAATTGAGCCTAATTTTGTCCTCAGAGGATCTGTGTTTCCTTGTGAAGAAAAAGAACTGTGTGAAAAAGCCCATGATGAATTTTTAAAATTTATGCGCGTTAAAACATTATCCGTTGCTGATTTATATGGTGGCAAAATATGCGCCGCCTTAGACAGGTATCACCCCCGCGATCCTAGCAATAACGCGCATGGCTCTTGAAGAGGCCGATCGTGGTGAAAAGACCAGCCCGACATCATTAGACCAACTTAGCAAAGAGTGGGATGACGCGTGCGACGAATAAACTCAACCTATTTAATCGTATTTCTATTAGAGTGTGAATTGACTGCATCAGTTAACGTTGTTAGCATGTTGGTATAAAATTGTACTGTATTTTGAAAATGCATATCTGCGCCTTCTTTTTGTTTGACCTCAAGACGAGGGCTTCTTTTTACTGCTGCACAACATTTTTCACAAGAATCTTTGAAGTTTTGAATTAAGCCTTCGTTATTCCCTCCAGTATTTAGATGTTCTTTTGTTTCGTTAATTTCCTCTTCGCTCATTTTATCTTCAACAAAATCTTCACACATTCCATATAGATTAGTTAGGTTGTCAAGTATTCCGGCAGCATACGTGGCTCGTTCGTCAACAAAATCTGGTTCTTTAGTAACCATGCTGATGATTGTACGTGTATATTGCAATGTTTTAGCATATTGACGTAATTCTTCTTTGTCCATTTTTTACTCCAATTAAAGTTATGAATTCGATATAAACTGATGCATTACTAAATCGCGTGTTACATAGCATCAATATTAAGTGTGGTTCATTTTTTGAATTATGCAAGCCGAAAGTTCGTTATTTCGTTATTAGGGCCTGTTTACAATTCACATGGGGTAACCATTCCTATCAATGGGAGAAGGCGTTCTTACTGAACTATTGTGCATAGTTTACGAAATCTATTTTTCAAATGAGTCTAACACCCTTTGCTTACCAGAGATTTTTTAATGGCGGGAATTGCTGGTGTTTTGTGTTTTCTCTAGGTTAAATTATCATGCAAATAACGTAACAATTCCGGAGATCGCTTTTTTAATTCATTTGAGCCGCGCGTTATTTTTGCAATGCTGACATTTAAATCCGCTGATATTTGACGCTGATTTTTTTGTTTATGGATTAGCTCCTTGATAATCAGGCAGCGCGTTTTCATGCCGGTTTTTTCTTCCGGTGTTAATAATAACTCAAATAATTCCGACAGAATCATTTCATCCCTGCTTCCCATACACAACTTTAAAAAATAATGCCAACCATCCTGATCCATAATTAATTCTCGCGTGGATTAATGTTTCGTGCCAACTGAGTCAGCTCATCAGGCGACATGCCATCTTCTAGCGCTTTCACGAACAATGAACCCACCACAACTCCATTCGCATAGCGCAACACCTCGCTGGCTGCCTCATGGGTTGAAATGCCAAAGCCAGTGACCACAGGTAAATGCACGTTGGATTGAATGCGTTGCATGGTTTCTGCAAAATCATGGGGTAAAGATGAGCGTACTCCGGTGGTTCCTTTACGGCAAGCATAATACAAAAAACCCGCACCATGTTGATCAATTTGCCGAATACGCGACAGTGGTGTAGACGGAGTAATCACGTATATGGGTGCAATACCTTGCTCCTGACAGCGTTGATGAATATCCGACGACTCTTCAATCGGACAATCCACAATTAAAACACCATCAATGCCAGCCTGTTTTGCATCACAGAAAAAAGAGGTGTTGAACGTGGATAACACCGGATTAAGATAGCTAAACAAAACCAAGGGTATATCGCTGACTTTTCGAATCTGTTCAGTTAACCACAACACGTCGCGTAATGTTGTTCCAGATTCCAATGCACGCGTGGCAGCACGTTGAATGACAGGGCCATCGGCAATCGGATCAGAAAAAGGCATGCCGATTTCAAGCAGATTGACGCCTCCTTCAATCAATGCCAGTGACGCGTCCAGAGTTCGTTTAATTCCACCATCACCTGCTGTCAGGTAGCCAACAAACGCTTTGTTTTGTGCAAAAAATGCCTTGATTCGTTCTATCCCATTCATAATTTTAATAACTCCATCAGTTGCGGTAAATCTTTGTCACCGCGTCCAGATAAATTCACCACCACGCCATGGTCTTTCGGTAATGCGGGTGCTATCTCAATTAAATAAGCCAGGGCATGTGCTGATTCCAATGCACAAATAATGCCTTCAGTGCGCGCAAGCAAATGCAGTGCATCGAGAGCCTGTTGATCACTGACTGCGACATATTCCACGCGCTTTTCTGTAAATAACTGGGCATGTTGTGGTCCGACGGATGGGTAATCCAAGCCAGCTGAAATCGAGGATGTTGCAGCAATTTGACCGTTTTCATCCTGTAATACGTACGAGTAACAGCCGTGCAAAACACCCCGTGTAGCGGAGCGAAAGCGTGCTGCATGTTCACCCACCTCAGTGCCATGCCCACCTGCTTCTACACCAATCAATTGCACCTTGTCATTATCCAGAAAGGCTGAAAAAATACCGATCGCATTGGAACCACCGCCAACACAAGCCACCACCAAATCGGGCGACGTGGCACACAGGGTCGAATATTGCGACTTACATTCCTTGCCGATTACCGCTTGAAACGTTGCGACCATGTCCGGGTAAGGATGTGGGCCTAATGCTGACCCCAAGCAATAATAGGTCTCATCAAACGATTCAGACCAATCGCGCAGGGCTTCATTGATGGCATCTTTTAAGGTGGCGGATCCATTTTCAACAGACACAACCTGGGCGCCCATCAGGCGCATGCGCGTTACGTTGGGTGCCTGACGTTGCATGTCTTCCTGTCCCATATAAACCACGCAGTCCAACCCCAAATGCGCACAGGCAGCTGCCGTTGCGACGCCGTGTTGTCCTGCTCCTGTTTCAGCAATGATACGGTTTTTTTTCATTTTTTTTGCCAACAGGCATTGCCCCAGAGCATTGTTTAACTTGTGCGCGCCGGTATGCAGCAAATCTTCGCGCTTTAAAAACACACGTGGGCCATTAATTGCATCAGCAAATCGGGATACTTCGGTTAGTGGCGTTGGTCGACCGGCATAATTGGTTAGTAGGCTCGCCAGCTCCTGCTGAAATGATCGGCTCGTTTTGGCTTGTTTCCATGCTTGCGTCAATTCACTAATCGGTGCCATGAGTAATTCCGGCATGTAAACCCCGCCAAATTCACCATACCGCCCCTGTTCGTCTACGTCGTGTTTAGTTAGTGCCATGACAGACTCCAATAAATTGTTTGATCAATGCGATGTCTTTTTCACCGCTCAGGTTTTCTACACCACTCGATACATCAACGAGGGCTGGGTGAAATTTTTTAATCGCGATAGCAACATTTTTCGATGTTAATCCACCGGCCAGTCCGAGACGATATGGCCCGGCATAGTGAAATTGATCCCAGTCAAAGGGTATGCCCTTGCCGGGATCGGGGTTATCAAATAATAGATAATCGCGTTCAGGATCCCCGACTTCGCAGGAAGGGCACTGACTATCAATATCATCTACATAAATTCGTTGATAACTGACGGGCAATTTATGTTGTTGTTGTCTCGATACACATCCATGTAATTGCACGACTTCAATCCCTGTTGTATCACAGATCATTTGCATTTCAAGTGCCGTGTGTTCGACAAAAACCGCAACCGGTATCGCACCTGCGTCTTTTGCGGCGTGAGCAATCAGTCGTGCCATGTTCAGATTAACATAACGTCTTGATTGGGGATGAAACACAACACCGATAAAATTAGCGCCTGCGATACCCGCGGCATAAGCCAGCTCTGGCGTACGAACGCCACAAATTTTTATCAATGGATTATTCATTTGAAGATGCCTTGCGGCAGGCACGAATAAATTCATCAGGATTGGGGGATTTAACCAATGCCTCACCGATTAACACGGCATCAAAGCCTGCGCGATAATAGTCTTGAGCCAACTCTGGCATAACAATGCCTGATTCTGCAACACGTATCAGGTGAGGAGGAATGTCTTCAACCAGCCGAAAGGCTTGATCCGTATCAATTTGAAACGTCGTGAGATCTCGATTATTTACACCTATTATTTCCGCACCACTGGCCAGTGCAATTTCAAGTTCCTGACTGTTATGAACTTCCACCAGCACATCAATTCCCATAGTATGAGCTGCATCAAGCATGATTTTGGTTCGCTCACCGAGAACAGCGACAATACACAAAATAGCATCCGCTCCGGCCAGAATGGCTTCGGCAATTTGAATCTCATCAATAATAAAATCTTTACGCAAAATGGGAGGACGCTTTGCACCCAATGCCAAGCTCACGCTATTTAAATCATCCAGTTGGCCGCCAAAAAATACTGTATCGGTTAATATCGACAGCGCGCTGGCCCCCCCTGCGGCGTAAATCTGTGCCAAATGAACCGGATCATCAATCGCAGCCAATACACCTTTGCTGGGTGATTTACGTTTGATTTCGGCAATCACTGCCAATGAAGGGCCACGCAATGCGTTTTTAAAGCTAATTACGGATGTGTGCTGTTCTTTGCCCTGCAGAAGCTGAATCATTGGGTGATTGGGCTGATTAGCGATTAATTCACGTAACGACGCGACTTCACGCTGTTTTTGTAAAATAATGGGTGTAAGTTTGTTATTCATAAATGCGTAATCCTGGGTGATTTGATGGAACATCCTTGTTGGGCCAAGGCCCAACCTACATGAATCAAATATGTCGACGTGAAAATTGACTCCAATCATCAAGCAACTTAACCACCGCGCCACTCAACAAATTACTCCGAGCATGCTCAATACCTGCCTCAATAGATGGCTCCAGTCCATACAGATATAGCGCGACACCTGCATTTAAGATCAATGTATCAGCAATTGCGCGATTTTTCTTACCATGCTTATTGGAGAATACGTCTAATAATAATTGTGCGTTCTCCGGCGCTGTACCTCCTTGCAAATCTGCCACATTACAACGTGCCAAACCCAATTTTTCAGGATCAATCTTAAATTTTTTAATATCAGTTTGGGTCACTTCAATGACGCGTGAAACACCCACACAACTCAGCTCATCCAGTCCGCCGCCGTGCACTACAAGTGAGCGTGTTGTGCCCAGCTTCTGTAATGTACCGGCCATGGGCTCAAGCAGTGCTTCATTGAAAACACCCAAAATCAGATGAGCAGGCTTGCCTGGGTTTAATAATGGACCCAATAAATTGAACGTTGTGGGCACATTGAGCTGTTGACGCAACAAGCGCAATTGACGCAGGGCGGGATAAAAATTGGGTGCAAAACAAAAACCCATGTTGAATTCATCCAGGCCTTGGGCAATATTTTCTGGTGTTAAATCAATCACAACCCCCAGTGCCTCAAGTACGTCAGCACTACCAGCCATGGATGACACCGCTCGATTACCGTGCTTGAGAACTTTAATGCCACAACTGGCCGCAAGCAGAGCGCTCCCAGTTGAAATATTGACTGTATTTGCACCATCACCGCCTGTTCCAACAATGTCCAAAATCTTGTGCGGCGTGGAGAGAGGAATCATGTTGTCTTGCAAGGCCGTGACCAGTCCCATCAGCTCGTCTGCAGTTTCAGGTTTTGCGCGCAACAGGGCAAGGCATGCACCCGCTTGTAATGGATTCACATCGGGCGCCAGCAATGCATGCAAAAAATGTTGGCTCGTCATTGCATCCAAATCCTGCCCTTGTATTAATTTTTCAAGACATTTTTTTAAGATCATACCCCCTCCACAAAATTCTGTAACAGACGATTTCCCTCAGGTGTTAAAATAGATTCAGGGTGAAATTGCACTCCAAAGATGGGTAAAGTGACATGTCGAACCCCCATAATTAAACCGGCGTCATTTTCCGCCTCAATAACCAATGTGGTGGGTAGCGTGTCGCGCTCTGCCATCAAGGAATGATAGCGTCCAGCCTGGAATGGCATGCTCAATCCCTGATAAATACCTTGACGATTGTGATGAATTAACGCAGATTTTCCATGCACAATCTCGGACGCTGAAATAACCTTGCCGCCGAATGCCGTGACAATGGCTTGGTGACCAAGGCAAACACCCAATAACCGCATGCCTGGATCCAAAGCACGAATTAATTCAATACAAATTCCGGCCTGTTCAGGGCGACCAGGACCAGGCGATAAAATAATACCATCAGGCTGCAATTGTTTAACGTCATTGACAGTAATTTTATCATTGCGAATGACACGCACATCCGCGCAATGTTCTGCCACTATTTGATAAAGGTTATAGGTGAAGCTGTCATAATTATCAATAATCAAAATCATAATAGTCCTTCTTCTGCGAGCGAGAGCGCATCCAAAATTGACTGTGCTTTCTGCCGCGTTTCATTAGCTTCAGAGGTCGGCTCTGAGTCATAGACAATGCCAGCTCCGGTGCGTACTGTAGCTAGGCCGTCTTGTAGCATGGCCATACGAATCGCGATACAACTGTCCAAATTCCCTTGATAGTCAATTCGACAGATAATCCCGCCATACATACCACGCGTTGAGGTTTCCAGTTCATCAATGATTTGCATCGCTCGAATTTTTGGAGCCCCACTTAACGTGCCCGCTGGAAATGCCGCAGCCAGCGCATCCAATGCATCTTGATCCTCACGTAACTGCCCGGTGATCACCGAGGTGATGTGGCTAACATGGGAGAAATGTTTAACCTGTAACAGTTCTTTTATTTTAATACTGCCAGGTTGGCAAACCACGCCCAGATCATTTCGGGCCAAATCAACCAGCATCATGTGTTCGGCGCATTCTTTTTCATCTGACAATAGGCTGTCGGCAATCTCTTTATCATTGGTTTTATTCGTGCGTGGACGTGTTCCGGCAATGGGGTTAATGGCAACTTCCCTGTTGTAAACACTAATAAATTTTTCCGGAGAGGCCCCGACAATGATGCAGTTCTTGACTGGAAAATAGAACATATAAGGAGCCGGACTAACACGGCGTAATGCGCGATAGATATCCAGTGGCGTTGCGGAATAGCGTTTTTGAAAGCGGCGCGACAATACGATCTGAAATGCATCGCCTGCGATAATGTGATCTTTGGCTCGTGCGATTAACTGTGTGAATTCTTTATCATTAATATCTAACTCTACCGGAGTGTCAGATTTTTTCAGCGAAGCACGGGTTTGACTCAGGTCGGTTGGATCTGAAATTTTGATAATTAATGTGTCAATACTGTTCAACGCATCTTGATAATTTTGTTGAGGATTATCACCTATCTCGACCACTCTGCTAATCAACAGGGTGTGTCGTTGATGATCAAACATGAGGGTGGTTTGGTAAAAATTAAACAGCATGTCGGGCAATTCCCGGGTGCTCGCATGGCGATCTGGAATGGATTCAAACAGGCGAATGGCATCGTAAGTGAGAAATCCAATGGCTCCACTCACAAAATGCGGCGTTTGCGGTTGGCCAACACAATCCAGTTCGGCAATGAGTTCGCGCATGACTGTAAATGGATGGCTACTATGGGTTGTTTCCTGATGTCCTATCCGTTTCACGACACAACCTTCCTGTGCGCTCAATTGCGCCAATACTCCAAACGCTATCAATGAATAACGTCCAGTTGTATCGGCTTGGTTCATAGCCGATTCAAGGATCGCACCATCTCGCATTTCTTCAAGTAAATGGTCAACAATTCCAATGGGAGTCAACCGATCTGCCATGATCTCTCGAGATACTGTCACTCGTTTGGCGGTTTTGGACAGTTTTAAAAACGCATCTGGCGATAATGACTCAAACATGTAAAATACCTCATCCTAATTTGTATTATGTAATGCTACACGAGTACAGGTGGCTCGTCAAGATCGTACTTTGGTGGGCACAGGCTGGAAAGCCGTGCCCACCTTAAGAGCCATAAAAATCACACAAAGCCTTGTGAAACTGCTCTGCGCGTGCAGGGAGGCCCTGTTGAGTATAAATCAGAACCTGTTGCTGTACTGCCAGTTTGAACGGCTCTGGGTCTGTTTCCACGCCACTCAGGTTATCAATACTGAATTGAAATGGAAAGCCTGCCGCGATGGACAGCATCCATTCCATTGCCTGCGGCTTTATTTCAACTTGCTGAAACTGCGTCTGTTGTTCTGCTGAACGCCCATCAGGCACATACCAGTAGCCATAATCGACCAGTTTTCTACGCTCTTCTCCCGCAAGAAGCCAGTGAGCACATTCATGCAATGCACTGCTAAAAAATCCATGCGCAAATACAATGGTATTGTGAGAACGCGTTTCATCGGCGGGCAGGTAAATAGGCTCCTCGTCTCCGCAAACCAATTGGGTATTGTGTGTAGATTCAAAACAGGTGTTAAATAGTTTGATTAAATCTTGGTAGAGATGCATAGGATGTTTTTTAAACCGCAATGGGGGCCTTGATTGCCGGATGGGATTGATAATTGATAAATTCAAAATCATCAAATTGATAATCAAACAAGGACGCGGGTTTACGCTTGATCAGCATCTTTGGCAAAGGCAGTGGCGCGCGTTGCAATTGTGTTCGTGCCTGTTCCAGATGATTCATGTACAAATGGCAATCACCGCCAGTCCAGATAAATTCACCGACATCCAGATCACATTGTTGTGCGACCATATGAACTAATAAAGAATACGAGGCTATGTTAAAAGGCACACCTAAAAAGACATCCGCGGAGCGTTGATATAATTGGCATGACAGGCGATTGTTGACCACGTAAAATTGAAACAATGCATGACAGGGTGGCAGAGCCATTTTATCCAGCTCACCGACATTCCATGCGCTGACCAGTAAACGACGCGAGTCAGGATTGGTTTTGATTTGTGCGACAACGTCAGTCAACTGATCGACCGTGCGCCCATCAGCCGTTGGCCAGCTGCGCCATTGTTTACCATAAACAGGCCCCAGCTCACCCGCTTCATCTGCCCACTCATCCCAAATCGAGACCCCATTCTCACGCAGGTAGGCAATGTTAGTATCACCTTGTAAAAACCACAGAAGTTCATGGATGATGCTGCGCATATGCAGCTTCTTGGTGGTGACGATTGGAAATGCGTCAGCCAAATTAAACCGCATTTGATAACCAAACGTTGACAGCACACCGGTACCAGTCCGGTCATTTTTTTCAATGCCATGTTGTAAAATATGTTCGATAAGCTGTAGATAGGTTTGCATAGCATTTCTTCCAGAAGAAAAATTACAATTATACTTTAATAGCCTTTTCTAAGCTATTCCGTGGAAAATAAGAAATATGTGGTCTATATGTATATTACAAGCTTTATTTTGAGATTCAAATGACTCGTGTATTAGCTAATAAAATTGGACGCTATCTTAGGATAGACTCGCATGAACCCCTGTCGGCTGAACTCACAACGGATTTCAGGCTCCATCCTGCGATGCTTAAAATAGATTTAAATGATTACATGAGCGCCAGTAAAGGGCGAGCGGAAAGCCCCGAAGCAGCGCGCGCATTTGTCGAAGTCAGAGGTGAATTAATCAAATGCGTATCAACATTGCACGCTACAAATCTTTGGTTTCATATGTTAAATGAGGCAACTCAAGGTATGAACGAGGCGGAGGTCCAAATCATTAGGGCCTCTCCTGTTAGTCAATTTATGGAAAGTGACTTTGTTGAACTGGTTAAAAATGCTATAGATGAAGCGATCCTAAGCGGCCACTTGGTGATCGAATTGACGCTGGATATAGATGTTCACAGCGATCCAGATAATATTACCATGACGATTAAAGATAACGGTCGTGGTTTTTCAGATGATTTTATAAAACAGATGGCAACTCCTGCAGAAAGAGAGAAGTATATCATTGGCAAGGGTAGTGCCAAACAACAGTTAAGCCATGGTATTCAAGATACATTGGTGGGTGGGCATGGGCGAGGATTGCGTAATTTAATGGCGATGATGGATCGAGGTGACAGATTTAATGAAGCCGTAGTTCCAGTCCATGAATATCTAAGACCCGATGGCACGAACATGGTGATTGACAAGAGACCTGATGGGTTACCGGGAGCGTTTATATCGTTGACTACATCAAAAAAATCATGGGATAAAGTGCCTGAAAAATCATTGCTTGCAGACGAGAAAGAGGTTGTGGAGGAATCGATAATGAAATTTGATTTTTCTGTTTTTAAACAAAAGTGTATGGTCAATCAAAAATCAGATGTTAAATCCGAAATAAATAATGACAATAATGACAATGATGAAAACCAAGATGGCAATCGCAACAAATATTGATCTGACAACAGCCCCTATTCCTGTATTTTCTCTTTTGCCATAAAATGTTGAACATCTGACACAGTACTCATAAATTGAGCCGGGAAGATAATGGTTGAATTTTTTTCTACCGCAATTTCCGCTAGCGTTTGTAAGTTTCTCAGCTGCAGGGCAATCGGATGAATCATCATAATGTCAGCCGTATCAGCCAATTTTTGTGCCGATAAAAATTCACCTTCTGCTGCAATAATTTTAGCTCGTTTTTCGCGTTCAGCTTCCGCTTGTTTGGCTATGGCACGTCGCATGTTGTCAGGTAATTCAATGTCTTTGATTTCAACGCTGTTCACCACGACACCCCAGGTTTCTGTATAGGTATCAAGAATTTTAGTGATTTCTGCATTGATCGTAATACGTTCAGACAGTATTTCATCCAATTGAAATTTACCCACAATATTGCGCAACGACGTTTGTGCTATTTGATCGATCGCTGCATATACATCTTGAATCGCGACGATGCTTTTAACCGCGTCAACGATTTTAAAATAAGCCACGGCAGATATGTCAACAGACACATTATCTTTAGTAATAATTTTTTGAGGTGGAATAGGCATCGTTACAATCCGCATATCAACCAGTCTAATCCAGTCAATAAATGGAATAATCAAATTTAAACCAGGCTCTCGAATACTAACTATTTTGCCGAATCTAAATACAACGCCTTTTTCATATTGTTGGACGATTCTAAAACCTAAAGATACCAATACAATCGTGAATAATGCGATTACGAATAGGAATGCCATGCGTTTCTCCTGCTAATCATCAATGATCGAGGCCAATATAACATTTATTTTCTGATGATATCAACCAAGATGTAAGAGATCTCTTACAGTATTATAAGAGATCTCTTACAAGATAATAATCCATCGGCGTCGTGACATAATCTGTAGAAAGGTTATACTGTTTGTAAGGGAAGTTAGGGAGAAACAGATTGTCTGACACGATGTCAAGCAGGGAGCAACGCAACGGATGTGCGCAGCTGCAAGGATGCAGCTTTTTTACCTCTCGGCTTTTTCCAGGTTAAACTCTTGGTGCCGGTTCTTCATTCTCAGTATTCAGTTTATCAGCCCTGGTTCTTATGTTCTTTCTCGTGGGTGCCGCAAAAAAAAGAAACCTGTTGGACTGTGCTGGTACATCTGCTGTTGGTCCCTCAAGAGCGCTCAGTAGCTTGTCAACATGCTGAACGACTTTGGGTGTATACAATCCAATCGCTTCAAAAAATCGAAAAATCAGTTGGAATAGCTTTGCAAAGCTGTTTGACTCATAATTGGCATAGTTTATTAAATGATCTAACGTGGCATCTTCTATCAAATAAGTCTTTATTTTTTGAATTCTGACTGACACTGCATCATTCTCATTTGCAGCCAGCGCATCAAGATGATCTATAGTGCTTCTCTTGCCTCGAATGGTTTCAGCACTTTCAAATAACGACTGTCGAGTTATCCACTGTTTTTCAGCGTCGTTTAAATAGAGCATAAAATCATCCAATGCGGTATTGATCGCATTTAATTGTCGATATTGTTCAAGATAATTTGTGTCAAAGGTAGTTTTTGCATCCGTCAAGGCATTATCTATTGATTTGGAGTCTGAATTTTTGGCGTTTTCAATGATAAGGTCACGCCCTGTTGATAACGCCGTCTTAAGTTTTGCCCGATATTCAGACGCCAGTGAATAGGGTCGTGTATGACGATCGCCTCGTCTGGATGTTATTTTGAGAATTGCCGGTAACCAGGGAAGCAGTTCATTTGCAGAAGCAAGCCGTTCCAAAGTACACCCTATAGCACTTAACTCAAAGCTACCTTTTTGCTTTACCCCTGTAGGATCGATGACCTGATAATCCAGCATCCTGCCATTGATGTTGACATACACATGGTTTGGTATGATTTTAACGGAGCCTCTTAGCAGACTCAGTGTATATCCCTGTAGATCCTCTGTTTCATTGCACAGGTCATCTATTTTTTTATTGAAATAGTCGGTAAATACGGATTGTTTAATGTCATCATTTGATGCTTGCTGTTCGCGATCCTTGTCTCTCAAAAAAGCCAGTTGCTCATGTGCCGCTTTGGCCGCCAATTGGGATGTTGCATATAACCGTTCATAAAGTTCTTTACATTGGATTGCCAATGTTTTAAGCGGGTTTATATTGTTTTCATTGGGCACGAATTCGTCCAGATTACTGATAAAATCAGTATCTGGTAAGCTCACCCCATTTTTTTTCAAAGCAAAATCGCTGTTTGAGGAGATGAATTGTTTAATTTCACTCTCAGATAAATAAATTGCAGCTTGATCCGCGCCAGCCTGGCGAGGTTTTCGAGTCATAAACTTGATAAATTTATAGATACTTTTAAGATGGATTGGCTCGTTAGCAGGAGTGGATCTCAAATAAAGATCGTACCTGTTTTGAGCGTTAGGATCTCCCTTAGAATCAATATAAAAAAGCAGTGAGGTTTTGTCATTCCAAACAAAGCAATCTGTATGCCCGGCCTGTTTGGCTTCATGAAAAGACATTCTATATAAATTAGATCCATTTAATGCTTTTTTAATGATGGGTAATGCATTCTTGTAAATAGTGTTTAAACGGATAAATGAATCGTCACATTTCCGTATGTTAAGGATTGATCGCCTGTCTTGTCTGTCCTGCTCAATCTCGTTTAATTGGGTATGAGCAAATGAAAATTTGTATGGGTCGTCCAGTGCATCCTGCATTGACTTTGAGGTCTGTTTGTCCCGCTCTATTGTGTTTAATCGACCCATTGCAACGTTGCATGTATCCAGTATATTCTGTATCGATCGCGAGGCTTGTTTGTGTAATTTTGAGTTACTTTTGGCCGACCGTTTCCGTTGCGCTGTGGAAAATATACGCTGTCTCGTGGGGGATGGATCACACAACAAGCTCACTTGTTTATCTACATCCAAAATTAATGGAGTGATCAGTCCCTTATAGAATTCATCCAGTATTTTTTTAAGGGGTACTGATACAGCGCCTGGTTTTAACCCGGTATTTTCCCAAGAGTCGGCCTCCATCATGATTTTTGTTAAGAACTTAGGCGGTGCTATATCCAAATCGTCCTTTATTCTTGCATGGGCTTTATGTGCAAAATTAGTGACGCTTTCAGACAATTCATTTAACAACCCAAAGATAATGGGCAGGTCAAAGAAAAGACGCAGGTATGCAAAAGAATCATGGTAATCGTTAATTATTTTTTCTATGTTAGCGATGGCTTTTTCTGAACTGGCCTTTAACGCGGGAAGTTTGTCCTTATACTCATCGCTGGTTAATGATATACGCTCGGGAAGCATTTTTAACACATTCATGAGATACAGGGAGGGCAGATTTTTAACCGGACTGCCATCTGGTTTTATTTGATCCAAAGCCGAATAATGCTCGCTCTCATCGGTTATGTTTTTTATAAGCGATTTTACATTTGTGATGATATCTTGAAAAAATGTAGAGAAATGGGGATCCGCTAATAGTGATATAACCAAAGGTTGAATATCTGCATAATATAAATATGATGTTAGCAAATGACACAACTTGAATAGCTTGGATTCATCCTCATTTACTTTCTCTATTTCGTACATGATTTGTTCTAGATAATAGACGATGTTCATCAAGCGCTTATAGGCTAATACTTGATGGGGACTGTAAGTTTTCACCTTAGATGGAAATGGGCTTGTCGAGTTTTTAAGGTAAGACTCCAGGCAGTCAAGAGCCCAAGGTAGCGTGACGTTCACACCACGGTCTAGTGCCCAGGGTAAAGTCACGTTCATAGCATGCTTTAATGGCCAGGGTAACTTGACGTTATCATCCGGCTTGGAATAATGGCGGAGAGCAGCAATCGCATCCATCACAATATCTTCCAGTCGTTGTTCTTGAAATAGGGGAGACCAATTTGCCCACGCAAATACTATTTTTAAAATCCCCACGAGGAAGTCATTGGGTGTTCCTGTACCTACATCAGGAAATGGAGATTCAGATAAAGGGGTGTGCCTTCTTAATGAGGTTATATTTAAAAGGTCGGTCATTTTAGGTTTTAATTGCTCTATCAAGCCATCTTTAGATAATGGCAATGTAATGATGCCTATTGCCGCTAGTTCTTTAGCATTAATGGTGCCTAATATGCCATCCTCGTTCTTATTGCGTTTCACCATGTATTGAAGACCTGTTTTGCCAGTATCTTTTAAATACAATACTTCCAGTTTTAATTCAGAATTTTTAGGCATTTTGACGACGTATGAGGCAAGACTTTTTAAATACATTGATCCCTGTTGAAATAGAGAGTATTCAGGCATTAATTCGAGGACATATGATGGCTGCTTTAACTCTTGTTTAAAAGAATCCGCAAGGTGATCAAAATGATTAGTAATGGATTGTTTAAGTGCGGCTAAAGCGACTCCGCATTTTTTATGCTTGATTAAATAGTGTGCTCTATCGTCATGTTCGACTTGGGTCTGTTGACATTTCAGATCTCGACGTCCCGCGGCTTCAGGTTGTTTTGTTTCCGCCTGATGTTCATATACATCCAGTTTATTTTGAAGAGTAAGTTGTTCCTCATTGGACAGGTCCTCCCTATCATTCGATATAGATCGATACCATTGATACAGATCCAGTGCTTCATCAGACGATATCAAGGTTTGGTCTGATTCGATTTGTTTTTTTCGTAGATTATAGGCAAAAGACATAATATTGGAGATGGCTTTTTTGCTTAAGACGGATTTTTCATTGAAATGGTTTAAGGCTGGCGTTAGATTTTCTAACGGAATTTTCCCAAGCTGTGGTTTTCCATAATGCAGAAATTTATAGTGTAGTTGTTTTTCTATGATTTTAAGATGCAATTGTCCTGGCTCGAGTTCGTTACCGTCCTTCATCAAGCAGGGCCTGAATGGATGGTCATCATGAATTAGATGCATAAATGCGGTTGCTTCGGATAGATCGCAGGGATCAGCAGGGTGAGGATCCTGACTTTTGATGGATTTCAGTATTAATAGATTACACTTGATATCAGCTTCTTCATAAAATTGGATTTGTTTCAGGTGCGTTTTTAATTGCCCTGCCGTAACCGAGTTGATTTCATGATTTATTTCCAAATTGCCTGTTACTTGAGCCAGATAAACATGAAACCACGGATAATGTTTATTATAGTTTGGCCGTCTACAATATTTATCCAAATGAGCCAGCGCCTGCTTAACCCTTAATACAGTTTTATTGGACTCATGAATCTGGCGTTTAATGGGCTTAATCGAGAGCATAAATTTAGCGACATCGGGTGAAAATTTCTGATGATATATGGCATCAATCGGACGTGGCTCGACAGAAAAAGTCTTGTTTCGAACTTGCTCAAAATACTGATCGCGTTTCGTCTGCAGCATTTTTTGCTTCACTGGGAGCTCATTTTTGAGACCCAGCAATTGAGGCCTGAAATCGTCGAATGAAAGAAATGTTCGCGGCTCGGATGCGTTCTTGTATACATGGCCCGAGAAAACATTAACCACGTCTTTATCAAACGTCTGTATATCCTTTATCTTAATCTCTTTGAACGCATCAACAAGGTAGGGTTGAATTGAACTGTAACACCTGATGCATGTTGACTGTTCCTGATTGTGGATATGGCCTCGTTCCAGAGCTTTATCAAACACAAGTGGCAAGTATGGCTTAAGTGGTGTGATTGATGAAAGCGAAGTTAAGGGACAATTCAGTTCACTCAGTGGAATGGTGCCTGTTCGTATTAATCCAACCGGTGTAATAATAGAGTTGGCGATGTATTCAGCGGTTAAATTTAGATAGTTACAATCGTCCAGCTCCACATCTGTTACCTGGAGCACTTCCCTACGCCTACGCTCGAATTCTTTTATTCGAGAGATATTTTTTTTCCAGATAGAAATAATCAACATGCTTTTATTTGTGGCTGACAACGTTATTTTATCCTGAGTTTGTCCATTCGCATCAATATAGGAGAGCTGTTTGATCTTACTGTTCCAAACATAACAGTTTCGATGCCTTGCTTTTTTAGCCTCCTCCAGCGGCATCAAATAAAGCTTGCAGCCGGTTTTTAGCGGTTCAAGTACTTCATATTTGAGGGTTGCGCCCTCAATGTTGATATACAACCGGTTGGGTTGATGCTGTATTTTGTCTTCCAGCAAACAGGGTATATAGTCAGGATGGAAGGCTATTGTGCTGGATTTAAATTGAGCTACATTCCGTTTTTGGTTGGCTTTCAACGCAGTCAACAAGTGGTCACAATCCTGTTCAGCGCGGTTCATGTCCGTTAGTTTATTGTCATACCATTGATATAAATCCCACGCCTCATCGTCAGCTAATTGTTCTGGGTTGGTAATGGTTCCATTGTCATCGAACTGGATGTCATCTGACAGGCTATGGCGGTGAACGAAAGCCTCTTTTTCTGACATATCAAAGCAGTTGTTGGTTTTGTTGTGTTCAAACAATACGATATTGGCTTTTAAGTGAACTGACTCAATGAGTTCATTGTTGCGCCTGAGCTTGAACGTCTGATCGGTTTGCTTTTGTTCAAGGTGCGGTCTCTGTAAATGGTTATCAGGTTCTGCTAAAGCCAATTTTAGCTGATGCAATACTCGTTTTGAGGTATCAATTTGTTGATGAATTGGAGCGAGGCGTAGAGCAAGAAAACGTGCATCTTCTATTTTTAATAAATGTTCAGCTTGACCGGTAAATTTAACGTTCAGGTAGTCTTTGGATATCTGAATTAACATGTCATGCAAGGGTTTAATCTGATCCATCAGTGGGCTGGATAGTCGACCAGGTTCCAGCAGCATCTGAATTTCAAATTTATCCACCAAAGAAAATAGATGTGGGAGTACTTCATATTTCAATCTGGCCAAACATTCGTGGATAAAGTTTTGTACGGTATCATCCAAATGATCCACTTCCTGTAGAATTTCAGTCAATACAGGTTGCATTTGTTTAAAATGAGACGGAAGAGTGAATAGGGCCGGTAAATTGATGATTAATGACATCGGATCTTTAATGCGACTGATGGTATTGATGATGCTTTTGATTGAGTTGGATAGTTTGTCGTATTTTTTTTGTCCAACTTCCATCATTTTTTCTTGGTCTACATTCGGCAGACTAAACGATGAATGGGTAGCTGATGTTTCAATGCTCTTCCATGCTGCTTCGATATGAGTGGGTAAAACACCACTAAACCAGGTCACCAAATCATAATTCAGTTTACCCGAAGCAGGTTTCATCTGCTCGATAATATGCCCACTAAACCTGCCGACCTCCCGACTGAAGGTTAGTGTTTTGGGATCAATTTTGGACTTGAGTAGACTGCTTTCTATAAATGAGTACAGTTGAGTTAAATATGACAAAACAGTGTCAATTTCCTGTTTGAAGACCCCTTCAAACAGAATGCCAAGATTCAACAGTAAGTGACTGGCTTCATCGGCTTCTTCTCGAATTTTCAAGATTCCAATGATTGTGTTTATATCGGATAGATTAAGTTTTTGCAGTTGTTCAAATACCTGCTCAGCTAAAAACAGTGCATTACTCAGATTTTTAATTTGTATGATTTGGTCAGGTTCACCTGAAAAATCTTCGAGGTCTTCATCAAAGGGCTTGCCTGTGGGTTGTCTGCTGAGCAAATATTTTAAGGTATTTTTATCATATTCTTGTTGTTGAAAAGCCAAGAGCCGGTTATGCACTTCATGAATAAAAGGGGAGACTTCCAAGTGCTTTAATGGTTCTAAAAATTCTGCCATGATATACACCTACGGTTATAAAGCACCGTTTGCCGCATTCTATATCACTGGGTTGCTCCTGGCAAATTACATTGGTAGCCCTGGGTGGGCAGTTCAGTGCTCTACAAAAGATGTGGGTAATGATAAGGGTGCAACTCTCACTACGAGAGTTGCACCCTGGTGGGCACGTCTGAGCGGTTGATATTTCATCTCGAATTGCTGCCCGGAGGCTTCGGCTTTGGTTCCTCATCATTGGCATTAAGTCTATCAACCCGTGTTCTTATGTTCGTTCTCGTGGGTTCCGCAAAGAAAAGAAATCCTTTGGGTCGCTCGGGTGCTGTTGGCCCTTCAAGGGCGCTGAGTAGCTTATCGACATGCTGAACAACTTTGGGGGTATACAAGCCCACGGCTTCAAAAAATCGTAAAACCAGTTGGCAGAGCATTGCAAAGCTGTTTGACTCATAATTGGAATAGCTCAATAAATGATCCAAGGTTGCATCTTCTATCAAATAAGTCTGTATTTTTTTAATTCTTACTGATAACTCATCATTCTCATTTGCAGCCAGCGCATTAAGGTGATCTATGGTGTTTCTCTTGCCTCGAATGGTTTCAGCGCTTTCAAATACCGATTGGCGAGTTAGCCACTGTTTTTCAGCTACGTTTAAATAGAGCATAAAATCATCCAATGCTGTATTGATCGCATTTAATTGTCGATATTGTTTGAGGTAATTTTCGTCAAAGATAGCTTTTGCATCCTTCAAGGCATTATCTATTGATTTAGAATCTGAGTTTTTGGCTTTTTCAATGATAAGGTCACGCCCTGTTGATAATTCTGCCTTAAGTTTTGCCTGATATTCAGATGCCAGTCTCGGTGATCCGAGTAGATCATCTGTTTCATTGCATAGCTCATCCATTTTTTTATTGAAATAGTCTGTAAACACGGATTGTTTAATGTCGTTATTTGTCGTTTTCTGTTCGCGTTCCCTTTCTCTCAAAGAATCCAGTTGTTCAAGTGTTGCTTTGGCCGCCAATTGAGATGTTGCATGCAACCCCTTGTAATGATCTTTACACTGGATTGCCAACGCTTTAAGCTGACTTATATTTTGTTCATTAGGCACGAATTCGTCTAGATTGCTGATAAAATCAGGCTGATATACGTGCCCAGTCAACGACTGGATAGTATTAAAGTCGGTGTTTAGCATCAGTTTGTTTTTTCTGACAGTAGACATTTTTTTTATGAAATGGTTCTGTTTGTTTGGGATATCAATAATGTCCAAGTGTTTAATGGATTTGGTTTTTCGGTCAATGAAATATAGTACGTCATTAACCCCTTTCACTTGCACATAGTATGCATTGTAATCCAGAGGTAACTTCAAATTATCAAACGTCTCAGGGATCGTTGACATGGAGATGAAACAACACCCCACTGCATTCGGTAAGCTCACTCCATTTTTTTGCAAAGCAAAATTGCTATTTGAGGAGATGAATTTTTTAATTTCACTCTCGGATAAATAAGTTGGAGTGTGATTCGCGCCATTCTGGCGAGTTTTTTGAGTAATAAACTCTATAAATTTATGGTTGTTTTTAAGATGGATTGGATAAGTCCAGCCTGTTTTTGCCGTGATCTCAGCATACATATCCCGATAATCTTTATACATATCCTGATCATCTTTGTTTCTGTGAAGCAGTTTTGTATTGTTAAAATCCAAATGCATTTTTGATACGATGCCAGAATCCAATTCTGTGAACGTCCATCCAGTACCTGCTGAATGGTCGTAAATAAAATATTTATCGCCGTGTTTAATCAACGTGGGTTTCTTTACCGACACCATGAGTTTGTTCTTTTTTGGATCATCCAAATCTATCGGCACTCCCGGCACAGACATTGCGACTGTATGTAGCAATGCTTTTTCCGTCAGAGGTTTGTTAACAGGAATGGATCTCAAATACAGTTCGCACCCATCGTCTTGAGGGTTAGGATTTCCTTTGGAATCGATATAAAAAAGCTGTGAGGTGTTGTCATCCCAAACAAAACAGTCTTTATGCTTGGCTTTTTTTGCATCATTAAATGACATAACATATATATTTGAACCATTTAAGGCGTTTTTAAATAACGGTAGTGCGGTTCTATATATATCGTTTAATTGAAGACGGGAGCCGTTGCAACTGTCCAGTACATGCTGCATTGAGGTTGAGGCCTGCTCATGTTTCTTTGAATCAAGATTGGCAGTTAATGCACGCTTCGACGTGGTGAATATACGCTTTCTCATGGGAGCAGGGTCGCATAACAAGCTGACCTGTTTGTCTACATCCAAAATTAACGGAGTAATCAGTCCTTTATAGAATTCATCCAGTATTTTTTTAAGGGGATCAGATATGGTTCCTGATTCTAACCCCATTGTAAGCTCCAAGGCATCCGCTTCCATTATTATTTTTAATAAGAAGTCAGGCGGTGCTATACCCAAATCGTCCTTTATTCTTTTATTGATTTTATGTGCAAAATTAGTGACGTTTTTGGGTAATTCATTTAACAATCCAAAGACAATGGGCAGGTCAAAGAAAAGACGCAGGGATGCAAAAGAAGCATGGTAGTCATGAATTATTTTTTCTATGTTAGCGGTGGCTTTTTTTGAACTAGCCTTTAACTCGGGAAGTTTGTCCTTATACGCATTGGTACTTAATGATATACGCTCTGGAAGCATTTTTAATACATTCATGAAATATAGGGAATCCAGGTTAACTGGATTGGCGTCTGCTTTCACTTGATCGGGCACAGAATAGTGTTCGCCCTCATCGGTTATATTTTTAATAATGGATTCTACCCTGGATATAATATCTCGAAAAAATGGAGAAAAATGGGGGTCGGCTAATAGTGAGCCAATCAGCGGATAAATATCCGCCAAATGTAAATAAGATATCAATAGATGATTCAGGCGAGATAGTTTGGATTCGTCCGCATTGACCTTCTCTACTTCAAGCATGATTTGTTCGAGATAATAGATGATGTTCATCAAGCGCTTATAGGCCAATACTTGATGGGGACTGTAAGTCTTCTCTTTAGATTCAAATGGGCTTACGGAATTTTTAATGTAAGATTCAACGCAGTCAAAAACCCAAGGTAGCGTGACGTTCACACCACTGTCTAGTGCCCAAGGTAAAGTCACGTTCACCGCATGCTTTAGTGGCCAGGGTAATTTGGCGTTATCACCCGGCTTGGAATAATTGGGAAGAGCAGCAATCCCATCCATCACAAGATCTTCCAGTCGTTTTTTTTGAGATAGGGGAGTCCAATTGATCCATGAAAATACTATGTTAAAAATCCCTACGTAGAAGTCATTTGATGTTCCTGTGCCTACATTAGGAAATGGAGATTCAGAGAAAGGGGTGTGCCTTCGTAATGAGAGTATATTCAACATGTCGGCAATTTTAGGTTTTAATTGCTCTATCAAGCCATCTTTAGATAATGGCAATGTAATGCCTATTGCCGCTAGTTCTTTAGCATTAATGGTGCCTAATATGCCATCCTCGTTCTGATTGCGTTTCACCATGTATTGAAGACCTGCTTTTCCAATGTCTTTTAAATACAAGACTCCCTGTTTTAATTCAGAATCTTTAGGCATTTTGACGACGTATGAGGCAAGACTTTTTAAATACTTCGCTCCCTGTTGAAATGGAGAGTGTTCAGGCATTAATTCGAGGACATATGATGGCTGCTGTAATTCTTGTTTAAAAGAATCCGTAAGATTATCAAAAAGATTGGTCACGATTTGTTTAAGTTCAGTTAACGCAGCTCCGCATTTTTTGTGTTTAATTAAATAGTTTGCTCTATTGTCATGCGGTGCAGTTTTTTTGATCTTCTGCTCAGGCTCAATGTTAAGCTCAGGAGATTTAGTTTCTACTCGTTTTTCATATATATCCAGCTTGTTTTCAAGACTGGTTTGTTCCGCATGGGACAGGTCCTCCTTGTCATCCTGTATAGTTCGATACCATTGATATAGATCAAGTGCTTCTTCAGACGATATCAATGCGTTGTCTGATTCGATTTGTCTTTTTCGCCGATCATAAGCAATGGACATAATATTGGATATGGATTTTTTACTCAATTTTGTTTTGTCGTCGAAATGGCTCAGGGCAGGCGTTAGCTTGTTTAACGCAATTTTCCCAGACAGTGGTTTTCCATAATGCATCAATTTATAGTGTAGGTGCCTGCCCACGATTTTAATATGCAGTTGACCTGGTTCGAGTTCATGACCCTGTTTCATCAAACAGGGCGTGAATGGATGAGTATCATGAATTAGATGCATAAATGCAGTCGCTTCGGATAGGTCGCAGGGCTTGGCAGGATGAGGGACGCGTGGATTGAATGACTCTACGATCAACTTATTACGCTTGATTTCAGCTTTTTCATAAAACAGTATTTGTTTTAGATGCGTTTTTAATTGCTCTGCTGTAACAGTGCTAATTTCTGGCTTAGTTTTCAAATTTTTTGTTCGTTGAGCGAGAAACTTATGAAACCAGGGATAATGTTTGTTTTGAAGGTTCTGTTCAGGTTGGTTGAGCGAAGCTTCACTATAATCTTGTTTTTTACAATATTTATCCAAATGCTCCAGCGCAAGTTTAACCCTGAACACCGTTTTACCGGACTCATGAATTTGACGCTTAACCGGCTCAATCGAGAGCATAAAATTTGCGACATCTGGTGAAAATTCAGTATGATATATGGTTTTAATCGGACGTGACTCAACAGAAAAAACTTTGTTTCGAACTTGCTCAAAGTACTGGTCGCGTTTCATCCGCAGTATTCTTTGCTTCCCTGGGAGCTCATTTTTGAGACCCAGCAATTGAGGCCTGAAATCGTCAAATGAAAGGAGTTTTCGCGATTTGGATGTGTCATTGTATACATGGCCTGAGAAAACATTGACTACGTCTTTATCAAACGTTTGTATATCCTTTATCTTAACTTCTTTGAATGCATCAACAAGGTAGGGTTGAATAGAACTGTAACATCTGAGGCATTCTGAATGTTCTTGATCATGAATATGGCCTCGTTCCAGAACTTTATCAAACACACGCGGCAAATATGGCTTAAGTGCTGTGATTGATGCGAGTTGGGTCAATGGGCAGTTCAGTTCAGTGAGAGGGATGGTGCCTGTTCGTATTAATCCAACCGGTGTATTAAAGTTGGCGATGTTTCCAGCAGTTAAATTTAGATAGTTAGAATCATCCAGCTCCACATTTGTGACCTGATGTACTTCTCGACGTCTACGGTCGAATTCTTTTATTCGAGGGAGATTGTTTTTCTTGATAAACAGTCTCAACATACTTTTATTTTTAGCTGACAACGTTATTTTATCTTGAGCCCGTCCATTTTCATCGATATAGGAGAGCTGCTTTATTTCACGGTTCCAAACGTAACAGTCTCGATACCCTGCTTTTTTAGCTTCATCCAGCTGCATCAAATAAAGCTTGCAGACGGCGCGGATGTCTTCAGATGCAATCGTCTCAAAATCAGGGTCTTCGCCATCTACTATTCGAAGTTTATCTTCAGGCAACGCATTGATGATGGGTCTTAATCGAGGGATGTTTTCCGGGGGTACAAAATTAAGTTTTATGGTATCAAAATAGAAAACATTGTCTCTATATTGAATGAATCCATCATGATTCCCCAACAGGGCGCTGAGTTGCGTGGTGTCTAATGTGTGTGGATCGACTTGAGACATTTTAAGCAAACTGCACGCGGTTTTTTTCGGTGGTTCAAGCACTTCATATTTAAGGTTTGCACCTTCAATGTTGACATACAAACAGTTGGGTTGATGTCGTACCTCTTTGTCTTCCAGCAAACAGGGGATATAGTCAGGATGAAAGGCTATTGTGCTGGTTTTAAATTGAGCTACATTCCGTTTTTGTTTGGCCTTCAATACGGTCATCAAGTGGTCACAATTCTGTTCGGCGCGGTTCATGTCCGTTAGTTTATTGTCATACCACTGATATAAATCCCATGCCTCATCGTCAGTTAATTGTTCTGGGTTGGTAATGGTTCCATTGTTATCAAACTGGACGTCATCCGACAGGCTATGGCGGTGAACGAAGGCCTCTTTTTCTGAGATATCAAAGATGTTGTTGGTTTTGTTGTGTTCAAACAAGACGATATTGGCTTTTGAGTGCACTGACTCAATGAGCTCGTTGTTGCGATTGAGTCTGAAATTCTGATCGGTTTGCATTTGTTCAAGATGCAATTTTAATTTGTTTAAAGCCGGACGAGCAGGATTGGTGTCCGGTGTTTCAAACCAACTGGATAACCAGTTTTTTGTATTGGACTGTAAAGTGGGTTCGGCAGTCAGGTGTTTCTCAAGGCTCTGTCTGGATTTATCATCCAGTAGCTCTAAATAAGGTTTTAACAAGGTAAAATGGGTCTTCAATGTTTCTTTTGAATGCAATACCGCCAAATTATCCTGATTTTCATCGATTAGCTGTAAATGGACATCCAGCGCCGCAAGGGTTAATTCTATCAGGTGCAATACTCGTTTTGATTCATCAACCTGTTGATGAATCGGGGCAAGTCGTAACTCAATGAAACGAGTGTCTTCGAGTTTTAATAAATGCTCAGCTTTACCGGTAAATTTAACGTTCAGGTAGTTCCTGGACGTCTGAATTAACATGTCATGCAGGGGCTTAATCTGATCCATCAGTGGGCTGGATAATCGACCGGGCTCCAGCAGCATCTGACTTTCAAATTTATCGACAAGGGAAAATAGATTCGGTAATGCTTCATATTTCAATTTGGCCAAATATTCGTGGATAAGGTTTTGTACCGTATCTTCTAAATGATCCACTTCCTGTAGAATTTCAGTCATTAAAGGCTGCATTTGTTTAAAATGGTTCGGGATAGCGAACAGTGCCGGTAAATGAGTGATTAAAGACATGGGGTCTTTAATGTTACCCACTGTGTTGATGATGTGTTTGATTGAGTTGGATAATTTGTCTAACTTTTTATGTACAACCTCCGCCATTTTTTCTTCATCTACATTGGGCATGATAAACGATGAATTTGCAGCCGATGTTTCAATGCCAACTCGTACCTGTTCTATATAAGTGGGTAAAACACCACTAAACCAGGTCACTAAATCATAATCCAGTTTACCCGAGGCAGGTTTCATCTGATCGATAAGATACCCACTAAGCTTGCCGGCATCTAGGCTAAAAGTCTCCATGGAGATCGCTGTAGGGTCAAAAATATTTGACTCTGTTAATGAGTGGACTTTGGTTAAATATGACAAAATGGTGGCAATTTCCTGTTTGAATGCCCCTTCAAATTGTGTTCCAAGATTCAACAGTAAATAGCTGGCTTCATCCGCTATTTCCCGAATTTTCCAAATCCCAATGATTGAGTGTCTATCTGAGAAATTAAGTTTTTGCAGTTGTTCAAAGACCTGCTCAGCCAAAAATAGTGCATTACTCAGATTTTTAATTTGTATGATTTGATCAGGTTGACCTGAAAAATCTTCGATACTTTCATCAAAGGGCTTGCCTGAGGGTTGTCTGCTGACTAAATAGGCTAAAGTATTTTTATCATATTCTTTTTGTTGAAAAGCCAAGAGACGGTTGCGCATCTCATGGATAAAAGGCGACACTTCCAAATGCTTTAATGGTTCTATATATTCAGCCATGACGTATACCTGCGGTTATAATACATCGTTTGTTATATTATATGTCATGAGGGTGTTGGTGGCAAATTTTAGGGCGAATATGTTAAATATTTTGCTTATTCCCCGTCTTTGCGAGCGTATTATAGGGGCGAGCGGCAGCCTTATCATTACCCACATCTTTTGTAAGGCACTGAACTGCCCCCTCTCCCGCGTTCACTAGCTTGTTTTTACAAGCTTTTCTGTCGCGGGAGAGGTGCTGTTCAGTGCCCTACCAAAAATGTGGGTAATGATAAGGCGGCAGCTCGCCCCTACAAGCGACGGATGGGTGAGCAGTTATCTTTTTTCTTTAGCTATGGAGCCTTCCGTGGACGTGACTAAAATTTGACAAAACAACAATCATGCGCTAATTTTAAAATGCAATGCGTAAATAAGTTGCTTAGCGATCAAACCTGATGCAACAGAAACCAAATACATTAAGAGAGAGGGACATCTTGGTGTGCAGGGTTGTTAACGTGTTGTAATGTAGAAAGATGTATCAACTCCATGGGGCTGGATGCCTGTCTAGATCTAACCTGCATGGTTAAACTTAAGGAGAATACTTATGAAGACTTACACTTTAAGAGCCCAAGGGCTCAAACTAACCGCCACTAGCTTAGCGGCAATGCTCACAATAGGACTTTGGTTTGCTCCAATAACTGACGCTGCGGCCCAGTGTAGCTGTTATCAGATCGTCAACGGTGTAGAACAAAGTATGAACGGTGACTGTTACACGCAGAAAGGCACCAATCTATGCTGTGTAAAAGGCCATGGCAACAACCCTGCGAAATACTGTCATTGATAAGCTGAAAATACATAAGGGGATGGGGTCAGGTCTTGCCTTTTGCCTATTAAAGCAAAAGGCAAGACCTGCCCCCTCCATGTGTTTTTTCTCGTCTAATTCGCGAATCATCCTCTCTATATGTTACATCTAATACTCAATAACATCCTTTTTGCTTTTAATGATGCTATTAGATCATGCTCTTGTTTCACGATCTAGTCATAATGGTATGATCTTGCTCTGATTTACCTCTTTAATAATTTGACTTATTATTAATCATCAATCATACTGTTAAATATCATCAGTTGATATCCATAAAGATTGAATATGAAGCTAGATGCAGGATTAGAGATTTTACTATCGTTAGATGGCACTGAGTATACCGAAGAAAATGGCTATTGGTATAAAATTGAAGCATCTAAAGTTGAGCCAACAAGAGAAAGACCTCATGGAATTAGATATAGCTTAACGCTTCATGACAACTATAACCAACGCATATTGGGATTTGATAACGCGCATGCCATTAAGGCTAAAAAGCATGGCTACTACGCTGGAACAATTGTGTCTTATGATCATGTACACCATTCTATTAAGGACAAGGGCGTTCCCTATGTGTTTGAAAATGCACAGCAATTGCTTCATGATTTTTTAAATGAAGTAAATTCCATTTTAAGCAAATTGAATAATGGAGGTAGTTAAAATGAAAATTATAAAGGTTGGCATTATACCACGAGATCATTTTCAAAAACGATTGATTGATATTGCTTCTGGACGCTATATACCAAAGAAAAACGAACCAAAAATTTGGTTTTCTTCTATTAAATCTCTAGGTGAGGTTCTCAGTGAAAATAATCTGCGATTACTGCGCATTATTGATGAAGAAAAACCTTCCTCAATAAAAGAGTTAGCAGACATTACGCATCGGCAGCCAGGTAATCTCAGCCGGACTCTGAAAACAATGGAGCGTTATGGAATCATTGAATTCAAAAAAACCGGAAAAAACTCAAAACCCATTGCAAAAGCTCTTGGCTTTAATATTGAATATAATGTGCGTAATTATTTACACTGCTGATTGTGGAAAATGGTATATTTCTGGGTGGAAGTAGAAAGTATAAACCTAAAAAAGATGAACCTAAAATATGGTTTAGTTCTATTAAGTCTCTGATTCATGTCCTTGCTGAGTAGCCCAAACACTTCGTGTAACATATTTGAAAAGAACAGTTTTTTGTTCTGATTTACTCCTATCCCGTTCGCGGTGAGAAGGCGCACAAATAGATTTTGGCTATAGCACATAGTCCAGCGCGCCGTCTCGAACCGTCATTCGATCTCATAATTAACATGATATTTAATTTTTCGTCAACCGCTTGAATCAGTAGCTCAAGATTGAACAACCTATTTTGGTTGCTTCGGCAGTGAAGACTCATCTTCTTGATACTTGTTGTTAGCTTTTTCTATATCATTAACGTTACTAACGACTTTACTGGTCACTTGTGTAAATTGTTTTTTTCTTGATAGGCTTATTTCATTAGGAAAAACATTTGGCTGATGGTTTGTTGGAACACCACACAGCGTTAAAAGACTATTAAAGATCACAATAAGTTTATTGATAATAGGTCGAATCCATTGATTCCAAACACCTTTATCATCTATGAACGTCTTTTCTGCCTTTCGAATTGCATCAATACAAGCTTCTTTGAAACAGATCATCCGTTGAGGCCAATTTGCTATCTGATTACCATGTGTTCTCATTAAATTTTGTTTGCACGTCATTAATGCCTTGGCTAACGTCGCTATTTCCTGTTGTTGCTCATCATCCAAAGCAATTTCAGGATTAAATGACAACAACTCTTTAACCACGAGCTTAAATTGCTTGAGTTCATCGTCTATCTTTTCTTGAAACTCGATAAGCTTAGGATCTAATGCACGAATTTTTTCCATCATCATCGCACAGTCATGACCTTTAAGGGAGGCATCTTTTGCTAAAAGAAAAACACTACGACCATTAGCATTGTATGACTTAGGTAAGTCCACTAAAACTGATGGAGGTACTTGTTCTAATAAATAATCAAAGACTTCCTGATGGCCATGCTGGACCGCAAGTTGAAACACGTTGTTCAAATTACCGTCGCGCGTAGAGTGAACAAATAAATACTCCAATAGTTGTGGATCGGAATTCGAAGTGTGTAAGTTTTTACCTTCCACGCGTTTGACGGTTGAAATAATCATTTTGATTATCTCTATCTTTCCAGTCTTTACCGCATACTGGAATACACTGACGCCTTCACTCGTAGAACCCGTTAAAAAACCAAATGGGCCTGTGGCATAAGAGTATGTAAAATTTAGCATGGTTTGCATCATGTCGATCTGATTTTTTTTAGCCATCTGAATAAGTCGTTCATCAAGATGAGAATACAACACATTTCTAGATCTAAATAAAGTAGCAATGTGTACCACTTTTTTAAGAAGATCTACATTTCCATCGTTACATGCTTGATTATAATCACGTTCTATTTCGTTGTGTATATATTCACGTTGAGATAGAGTAAAAGTACGAGATAGGTTGTTAGCTTCTTCTTCGCTAGTAAGTTGCAGAATTTCTGTTGCCAATCCAAAATTTTGATTAGCTAAAGCCGCATTAAAATCAGTATAATCACCATTAACAATCGCTTGTTTTATTCTTAGTTGATCCTGCTCAGTAAGTTGGCTCATTTTTAGATCCTCCATTTTTAGATCCTTATTAAATTTAATTAATTGTACATACTGGTTAAAATAATGTCAAGCATCTCTAGATACTGCTCTAGATGGGAACAAATGGACACTCCTATTTTTCATCTACACACTTAGATTACACATCAAGATCCAAAAATACACACTTAATTCAAAATATGTTATGATGGCCCCGTTAATGTTTTTTTTATACTAACCGGGAAATTTAAAACAAGGGGAATGCAATGAATATAGAAGACATGGTGGAAACAGCAAAGTGCACTATTAAAAATGCATATATGAGTAGATCCAATGAAGCGACGATCCTCTTATCGACAGTAAAAAACTGGGAACTTAATAAACGGTACGCTCTTATGCGCGCACTTGAATCTTACGGATGTGAATGCCGAGGAATAGCAGAAAGCTCTATCGAACATGAATCTACACCTGTACTTAATACATACTACATGAACTTTACTATGCGACAAAACCGTAGTAATTTTCGTGCATTCGAGGATATTGTCAATGACAAAAGCAATACATTATTACTCAAGACACAAACTATCCTATTGCAAATGGAAACTATAAACGAATTGACAGCCTCTCACAATGATCATAATGATTTTGTCAAAACGTGCACTAACATGATGGAGTTGGTGGTTGAATTGGAAAAAGATCATGTTCTTTCTTCCGAAAATGCACTGCATTTGATGAAAGAAACTAATAATATCGTTAAGAATCCGGACCAATATAAAAAATTTCTTGCCGAGGCAAAGACATATCGGAATGTTGCAGATGGAAAATTGTCGGCTTACATTATGTTGATTGTCGGTTGGGCGGCTAAAATTGTGACGTTTGGTTTAGTCGGTCAAGCTTGGATCGACAATGCCAGCAAGAACCTGAAGCTGATTGAAAGTACTGAACAGTTTTTAAGCGAGGGAGAGAAGTGTTCAAACGTCCGACTAGGGTAATGTGATAAGCCCGTGACTTGT
>Ga0206878_10031_pt1 | contig 60876 bp, 54 predicted proteins | sample Alteio_BWOrgCont_8_FD_152621 | JGI IMG/M metagenome (GOLD analysis project Ga0206878, IMG submission 152621) | Enriched cells from forest soil in Barre Woods Harvard Forest LTER site, Petersham, Massachusetts, United States -... | ecosystem: Environmental > Terrestrial > Soil > Temperate forest >... | reverse complement strand
CACCATCTGGAACGGAATATTTACGCGCTTCCTGTTTCCCTGGAATGACTATAACGATTATTATCAGCCTGAAATAACTGAATGCTTAAACTGCTTTTTTATTTTCCTTTTCCTGATGTGTCCAGCTGTGACATGCCTTGTTTGTAATAGTAAACAACACATCAGTGTTAATATTGTAAATACTTTTTGTCGCATTAAATAGGTTTGTGATTAATAGTTGTATATTTAATATCCAAATATAAACATTAGTTGACAGGGCTATTTCATATTATAAAACGCTTATCGCACAAGGTTGCCGCGTTACGTACCAAGGCAATTTTATTTTTTTTATGTTGCTGCAGTTTGTCTGCCAATGCACAGTATTTCGATCTCCAGGGAAACAGGAAGCGCGTAAATATTCCGTTCCAGATGGTGCGCGACCTGATGATCATCCGTTTAAGCATAAACGGCAAGGGGCCTTTCAATTTCATTTTGGACACCGGCGTTGGCCTGATGCTGATAACCGATCCCAAATTAGTTGATTCTATTAATGTCGCCAGCAAACGGACCATCAAAATATCAGGACTGGGTGAAGGCGACGACTACGAAGCTTATATCACATCGGAACTAAAGGTTGAAATTCCCGGGTTAAACAGCTATGATATTGGCGCAGCCATATTAAAAAAAGATCATTTCGGGCTTTCAAATTTTGCCGGGATGCCCATTCATGGGCTGCTGGGCTATGAATTTTTCAGCAACCTGGCGGTAAAGATAGATTTTAGCGACAGTACTTTAACCGTGTCGAGGCCGAAGGAGACAAAATTTTTTAGCAAAGGCGCGAAAGTGCCGCTAACTATTGAGAACAGGAAAGCATTCCTGAGGGCAAAAGTCATCTTCCCTGATGGCGTTAAGGCTGATGAGAAACTGATATTCGATCTCGGCGCTGGGCATCCCATGTCGCTCGAAAACATCATCAAAAAACAGGGCCTGCCCAAAAAGTTTATCGCCGCTAACCTTGGCGTGGGGTTAACCGGACCTATAGAGGGATTCTTGAGCAGGATAAGCGAAGTCGATATCGGGAAGTTCAAGATAAAGAATGTGATCACCTCGTTTCCAGTTTATCTGCAGGAGAAAGGGACCGCCCTGGAACGGGATGGTAACCTTGGCGTGGGGATACTTAAACGGTTTACCATGATAGTTGACTACCCCGACAGTGTACTTTATTTAAAACCGGGACCCAATATTAACGGCCCTTTTGAACACGATATGAGCGGTTTGGAGTACTACAAAACAGGAGATGATTTTAGCCGGGTACTGATCAGCCGGGTTGAACCCGGTTCATCGGGCGACGAGGTGGGGCTGGAACCGGGCGATGAGATAGTGGGCATAAATTTTAAACCCGTAGCCAAAATGAGCCTCGAAGATATAGATGCCCTCTTTAAATCGCAGGATGACCGCAGCCTCCTGCTGGAAATTTTTCACGATAAAAAGTACGATAAGGTGATCATTACCCTAAAACGGAGGATTTGATGTGTTTGATGTGCGGATGGAGTTAATGTGCAGATATGCAAATGTGCGGATGTGCAAATGAAGACATCATCGGTAATCTGATGATGCCTTTTTTCGTCTTATATGCAGAATTACTCAGCGAGCAGATCGTCAGTTAGTTTTTGGAATTCGTCAATAAATTCGGTATAGTAAGTGCCTGTACCCGGGCCGCTGAAACCAGTATGTATTTTACGTACTTCTCCCTTTTTATCGATGATAATAGTAGTAGGGAATCCTTTAAAATCGGCCAGCATGGGCAGGCTCTTTTCCGGGTCGCCGTTTGCCGGTGTATAGCCGGTTATTAATAACGGGTAAGGTACATTAAAATGCGTTTTTAGCTGCTGCAAAGTTTTTTGCGATTTAGCAAAATCAGTCGTACGTTCATAGGCCAGGCCGATAACCTCTACGCCTTTATCATGATATTTTTTGTAGTAACTGCTTACAAAATAATTGGTTTCGTCCATACAGTTGGGGCACCACGAGCCCAATATTTGTACAATAACCACTTTATTTTTAAAACGGCTGTCGCTTAGCGATACATTGTTGCCATTAATGTCTTTAAAGGTAAAGTCGATTTTTTTGTAGCCCGGTTTTAATGCAGTGAGTGAATAGGCGTCTGGCAGCCTGGCATTGTCGTTTTTAACGGCAGCCCAATGGTCCAGGCCCGAATATCCTGAATAAAATTTGCCATCGGATATGGTCTTTTCATCGTTTATCTTCGCTATAAATAAAAAGGCGTGGCCACCGTCAAAGCACGACAAATACAGGCTATCGTCTTTAACAGCCCCTTCGAGGTATCTGTAATCGCCTGTTGTAGTTAAAAATGTGCCGTTTACAAAGGCTAGGTTTTGTTTAAAAACGCCAACCGTAGTATCCTTTTTAGCACCGTCGCCAAAAACCGCAGTCCAATTACCTGAAACGTTGAACTTAGGCGCATCGTTCGACTTGAAAAACCGCCATGATTCCCCTGGCGTGGCAACAAAATCCATGCTGGCATCTTTTACACCGAGGTGTTTTATCCATTGGCCTTTCAAACTGTCGCCGAAAAATTTCAGCCTGAATTCCGAGTCAAATAATGGCATGTGTATAAAAACCGAATCCCCGGCTATTTTAACGTCGGTTACTTTCAGCCGTTCGTCGCCATTTATAATGGCCAACTGCTGCCTGCCGGCAGTATCGCTCACCGTAAAATTAAAGGGTAACTGTTTCCCGGCGGAGTTTGTTAACACGCCGCGCCATATCCCGGTTTTAAGTTTGGTTTGAGCGAATGCAAAACTGCTAATAATAAAAAATGACAGGGCTATTAACGCGGCCTTTCTTTTCATATAGGGGAGATAAAATGGGGTTATTTTTTCAGCGCGTTTTCGATATCGCCAAGCTTATTCAAAAAACGCTCGTTAAATTGATTTTGTTGATCAAGACTTCCTGAAAAACGATCATTAAGTTGATCAATGCCAGTTAAAAAACGTTCATTGAATTGATTCTGTTGATCCAGGCTCCCTGAAAAACGATCATTAAGTTGATCAATGCCAGTTAAAAAACGTTCATTGAATTGACTCTGTTGATATAGGCTGTTTAAAAAACTCTCGTTAAATTTTTGTTGCTGCTGAAACTGGTTAACGGAAATATCAACGAAATGCCTTAAGTTTTCATTCGTTTCTTTTAATATTTCAGTATGCTGATTTAATATTTCAGTATGCTGATTTAATATTTCAGTATGCTGATTCAAAATATCAGCATGTTGATTTAAAATATCGGTATGTTGATTTAAAATTTCCGTATGCTCATTTAAAATTGATGAGTGCAGATCAAGCTTTTCAGCCTGCTGATCCTGCTTTCTCAACATTTCCGAAATAACAACTAAAAGATCTTTGTCTGACATATCCAAAGCTATAAAATTTCCGGCATTTATTTCAGTACTTCCCTTGATATGACAATCCTTTGAATTTCCGATGTGCCCTCGTATATCTGGGTGATCTTGGCGTCGCGCATTAACCGCTCCACGTGATATTCTTTTACAAAGCCATATCCTCCATGTATCTGCACGGCTTCAACGCTAACACGCATAGCCAGTTCTGAGGCATATAACTTAGCCATCGAGCTCGCCTGGGCATATGGAAGGCCTTTATCTTTAAGCCAGGCTGCTTTAAAACACAATAACCGGGCGGCTTCAATTTCGGTCGCCATATCCGCTAGTTTAAATTGTGTTGCCTGCAGGTCGGCAATGGTTTTTCCAAATGCCTTGCGCTCTTTCGCATAATTGAGCGCCAGTTCGTAAGCGCCCGAAGCTATCCCCAGCGCCTGTGACGCAATACCGATACGGCCACCGTCAAGCGTGGTCATGGCAAAAGTAAACCCGAACCCGTCATCGCCTATCCTGTTTTCCTTTGGCACTTTTACGTCGTTAAACATCAGCGAGTGCGTGTCTGAACCGCGAATGCCCAGTTTGTTCTCTTTTGCGCCAATGGTAAAGCCCTCCATTCCGCGCTCAACTATTAAGGTATTTATACCATGATGCCGTTTTGAAGGATCGGTTTGCGCCATTACCAGGTAGGTTGAAGCCGAATTGCCATTGGTGATCCAATTTTTAACACCATTCACTAAATAATGATCACCCATATCCACGGCAGTGGTACGTTGCGAAGTAGCATCAGAGCCGGCTTCAGGTTCCGACAAACAAAAAGCCCCTATTTTCTCGCCTTTGGCCAGCGGCACCAGGTATTTTTGTTTTTGGGCTTCGGTACCATATTTTTCAAGACCGTGGCAAACCAGCGAATTATTAACGGAAACAACAACCGATGTGGAAGCATCAATTTTTGAAAGCTCCTCCATCACCAAAACATAAGAAATTGCGTCCATGCCGCTGCCCCCATATTCGGGCGAAACCATCATCCCCATAAACCCTAACTCGCCAAGCATTTTTACTTGTTCGGTTGGGAATTTTTGGTGCTCATCGCGTTCAATTACACCCGGTTTAAGCTCGCTGTGTGCAAAATCGCGCGCTGCCTGGCGTATCATTTCCTGTTCTTCGGTTAGTTCAAAATACATCCGTTATTTAATTTTGGTCACAAAGCTAATATTATGCATGCATAGTAAAAAATTGGGCAAAAAAAAAGAGAGTTCTTTTGAAACTCCCTTTCCCCTAATTAATTTAAACTATTGATTAAACCCAAAACAAAGAACAAAAAACCTCAGCCTGGGTGTCTGAGAATTCAAAAACAAAGTTTTTCTATAGGTAGATGTTTTTATATTTTCACAGATAATATGCAGGGCCGATTATTCCATAACAAATGTTAAGCCATAAAAACATTTAACGGGCAATTTGAAATAGAGTGCATGCCAAAACATCCTTGTGGCATCTATATGGTATTGTGTATTTAAAAAATTACCTTTTTCTTTTATGATAAGGGATTTATAAACTTTATACTTGTATTATACTTATTTAAAGCTGATTTTGAAGAAATTGCTACCGGTTTAATGTGCCATTTAAGCAAAAAAGGCAGCGGTTGATCGCTCTTTAACCGGAAAAATTTAAAAAAAAGAAATTTTACCAGCGTCAATTATTTATTGATCCCGGCGTTTAAAAAACAGGACAAATGCCTAAAAAACCGGATTGTAGTAATAATTTGTCTTTTATATTATACAAGCCTTGTATTTTTTTAACTACACCATATTAAAATAGATGATCAAAAAACCTATTCTCCATACCATCATTATAAGTGCGCTAAGCATTTTAGCGACCAGTTCGTGTAAGGACCAGACAAAAATTTATGCCGAAAATGATGCAGTGTTCAAAAACCTGGATACAACGGTAAAGCCCGGCGATGATTTTTTTAACTATGCCAACGGCGGCTGGCTCAAAAAAAATCCCATTCCAGCAGCATATTCTTCATGGGGGATAGGCAATGTTGTTGAAGAAGAGTTAAGGGACAGGCTGAAAAAGATAAATCTTGAAGCATTGTCGGCCAATGCGCCAAAGGGCACCAACACGCAAAAGATAGGCGATTTTTACTTCAGCGGCATGGATACCGTTAGTATTGAAAAGCAAGGCCTTGACCCGCTGAAAACAGAGATCTCAAAAATTGAAAACATAAAGAACGTTGACGACCTGGTTGATGAGTTTGCCCATCTGCAAACCATCGGCGTGGAAACGCCCATAGCTGCGGGGGTTGGACAGGACGCAAAAAACAGTGATAAAAACATGCTGCAACTGTACCAGGGTGGCATCGGCCTGCCGAGCCGCGATTATTATTTTAATACCGACCCGCACAGTGTTGAAATAAGGACGGACTACCAGCAAAAACATTTACCCATTGTTTATAAATTGTCGGGATTAAGCTCCGGCGCCGCCATTGCAGCAAGCAATAAAACCTATAGTCTCGAAAAGTTTTTAGCCGACAGCTCGAGGAAGCTCGAGGACCTGCGCGACCCGTATCATAATTATAACAAAATGCCCCTGGCCGGGCTAAGTAATCTTACCCCGCTGATTAACTGGAAAAGTACATTTGAAAAAATGGACTATAAGAATGTGGACTCCGTGATTGTTGGCCAGCCCGAATATTACCGGGCGTTAAATAAGGCACTGGTGACCTTTAGCATTGACGATTGGAAAAATTACCTGTTAAAAAACCTGGTAAGCGACTTCGGATCGTACCTCAGCAAACCGTTTGATGGTGAAAACTTCAGGTTTTATGGGACCGTGTTATACGGCAACAAAGAACAGCTTCCGCGATGGAAACGCGTGTTAGATACCGAAAACGGCTTAATGGGCGAGGTTTTGGGCCAGCTGTTTGTGAAAGAATACTTTCCCGAAAAAACAAAAGAACGTTATGTGAACCTGGTAGAGGCAATGCGTACCAGTTTTAAGGAGCATATTGAAAAACTGGATTGGATGAGCGCACAGACCAAGCAGCGCGCTTATGATAAACTATCCAAAGTTATCCCCAAAGTAGGTTACCCGGATCATTGGAAAGACTTTTCGACATTGACCATCAGTCGCGGCCCATATGCGCTAAACGTAATGAGTGCAAATAATTTCTGGCACCGGCTGGAGGCTAAAAAATTGGGTAAACCGGTCGACCGCACCGAATGGGGCATAACACCGCAAACTTATAATGCCTACTATAACCCATCAAACAACGAAATAGTTTTACCGGCAGCGCAGTTCCTGGTACCGGGCGTTAAGGATGAAGATATGGATGATGCCGTTGTTTACGGCTATGCAGCCGCCTCAACTATCGGGCATGAAATGACACACGGCTTTGACGATGAAGGCCGCCAGTACGATGCAAAGGGAAATTTAAAAGAATGGTGGCTGCCGCAGGACTCGATAAAATTTACCCAACACGCCCAAATGCTGGTGAACCAATTTAACGGTTACAGCATTTATGGCCTGCATGTTAACGGGAAAGCTACCCTGGGCGAAAACATTGCCGACCTGGGCGGCATTGTTATCGGCCTGGATGCCTTTAAGAAAACCGACCAGTATAAACAAGGGAAACCGATAAACGGCTTAACACCTGTTCAACGCTTTTTTCTCGGCTACGCCCTCGGATGGCTGGGCCAATCGCGCAAGGAAGCATTATCAAGCCAGATATTGACCAATGAGCACGCGCCCGGTTTTATGCGCGTTAATGGTCCGTTTACGGATGTACCCGAGTTCTATGAAGCTTTTCACATAAAAAAAGGCGACAAAATGTGGCTCGATCCGGATAAAAGAGTGAAGATCTGGTAGCCTTTGTCGTACTTAAAAAAATTGTGTAATATCAAACACCTGCTATGAAAAAAAATTATCAAAAGCCCGTTATCTATACCGGCGTATTGCTGGCTTTTGCGCTATGCGCTTACCAAACCAAAAAATTGGTTGACAACCCAAACGACCCTATCGTTAAACACATTGACCCTTCGGTTAAACCCGGCGACGATTTTTTCCTTTACGCCAACGGCACATGGTTAAAGGAAAACCCTATTCCGCCGGCTTATTCCAGCTGGGGCATAGGGAACGAGGTTAACGAGGAAATTCGCGACCGCCTGAAAAAGATAAACGAAGATGCCTTAGCGGCACTTGCCCCCAAAGGTTCATCAACCCAAAAAATAGGCGACTTTTATTACAGCGGGCTCGATAGTGTGGGTATAGAAAAAGCAGGGGTTTCGCCATTGAAGGAACAGCTAACGCTTATTGATAATGCCCAAAATGTACAGGATATCCTGAACGCTGCGGCTATACTCACCACGACCGGAACACGCAATATTATAGGTATGCGCGTGAGTCAGGATGACAAAAACAGCTCGAAAATGATGGTGCAACTGGGCCAAACCGGCCTGGGATTGCCCAATCGCGACTATTATTTTAAAACCGACGCCCGCACTACCAAGATCCGTAATGACTATAGCAGTAAATATTTGCCGACCATGCTGCAACTGTCTGGCTGGGATGAGCAAAAAGCCCTGGCCGGCGCAAAAAGCACTTATGCTATTGAGAAATTTTTGGCCGATAGCTCCCGCAAACTGGAAGCCCTGCGCGATCCTTATAAAAACTATCACAAAATAACCATAGCGCAACTGGACCAGCTAACGCCCGGCATCAGCTGGGATAACCTGTTCAAATCGCTGCAGCTTAACCCGGTTGATTCGGTAATAGTTGGCCAGCCCGAATTTTATAAGGCAGTAAACAAGGCTTTAACAACTTTTACTGTAGACGACTGGAAAGCTTATTTGCGCACTAAACTGGTTACCTCATACGCACCTTATTTGAACAATGCTTTGGCTGATGAAAGTTTCCGTTTTTCGGGCAAGGTATTGCGCGGTCAAAAAGAACAGCTGCCCCGCTGGAAAAGGGTGCTTGATAATGAAAACGGCATAATGGGCGAGTTGCTGGGGCAGCTATTTGTGAAAGCGTATTTCTCCGAAAAGAGCAAGGAAAGGTATGTTGCCGAAGTGGAGGCCATCAGGCAGTCATACAGGGAGCATATTATGAAACTGGATTGGATGAGCCCCGAAACCAAGCAAAAAGCGCTGGATAAATTGAATGCCATACATCCGAAAGTGGGTTATCCTGATCAGTGGAAGGATTTTTCGGCATTGGTGATCAGTCGCGATTCTTATGCAGGCAACGTAATGCAGGCCAGGCATTGGGCGTATATGGTTAATATAAATAAACTGGGCAAGCCCATAAACCACCGGGAATGGAATATGACGCCGCAAACGTACAATGCCAATTACAGCCCGTCGAATAACGAGATCACCCTCCCAGCTGCACAATTGCTGATACCGGGCATAAAAGATGACGACGTGGATGACGCGGTTGCTTATGGTTACGTAGCGGCATCAACTATAGGGCACGAAATAACCCATGGATTTGATGACGAAGGCCGGCAATTTGATAAAAACGGCAATTTAAAAACCTGGTGGACGCCGCAGGATTCCATAAAATTTACGCAACGGGCACAAATGCTGGTTGACCAGTTTAATGGTTATGTAGTTTTGGACAGCCTGCATGTAAACGGCAAAGCAACCCTCGGCGAAAACATTGCCGACCTTGGCGGAATAGTTTTGGGTGTTGATGCCTTTAAAAAAACACAGCAATACAAAGAGGGTAAAAAGATAAACGGCTTTACGCCAATGCAGCGTTTCTTTTTAGGTTACGCCCTGGGCTGGTTGATGCACGAGCGTGACGAAGCGCTGGCTAACCAGATACTAACCGATGTACACGCTCCGGCCTTTTTGCGGGTAAACGTGCCCTTTACGGATGTCCCCGAATTCTACGAGGCCTTCCATATTAAAAAAGGAGATAAAATGTGGGTAGACCCGGATAAAAGGGTGAAGATCTGGTAGGTTTATAAGGGTGTTCCATTTTTTCACGCGGAACACCCGGTACATTGTGAAACACGCTCATTATCAGCTCGTTTCGTTTTTAGCCATTTTGTAAGTAGCTGATAATCAAGTGCTCAAGAAGTAAGACTTTTTGGAACACTTGGTGTAATTAATTGATAATCAAGCGCTCCAGCTTTACAGGATGCTGAATTTTCACGACAAGACAGTGTACAGAACATTTATATATCTTTGAACCATGCATTTCACACACGTATTGCTGGATTGGTGGCACCACCAAAAACTGCTCGAGGTTATGGGTGTTATCACAGGGCTCATTTGCGTCGGTCTTGCGGCTATTAACAACATTTGGAATTGGCCGGTCGCTGTTGTGAGTGTAGGCATTTACATTTTTATTTTTTTTGACGCCCGTCTTTATGCCGACATGGGTTTGCAGGTTTATTTTATGGCGATGAACTTTTATGGCTGGTATTTTTGGAATAAAAAACCGGCCACCGATGAAAAGACACCCGTATTGCGGGTAACCCGAACCGAGCTAGTGTATTCGGTTATTGCCGTTATTATTTTTACGGTTTTTTTAGGATCTGTTTTAAAGTACACGCCGGCTTCGTATCCCTATGTCGACAGTTTTTGTACTGCCTGTAGTTTAGTAGGTCAGGTATTTTTAGCAAGAAAAGTGCTTGAAAACTGGCTGATATGGATATTTGTGGATATTGTTTATGTCGGCGTTTACATATTCAAACACCTTGACCTCACCGCAGTGATGTATGCGGTTTATGTAATAATCGCCTTATGGGGTTATTACGATTGGCGGAAGGACTATAGAAGCCAGCTACAGCGATCATGAGTCTGCCAAAATCCGAAATCATAAAAATCGCTGTCGTTGGCCCGGAGTCTACCGGGAAGTCAACCATGTCGGCCTTTCTCGCAAACCATTACCGTACCGTTTGGGTACCCGAATTTGCCCGCGGTTATTGCGAAAAACTAACCGAACCGCCTACCTGGGATGACGAAGTAAATATGTTTTACGGACAGTTGGCGCTGGAGGCGGAATTTTTGCCACAGGCGAACAAACTGCTCATTTGCGATACCACTTTTCTTACCGTAAAAATTTGGAGCGACTATACCTTCGGGCGTTCGCCGCAGGAAGTGCTTGACGAATTGCTTGTGCATCGGTATCACTTTTACCTGCTTTTAGATATCGACCTCCCCTGGGAAGAAGACCCCTTGCGTGATTTCCCGCACATGCGCGAACATTTTATGGAAGTATGGCATAAAGAGTTAAAGGAACTCGGCGCCAGCTATATGGTAATATCCGGAACCGGCAAAAACAGGTATGCGAATGCTGTTGCCGCGATAGATGCGTTTCTGAAATAACCACACCGGCAACAAAGCAATAACCTAATAGGATAAGTGCGCTATCAACTATCGAAACCTATTTTTTGCTTTTGGTTGGTTTAGGTTTTAATGCACTTACATAAGCGTAGCTGCTGTCAAAGTAAGGCTTTAATTCGTCAGTTTCGGCTAACAAACTATCAGGCACGGTTACATACTCCTTTTGTACTATGCCATAAGCGGTAACTAAGGTGGTGTTATATTTTTCCAGGAATGCCGCACGTTCACTTTCGGGCAGCCGGAGCGCTAAAAAACCATCCTTCGAAAAATAACTGTACATGTGTCCGTTTACCGAAGTATAGGGTATGGTATCCCCTTTCCGGGTAGCATTGGGATGAGTTGCTACCAGCTTATTAAAGAGTTCTATTTTCTCAGCGTTGGTCATATTTTCAATCCTTTAATTAAACATCAACTCTTCTTCTGCAATACCAAAACTACTTTGTTAAAATCGGACGACGCATTAATGATCTTCCGGAACGGTACAAATTGGTCGAGCGGGTAAAAAGTATTGCGGTACTGCTCCATAATATGGATAGATAAAACGTTGCCCTTTATCTGGTATTCCGAAACAAAACCCATGGTTAGCGCGCCATCGTCCGAAAAGGTTTGGTTGATCTTCAGGTCATCGGGGTTACTGATCACATAGCCGTCGGGGATCACAAAATCTATTTTCCTTTCCTCAACGTGGGCAAACTCCATATTAACGGGTTCCTGTCGTGGTTTTTCCTGGTACATTTCCGTTTGGGGTCCTATAGCCAGCCCTATTTTCAGGATCAGTTTGTTCCCTGCAGTTTCAATCAATTCACCTGATTTTGTTTTAGTATGCAATATCAGCGGGAGGTTTGCATTTTCGTTCTCGAAATCCTGGTTCAGCACTTCGGAAGAAAGAATATTTTCCGACCCGGCGAAAGCTTTGGTGAGCTCCTTAATAATATTCCGTTTTTGCTCATCGTTCGAGAAATTAAACGCATCGCGGTAATTCACGGAGGCATATCCGCCGAATATTTGTTTTTCATCGACAGTCAACGAGTCTAAACCGCTGCTCAACTCCAGTTTCGATTCAATATTCTCGAAAGACCGATTGTAGTCTTCCAACGGAACACTTCTTATTTCGGCAATGGCGGTAGAAAGACTGCCAAGAGATGTACGTTTGCAAAAAAGGCCGTTGGTGCCACCCCAGTCGGGAAATATCCACGGATAGCGGTAATCGGGGCGGGTAGGAGCTATAAATTTATTTTCGGCCGGGAAATAAAACAAGGGGTAATCGCAATTATTCCAGTTCTCAAATACCCTGTCGATAACAAATTTCTGCCTGTTACCCGACAAAACGTATTGGTAATCTATCCCCAGGTTTTGAAAAATTGCACTGTATAAACGCATCACACCAACTATACCGGTGGTTTTATTCTGCAGCACTTTATCTATGTCGTTACCCTCTTCGCTCTTTAATTCCTCATCGTACGAAAAATTCTTTTTCACGTAATTTTCAACGGCAGTTATTTTTTGCACCTCATCCGTCATTACATCCCAGCCGTTCACCTTTATAATATCCGCAACCTTTTTGTATTGCTTCTCGGTGTAATAAGTGTAAATGCCATACACCCTTTTGGCCAGGTCGTTCCAGGTAAACAACCGTTCTCCTTTGTTAACTGCATCGTTATAAGAAAGCCTGAATTCCAGCCTGCTTAGGTTGGCGTCGTAATAAGCATATTTCTCGTCTTCAACCCCTGTTATGTCTTTTATGTTACATCGGGCGATGCGTTTTTCGCCTATAACGGTATCCGTTTCGGGAACAGAAAAGTTATACGGTTTTATTTCGAACCGTAACCGTGGCGGACCAATGATTTCGAAGTCAGATTGCAGTACCGGTGCCGGCCCCTGCATCACTTCCCTGCCGAAATAGGACGTCGGTTTTTTGTAGGTGTACAGGTACTCTATCTCGCAGCCTTTTTCCAGCCCCTCCATAGCAAATATTTTATAGGTATTGCCATCCTGTTCCTTAATGTCTTTTATATTGCTTTTATCCAATACCACAATTTTCCCCCCGGGGAGAATGGTGCGGGCCTTTACATCAACAATATCCGAGTTTTCGTTAATGCCGAGGTATATTTTGTTATAGCTTTCTATACCCCTGTCATCATTAATATGAATTATTTTATGGAGCGTATAATATTCTGCGACTTCCTGTTTCGTTTCGTCCGTAAACTCCACTCTTATTTTGTTAGATACGACTACCGCCGGTTCCTTACTGTATTTCGCGTCGAGTGTATGAATAACGGGCTTATCGGCCCATGTTTCTTTTTCTATAGTGTTCGCCTGCCCAAATAAATGCTGAACCGATAACAGGATTATTATAAAGGAAAAGGTTTGTTTTTTCATCATTTCAAATTTTAGCAAAGCTCAGCGTTTCCTTATACTGCGGGAAAAGATTTTGGAGCACTTTATTCCAGCCCTCAAATTCATCGTTGGTAAGCATTAAGGTTTCGTTGTCAAATTCCTGGGTAAGTATTACCCAGTTGCCTTTTTGCTGGTATTGCATATCAAAGCCCCATACTTTGTTATGATACGATTTGCCCTGCGGCAGGTACGTAACCTTATACCCATCGGGTATTTTCATCATCGTAACATATCTCTTTATGTAATCAAAATCGCGCCCGATAGGTATTTTGCGGTTCGGGTAATCAATTTGTTCATTCGCAAAAAACTTGAACAGGTTCAGGTTCAGGTAATACTCGTTTGCGATATTCTTGGCATAGTTAGGCAAAGTAAAATTAGCCGACAATGAAACTTCATCCGATGTCAGCTTTTTATCGATGCGGAAAGTATCCAGCTGGAACTTATTCGACCCCCGTTCAAACTCATCCTTCATATACTCGTTCATATCGTTTTTTTTCCAGTACATCAGCTTACCGTACATCTCCATAGCAAAATAGCCGCTCAGCGTTTTTTTTGCTTCGCCTTTTATGCCATTTGGAGTAAGTTCAAGCCAGGTAGTATCTATCGCCACGTTCCTCGTTTTTTCTACAATGGGCACCTTTAAAATTTTATATTCTTTTTCGTTGATGGAGATCATAGCCTCTTTATCCTGTATCCCCGCAGAAGGCATCCCAAAAACACAGGTGGGATCTGTACCATCAAGGAAAATAAATTTCCCATCAAGTTGAATAGTACATATCATGTGGTTGCTTACCAATGGCAATGGCGTTTGACTGAAGTTATAAGGCAGATCGCGCGTGCCTATCCATGTAAAATAAGCCGTTACGCCTGCCGCATTAAGCATTTCGGTAAGGATGCTGGCCATATCTTTACAATCGCCAAAGCGCCTGCTGCAAACCAAACCTGCGTCTCTGGGAACAAAGCCGCCCATCCCATCCTCAAAGGCCACATACTTAATGCTGTGCTGTACCCACGAGTAAATGCTCCTCGCCTTGCTTTCCTGCGAAACCAGGTTATGGGTCAGCGAATCGACAATATGTTTAAGTTCCGGATCAATTTTGTTATTTACGGTTTTCAGGTAACTGTAGTTAAGCCGGTACAAATCGTCGGCATTTGATAAATAGGGAACGGTGTTGCCCTTATCGTCTTTATAGTTTTCTATATAAAAAACTACGTGCGGCGTGTACCATGCAAAGCCCGGTGCATCTGCGTACGATCTTTCGGAGGGGCAGTTTTTATACTGAAAGGTGTAAATATTATTATGGTGTTTGCTTTCTACAGTAACCGTGATATGGTTAGTGTCCAACCCCATCAGCCGGTATTTTAACGTGATGTCTTTTGACACCGTTATTTTAAGTTCGCTGTTTAAAACCGGCATGCCGCGCGTAAAATAAAAAGGAGATAAAAGATGCGGATCCTTATTAAGCCACGACACGGTTAAATTACCTACGGCCCCGGGCTCAACAGCCGGGAAATTGAAGGTAGTTTCTTTTACATCATCGTAAAAAACAAAACTCTCTTTATCGGTGCTGGTTTTAAATTCGGTTACTTTTAATTTTTTATCATCAGGGCTGCGGGTAAAGGCTTCGTAGTTAACCAATTGCTGAAAATCGCTGTGCGAAAAGCCAAACCCGCCCATGTATGAGGTCGCGCTTCCCAGCACGTACTCTATTTGCTCCAGCTCGTTGCTCTCCACATACGGCTGGTTGTTTTTTAAATCGATATTGTACGATAATACGTTGTTTAAAAATACTGCCTTTTCATTTGGGAACTGTTTGCGGATAGAATCTAAACTTTGAGCCCCGGAGAATGTAGGATGTAAAAAGAAGCAAATAAATACAGATAAAAACAGGCAGTACGGTTTATTCATTTTTTACAGAAATAAGTTTACCATAATAATACCACATTGTTTTTACAAGTTTGCCATTTTCGTTGTAATATTTTGAAGACCTATGGGTTTCTCCGTTCTCATATCCAACTTCTTTTTTCAAAATTCCTTTGTCGCAAAACAGCGATAAATCGCGTTTATATTTTCTACAAATTACCAATCACGCATCAGCCAGCTCTATCCAAACAGGCCCATGATCGCTTGATTTTTCCCAGCCGCGTACCTCGCGGTTGACACCGGCAGCCACCAGGCGGCCTTCCAACTGCGGGCTAAGTAAAAAATGGTCGATACGCAAACCTGCATTACGGCCATAAGCATCGCGGAAATAATCCCAAAATGTATAGATAATTTCATCAGGATGCAGCTTCCGGATAGCATCGGTCCATCCCTGTTCAACCAGTTTATGAAAAGCAGCCCTTGTTTCAGGCCTGAACAAGGCGTCATTCACCCAGCGTTCCGGCTTGTAAACATCTATCTCCGTGGGCATAACGTTATAATCACCCGCCAATACAGCCGGCTTGCCCGAAGCGAGCAGCTCCGCAGCATGCAAGTTAAGCCGTTCAAACCAGCTTAACTTGTAATCAAACTTTGGCCCCGGCGCGGGGTTACCATTGGGCAGGTAAAGGCAGCCTATGGTTATTCCATTAACAACGGCCTCAATATAGCGACTGTGAATATCTTCAGGGTCGCCGGGAAGGCCGCGGCATACCTCATTAATTTCCATGTTGCGGGCCAGTATGGCTACACCGTTCCAGCTTTTTTGCCCGTGCCACAGCGCGTTATAACCAGCATCAAGTAAAACCTGCTCCGGGAAATTTTCTTGCGGCGCCTTTAATTCCTGCAGGCAAACCACATCCGGGGCTGTTTCCTCCAGCCAGCGCAGCAGCACCGGCAAACGGGCGTTAATACTATTTACGTTATAGGTGGCTATTTTCATGGCATTAATTTATCGAAGTGTTTTTAGAACGCGCTTATTGTACGATCAGTGGTATGGAGGTAAAAATAAAAAAACGCATCGTTATTCCCTTACCGGATGTAATTAATTCAGGCCGATATCTTCGCCTCACCTAAATCCTCTCCAAAGGAGAGGACTTTAACTTCGCTCTTTTTTAGAACCCTCTCTCCCGATAGCTATCGGGATGGAGAGAGCAGGGTGAGGCATTCACCTTTTTAACAGCCGCTGGTACACCACATTCATCACCATGTCGCGGTAATTACGACTAATCGGTAACGATGTTTCATTGATCTTTACATCATTTCCCTCAATTGCATTTATCCTCGAGCAGTTTACCAGGTACGATTGATGGATCTTAATAAACTCATTTGCCGGCAACTGGCTTTCCAGGCTTTTTAGGGTAAGGTAGGCTATTATTTTTTTGTTTTGGAGATGGATAATGATATAGTTTCCAAGCGTTTCGGCATACAAAATGTCATTCAGTTCGATCTTTTCAATCCGTTTATCGCTTTTCACAAAAAGCCATGACGACGACGCCTGCGACACCGACGTTGCTTGCTGCATTTGCTTGTATTCTTTTGCTTTTTGGACCGCCTTCATGAATCGATTAAAAGCTATCGGTTTTAAAAGGTAATCGATCACCTCCAGCTCGTAACCTTCAAGGGCATATTGCGGAAAGGCCGTCGTTAAAATAACCAAAGGCTTTTTATCAATGGTTTGCAAGAGTTGCAAGCCCGATACCTTTGGCATTTCAATATCCAGGAACATGATGTCGGTATCGTTATTCCCTAAAAAAGTCTCGGCCTTCATTGCATTTTCAAATTTACCCTGCAAGTGCATAAAAGGCACCTGATCAACAAATTCGTGCAGTATTCTGCGGGCCACGGGCTCATCATCCACAATTATACAACCGAGCTTTTTCATGGCGTAAGCGTTAATTCAACCTGGTAAATGTTATGTTCCTTTTTTATATCAAGCTTGTAATGATCCTTGTATAATAATTCAAGGCGCCTGGCAGCATTATTTAAGCCTATGCCACCGGGGATGTGTTCTTCCTCGTCGTATGAATTTTTACAGCTGAATTTTATGCGCCCTTCTTCTTCATCTAATTCTATATCAATGCTATTAATACCATGGTCGCCCCTGGAAACATATTTAAAAGCATTCTCCACAAAAGCCATAAAAATGAGGGGTGCTATTTTAACATTTCCGTTCTGAAAATTTATTTTAAGGTTTAAATGCATGTTGTCGTTACTCCTTGCTTTTTGAAGCGCGACATAATTCTTCAGGTATTTTATTTCTTTCTCCAATTCTATCATATCCACATCAGCCTCGTACAGGTTGTAGCGCAGCAGGTCGGAAAATTGCACGGTAATGTCCCTGGCCTGCCAGTTGCTCATTTCGATATTTCCGTAAATGGTATTTAGGCCATTAAAAAGGAAGTGCGGGTTGATCTGCGAACGCAGGTATTTAAGCTCGGTTTGCAACTGGCTGATCTCAATATTCCTGACTTGTTCATGCTGTTCCGACCATTTTTGGGTTACATATAACATGGCTGCGATGACCGTGCAGCACAGCGCATACACAAAATTATCCCAAAAGCCATCGCTTGTGCCTATGAGCTGGTCGTGGAATAGAACGTTATGGATAAAACCGTTATAATGGACGATAACAACCGAATACAATAAAATTAAACCAATGAGGCCGGTTGCGTATAGCCCGAATCGTTTCTTTTCCAGGAAAAATGGGATCAAAAGCGAGCTGTTGGCTTGTATGAGCGACAAAAACAACGAAAAATGGATAAGGATAGTAAACATGTAGGAAAAACACGATGCAACACTGCCGCCCATCCAAACGGGTTTTTCAACTATCAGCGCTCCTATATAAGCAAGCGAAAAAAGCAGGTATCTATGCCGCCCCAAAAACATGACTCTTCTTCTTTATAACAATAAATATATCCCATTGAATCGGTAATCAGAAATCTCAATTTACGGGCTTGCCGGATTTCACGAAAAATGGTACAGTTATCATGCGAATGATGCAACTTGTCACATAAAAATTTATTCAGTAGTTGGGCTGAAAAATAACCAGACGCCCACCTTTCTGCCCTGCTGTAAACATTATTAGTTGAATGCTTTATTGAGTTCCCAATGCCAGGTTGTGAAATATTAGCTCTACGCGATGTAATCGATTTCATGGAAAACCGCCCGCTTATGTAGAATATCCTCACGGCTGTCATATATATTTTCAAGTAAGCGATACCTTATGTAGCTTTATCATAAAATTAAAAGCATTGTAACATAAGTTGTTTTAAATCATCCCATTATAAAGTAAACAGGACATGAAAAAAATTGTACAATTCGGCGAAACGGTAGAAGGCTACAACATTCCCGTTTTAAATGAACGCGAAATAAGGGCATCAGCGGGAATACTTTTTTTAGGGTTAATCCTCTCCCTGATGCAGATCATGTATAAAAATGATTTTTTACTCATCAAGTATTTCATCACCATTTTCCTTACTGATTTTATTATCCGCGTTTTTGTCAATCCCAAATTTGCACCTACGCTTATCATCGGGCGATTGATCGTCAGGAACCAAACACCAGAGTATGTGGGAGCCATGCAAAAAAAGTTTGCCTGGGTAATCGGGCTTGCCTTGTCTGCAATTATGTTCACACTTATGGTGGTTGTAAACAGCTATAGCCCTATAACCGGTATTATTTGCCTGATCTGCCTGGTGTTCACTTTCTTCGAATCTGTTTTTGGAATATGCCTGGGGTGTAAATTCTATAAAATATTTTATAAAGAAAAGGCACAGTATTGCCCCGGCGAGGTTTGCGATGTAAAAGCAAAACAGGATATACAAAAAACATCCCCCACTCAGTTGCTTATCGTGTTTGGGTTTGTTGCGTATATCTGGATTGCGGCAGTATTGTTTAATACCACATTCAGTAAACCGCCGTACGACCTGCTTGGAATTTTCGGAACCACAAAAACCAAATAACGCCTGCAGTTAATTCATTTTACCACATTAAGTACAAGATTTATGGCCCTGAAAGGTTCATTGGAGGATTATTTTGCAGATTTCCGACGGAATATCATCGGAGACGAGCAAACCTTTACGTCGCCGTTTGGGGAAAAAGAACTTATTTATGCCGACTGGACTGCCACCGGTCGGGCTTATAAACCGATAGAAGACCGTATTCAAAACGACATATTGCCCTTTGTTGGCAATACCCATACCACAACAACGGTTACGGGTACACTGATGTCGCAGGCTTACGAGCGGGCGAAGGCGATTGTTAAACAACACATGAATGCCGGCAGCAACGATGCACTGGTTTTTTGCGGCAGCGGGATGACAAGTGCGGTAAACAAACTACAGCGCATTTTGGGAATAAGGGTGCCCGAAGGCATAAAGAATTATATCACAAACGGGGGTTTACAAATTGATGAAAGCCTGCGTCCGGTTGTTTTTATAACGCACATGGAGCACCATAGTAACTATGTAAGCTGGCTGGAAACCATTGCAACTGTTGAAATAATTAAGGCCGATGAAAACGGCAATGTTGACCTGGCCCATTTCAGGGCTTTGCTGGAACAATTTAAACACCGCCAAAATAAAATAGCCGCAGTTACCGCCTGCTCAAACGTTACCGGGATAGAGACGCCGTATCATGAAATAGCAAAGCTGATCCATAGTTATGGTGGCTTGTGTTTTGTCGATTTCGCGGCCTCGGCGCCGTACGTTAATATGGATATGCATCCCGAAGAACAGGGAACGCACCTTGATGCTATTTACTTTTCAAGTCACAAGTTCTTGGGCGGGCCTGGCACGCCGGGAGTTTTGGTTTTTAATAAAAAACTCTACAATAACACGGTACCCGATCATCCGGGCGGGGGCACCCTGCTGTACACCAACCCATGGAATGTTCGCGAATATATCGCCGATATTGAACAACGGGAAGACGGCGGCACACCTCCGTTTCTGCAGGGAATAAAAGCAGCAATGTGCATCTGCCTAAAAGAGCAAATGGGTGTTGAAAATATCTTGAGTCGGGAAAAGGAAATATCAGGGGTGATTTTTGCAAGGTTTGCGAAAATGAAAAAAGTAAAAGTACTTCAGGGCGATATAAGAAAGCGGCTCTGCGTTTTTTCCTTTATTGTAGAAGGCGCTCATTACAACCTGGTAGTAAAGCTATTGAACGACCGGTTTGGCATACAGGTAAGGGGCGGCTGTTCATGCGCGGGAACTTATGGGCACCATTTGCTCAACGTTAACGAATCAGAATCCTATAAAATATTGAACCGCATCCGTTCCGGAGATATGTTAAGCAAACCGGGTTGGGTAAGGTTATCGGTTCACCCTATCCAAACAGATGCAGAGATCGATTTTATAATGGACGCGATTGAGCTAACAGCATCAAACTACGATGAATGGGCGCAAGACTATTCCTACGACCCAATTTCGAACGAATACTTATTCAAAGGGTATAAAACAAACGAACCCGCCATTGCCGAAGATTGGTTTAATTTAACCAGCGGCACATTTACGGACCTTGTCGCAAATCCTTAAACCGTGTCTTTCGGCAAAAGCGACCGAAAAATCGGGAGACTTATAATACTGCTAATTGATGTACCCTTCCTCAGTCCTGCACACACCTGAAACCGAGGTGCTCCAGCCCGCTGTCTTCTGTGCTTTTCATCCTCCTGGCAACCCTGTAACCCGAACAATAACTATCGTTACATAAAAACGAACCACCGCGTATCACCCGTTTTTTGGCATAAGGCTCATCGGGGTCAAAACTATTGGCCGGCCCTTTCGGGTTATTCACGCCGCCGGGTTTATTTACCGTTTCGTAATATTTATTGTTGTAATAGTCGGCACACCATTCCCAAACATTACCGGCCATATCGTACAAACCATAGCCATTAGCCGGGAAGGATTTTACCGGCGACGTATAGTAAAATTTGTCCGCCACCGTATTATTATCGGGAAAATGCCCCTGCCATGTGTTGGCTTTAGGCTTGCCGGCGTCTACCGGTTCATTACCCCAGGGATAAATGGCATTGGTTAGTCCGCCGCGGGCCGCCCATTCCCATTCAGCTTCGGTGGGTAAGCGTTTGCCGGCCCATTTACAATAGGCCATCGCATCAAACCACGATACATGTACCACCGGGTAGTTTTCTTTCCCTTTAATATTACTGCCGGGACCGTGTGGATGCTTCCAGTCGGCGCCTTTTTTCCATGCCCACCACTGGCTGTAATCGTTCAGGTCAACGGCGTGTTTTGGCGGGTTAAACACCAGCGATGCGGCCACCAGCAGGCTATCATCGGGCTTGGGCGTTCCGGGGGGCACCTGCTTTTTCAGCTCATCCCAGTTGGGTTTACGCTCGGCAGTTGTTAAATAGCCCGTAGCTTTTACAAACTTTTCGAATTGCCCGTTAGTAACTACGGTGGCATCTATCCAAAAGCCGTTGACCGTTACCTTATGCTTTGGGTATTCATCGGCTGATGCCTGCCGGTTATCCGCCCCCATCATGAAGGTACCGGATCTTATCCAAACCATACCGGCGTGGGATGCCGTCCGGCTTGGCAGCGGATTTTCTATTTTCTTATCGCCCAAAAAATGAAACCGTGAAGGGATATTCGATTCGCAGCAAACAGCCTTTTTGGTTTCAATAACCGCCTTTACCGGGATGGTAAAGGCGGCTGCATTTTGTTTGCATGATTGAAACGACAGCGATAGAAAATATACCGGCAATAGCCATAACCTCCTGCTATAATTTTTCATAATTATGCCGTTTAATAGATCATTCATGTTTTTATTGCACTAATGTTGTTTGTTTTTTATGGATCCTGCCTTTTAGCACATCATCCCAATCAATAAACGGATATATATTGTTTGCTTTAGCCTGCTGATCAAACAGCGCCTGCAATTCCTTTAATTTTTCAGGATATTTTTTCGATAGGTCAACCCGCTCGTTAAAATCGGTATTCAGGTCGTACAACTCCCAGGTTTCGTTGCTGAAGCCGGCAGATGGTACGAGGTCGGCCGTTTTGCCGTTTGACATATCAAAAAAATCGGGATGGTGATAAACCGCAGCTTTCCAGCCGTCCTTATAAATCGATCGCGAGCCAAAAATGTAATAGTACTGCACTTTATGCCTCGAAGGGGCATCGGGATGATCAAATGAATATACCAGCGAAGTTCCCTGCAGGGTATCTTGTTTAATGCCGCGGATATATTCGGGCGGGTTAATGCCTAAATACTCCAGTGTAGTAGGCAATACATCTATCACATGCCCGTATTGCCGCCTGAATGTTCCTTTGTCTTTTATTCCCTTTGGATAAAATACGATTAGTGGGTTCCTTGTTCCGCCTTCGGCATTTGCATCCTGTTTCCAGTATTTAAACGGTGTATTGGCAGCCTGCGCCCAACCTAACGGATAATTGGTTTGCGGCGCTTCCGGTGTGCCTATCTCCCCTATTTTTGCAAGGTTGTTTTTAAGGTTTTCCTCTTCGGTTATGGTCTTGGTAAACAATTGCTTGTCGATATCGCCATTCAGCGTACCTTCCTTACTGGCGCCGTTGTCGCCTATAATAACAAATACCAGCGTATTATCCAGCTGGCCGCTTTGTTTCAAATAGCTTATCAGCCGGCCAACCTCATGATCGGTATAGGTTAAATAACCTGCATATACCTCCATAAAACGGGCGTAGAGCCTTTTTTCATCGGGACTTAAGGCATTCCAGGCTTTTATATTAGGGTTACGCTCTGGCAATTGGGCGTTGGCCGGTATAATGCCCAGTTTTTTCTGCTGCGCAAAAACAGTTTCCCGGAATACATCCCAGCCGCCATCGAACTTACCCTTGTACTGGTCGCTCCACGATGCAGCCACCTGGTGTGGGGCATGCGTAGCTCCTGGTGAATAATACAAAAAGAACGGTTTATCAGGCGCTACCTTATGCTGACGGGTAATATAGCTGATGGCCTTATCGGTAATTTGCTCGTTAAGGTGTCGTCCATCCGGTTGCACATGCGCATTGTCTTCAACCAAATCAGGCTTGTATTGATCCGTTTGCGAACCCAGGAAGCCAAAAAAATGATCGAAACCTTTACCGGAAGGCCAGCGGTCAAATGGCCCGGCATCGGTTGCGTCTTCGTCGGGCGTTAAACCATATTTACCTACGGCAAAAGTATTGTAGCCGTTTTCGCGCAATATTTCGGCAGCCGTTCCTTTATCCGATGGTATCCTGCCATCCCAGCCGGGGAAACCTGCCGATAACATGGTATGCGCAAACCCGCCCATGTGTACGTAGTGGTGGTTGCGTCCGGTAAGTAATCCCGCCCGGGTTGGGGCGCAAATTGCCGCGGTATGAAAATTGGTGTAGCGCAAGCCCTGGCTGGACAAACTATCAAAGGTCGGGGTACGTATTACGCCGCCAAAGGTGCTGCTTGCGCCAAAACCTACGTCGTCCAGTATTATCCAAACTACGTTTGGCGCTCCTTTTGGGGCTTTTATCGGGCCGGTCCAATCTTCTTTTGATTCGGCTAATGTTCGTCCCACCGTCCCTTTAAAGGGCTGCTGTTGCTGGGTAAAGTTTTGCGCCTGCACTTGCGTGAACAGCGCCAAGGCTGCAATGCCTGCTGTTAATAGTTTTTTCATGATGTTGTTTTAGTTTTTTATAAATGGATATGTTGGTTTTTAAATTATTATTACTTCCGAGGCCGGTATCATCACCGACCCCTAATTATATCCCGGATTCTGCGTTAACCCCGGATTGGTACTGATCTCGCTGGCCGGTACCGGGAACAAATAGTTGGTGGTGCTCACGTTGGTTTTAGTCGCCACCTTTTGCACTTGTTGCACCAATTGCCCCGTACGTACGAGGTCGAACCAGCGTTGCGCCTCCTGTACAAACTCCCGCCTCCTCTCCACGTAGATCGAATCGCGGAAATCTGATTGGGATAGCGTGGCCGGAAGACTTTCAGTTTGCGCACGGTTACGTACCCGGTTTATTGCATCATAAGCATCGCTGGTTGGCCCGTTCTGCTCATTTGAAGCCTCGGCGTATATGAGTAAAACATCAGCAAAGCGCAAAATCGGGAAGTTGATATTGCTTTGCGTAGGGGTTAGCAACTCAGCCCTATCCACATATTTTCCGAAATAGAAGGTTGGGAAAGTGAAGCTGGAACCTGTTGCCGGGTTAATTAAGGAGGTGTAAAAGGTCACACTTTTACGGGTATCGCTATTACTGAAGATTTTGTAAACCCCGCTGTCTGCCGGTATATCGGCAGGCACATTGCCTTTAAAGCCTACGTAAGAAGCAGCCATCAGCGTGCTTGAATTTCCAAGACCGCCGTTGGATGATATCTGTGCCGAAAATATATGCTCGATACCGTTTTTTGCGGCCGGATTAAAAACATCGGCATAGTTGGTAAATAAGCCATAACCATAAGGGCCGGTTATCACTTCATTGGCTTTTTCGGCCGCATCTTTCCAGTCCTTTTGGGTTAAATAAACTTTTGCCAGCAAGGCCTTCGCGGCCCCGCCGGTAGCCCTGCCAATGTCGGCGCCCGAGTAGGATGCCGGCAGATTTTGCGCATCCGTTAAATCGCTTATTATCTGCGCGTAAACCGCCGCTGCCGGCGACCGGTTGGTATTCAGACTGCTCAAATTAGCAGCCGATGCAGGCGTGTGGATCACCAACGGCACATCGCCCCAAAAGCGCACCAGGTCAAAATAAAACAAAGCCCGCAAAAATTTTGCTTCACGTACCAACCGTGCCCGTTGCGTAGTATCAAACTGAATGGCGGGTATTTTGTCAACGGCGATATTGGCTCTTGCAATACCTGTATAAAGCTGTCGCCAAACTACGTCCACACGGTCGTCCGCAGCGGTATAAGTAATGGAGCTTAATGCACGCACATTCGGGTTAATGGCAGATGGGCCGGCCGACAGGTCATCGGTGGTCATATCCGCCAAAAAATTTATCTCCCTGCCGTAAAGCGGCTGTTCGGTGCCATCGGAAGTCAATTCGCTGTAAACTGCCGTAACAGCGGCCACCGCGTCTGATTGTGTTTTATAAAACTGATCGCTGGTAATATACGACCGTGGCTGCTGGTCGAGTTTATTGCACGAAACCAATGCAGTTGCAGCAAAACCTGTCGTTATAAATAATAAAAATATCTTTTTCATCGTCGTGTTTTTTAAAGATTAAAGGGTGAGATTTAAGCCGACAAGGAATGTTTTGTAGTTAGGATAGGCGCCGTAATCAATGCCGGGCGCTATATTGCTTTGCTCAAAGCTGTTTACTTCGGGGTCGTATCCTTTGTACTTTGTCCAGGTAGCCAGGTTTTGTGCCGATACATATACCCGCAGCGCCTTTGCATGCAGGCTTGTTAGCAGGCCGTCAGTGAATGTGTAACCAAGATTCAGGTTTTTCAGGCGCAGGTACGATCCATTTTCTATATAGGTATCTTCCATTTGCGCAACCGGCCCGTTGGTAGCCCTGGGCACTGTATTGCTGGGGTTTGTCGGCGTCCACCTGTTGGCAATATCGCCCCATGCATTTTGGGTAAGGTTGGTTATATCCAATTGCTGGTGCAGTGCATCATAAATTTTGCCGCCGTACGAACCCTGTAAAAACACCACCAGGTCGATGTGCTTATAACTAAAGGTATTGGTAAAGCTGCCGGTAAATTTTGGCTGCGCACTACCCAGGTTCACCTTATCGGCCGATGTAATTAAACCATCGCCATTAACATCCGCATATCTTTGGTCGCCGGGTTTGGTATTTGCCTTTGTATTCAGGGTTGGATATTGCGCTATTTCTCCCGCCGACTGGAATATACCATCCGTTTTATATCCCCAGAAAGTACCGAGCGGCAATCCAACTTTAATTATTTCGGGCTGTAAAAGGCCAAGTGTACCGTTCGGGATGGATGGGAAAAAGGAGGTTTCGCCCGGCCCTAAACTAAGCACCTTATTGCGGTTCAGCGAGAATATTACGGTTGATTTCCAGGTAAATTCAGTTCCCCTGATGTTGTCGGTATTCAAGCCTATTTCTATGCCTTTATTTTCAACGCTTCCTAAATTTTGGGTTGAAATGGATTGACCGGTTGATAAGGGTATGGGTACACTTAACAATAAGTTGGTTGTCTTTTTATAATAAGCATCGAAAACCAAATTTATGCGGTTATCCAATAAACCCAGGTCGATACCTGCATCATATTGGGCCGTTTGTTCCCAATGCAAATCTTCATTCGCTAACTGGCTGGGGGCCAAGCCAAAAGATTGGGAGCCATTAAAGCTATATGGATACGCACTCAGCAAACCTAAATACAGGTTGGGTGGAATTTGCTGGTTACCGGTTAAGCCTGCGGTAAGCCTCAGTTTTAAGTTGCTGATGGCTGAAATGTTCTTGACAAAATCTTCACGTATCGCATTCCATGAGAAACCTGCCGATGGGAAGTATCCCCAATGCTTATCGGCCCCGAATGAGGACGAGCCATCGGCCCTGGTAGAAAGGGTTAAATTGTAAATGTGCTGATAGGAATAATTAACCCTTGCCAGGTACGAATTCAGCGATGTGGTATAGGCGCTTGACGTAGGGGCGATAATGATGGAACCGCTGGAAAGGCTGTTAAAAGTAGTAAGGTCGGTAACGAAATTTTTTGCACCGGCCGTCTCCGTTTGCGAAACAGAATATTGGGTGGTATATCCCGCCAGTACATCCAGGTAGTGCGATTTGTTGATCACCTTATTATAAGTAAGCGTATTTTCATTTAACCACGAATTGGAAATAGCCGTACCTACGGATGCATAACCCAGGGAACCATAACTATCGGATGTGTACGAGGGCGCATAAAAGTTTTGCTTTGCATTTGCCAGGTCGGCGCCGAAGGAGACTTTGGCGGTGAGGTCGCTCGTCAGTTTATATTCGCCAAAAAAACTTCCAACCGAACGGTTCACGTTATTTTGGTTGATGATGGCGTTGAGGTCCTCTATCGGGTTCGAAGGTATGGTTGAATAGGTGTTCAACACATAATTCCCGTTTTGATCCTTCACCGGCAAAACCGGCGACGTAGCGATGATATTGGTAATAATATTGGGGCTGTTAAGTGCGGTAGTGGCAATATTTGCCGCCGGGCTATTAGCTTCGGAATAAGTGGTGGTGGTACTTAATCCTATTTTAAAATTCGATGAAATATCGCGGTCGTAGTTTACGCGCAGCGAATACCTTTTGAAACCGGTATTGAGCAATATCCCATCCTGGTCGAAATAATTTCCTGCGATATAATACCTTGATTTCTCATCGCCACCTGAAAAAATTATTTCGTGGTTCTGGATAGGCGCTGTCCTGAAAGCGGCGGCCTGCCAGTCGGTTCCTTTTCCAAAAGCCGCTACCTGGTCATCAGTAAATGCAGGGGCCTGCCCCTGGCTGGCTAAAATATCATTCCGAAGGCTGGCCCATTGCGAGCCGTTGAGCAGCGGAACGGTGTGGCTTATACTTTGATCGCCATAATAACCCTGGTACGAAACGCTGTTGGTGCCGCGCTTGCCTTTTTTGGTGGTGATAATTACAACCCCGTTTGCTCCCCTTGAGCCATAAATAGATGTTGCCGAGGCATCCTTTAAAACCTCTATCGACTCGATGTCGGCAGGGTTGATGGTTGATAAGGCATCAAGCCCGGCCGAAGTGGGATTAGTGCCCGTACCCGAATAAGAAGATAATTTGGAATTATCGTTATAAATGGGGAAACCATCAATTACATACAAGGGCTCGTTACCGCCGTAAATGGAATTGCCGCCCCTGATGCGCACACTGGCCGACGCCCCCGGTTGTCCCGAGCTTTGGGTAACCTGTATCCCCGGCGCAGCGCCACTTAACAGGTTATCGACAGAGGAGCTTGCCTGGTTCAGGTTTTCTTTTGGTATTGAAGATAACGCCCCGGTTACATCGCTTTTCTTTTGGGTCCCATAACCAACCACAACCACATCGTTCAATGCGGTTAGGTTTTCAACCAGCAACACCACCACGGGGCTGCCGGTTGCATAAACTTCTTTTGTTTTATAGCCTACAAAACTTATAACTAAAGTGTAGGGGAGCTTCTGCCCTGTCACGAAGGAAAACTTTCCGTCGGCGCCGGTAGCAACCGCGTGTGTGATCCCTTTTATTTGAACAACAGCACCGGTTATGGGCAGTTGGGTTACAGAATCGATAACAACCCCGTTTAACCGCGAGTTGATGAGCATTTGGCCGTCGTTTTGCGCAAAAGCGCCAAACGGCAGTATAATGAGGAGCAGTATTTTAAAGAACTTGAACCGTGCTTTTATTGCATGGATAAAAATTTCCATATATTTAAACTGTTTTATGTTAATGTTAATTCGTTAATAAAACTCGATGATGATCAGTAAGTGATTGGCGTTACCGTGCTGATCGATCATGACATGACCGGCGAGGCTTCCTTGCCGGTTTATTTTTTGAAAGCATATTTTTACTTCATAAGCGCTATTTAGATGATAAAAAGGGGGTTAATTGAGGGCTGAAGGACAATAAAAATCCTTCACATCCGGATAAAAAGATGTTTTAGCAACAACACATGACCATGGGTCGCTTTTGAATTAAAAGCACAGAAGAATTGTGATGTGGTACTTTAAGCATGGTGTCAGGAATTCGCAATTATGTTAATTCTCACGGCGCAAATATACAATAATTTTAATATTTCTATAATATCTATAGATTTTATATACTTTTTATTTATATCATTAATTTAACTAACTATTATGGAAGAATTACAAAAACAAATAAAATCATTAAGGGCATTTGTAGCCGTATTGGCCATCATTGTGGTCATACTCGCGGGGGTCACCCTCTTTCAATTTAACCGCTCCGGCAATTTTAAAGAGATCAATGCCCAAAGGGTAAATATAGTGGAGAAGGATGGCACATTGCGAATGGCCATCAGCAACAGGGAATTACAAGACCCGGGTGCCATTGGTGGGAAAAAGATAGCCAAGCGTGACCGTCCCGCAGGGATGATATTTTTTAATGATGATGGCGACGAATGCGGCGGGTTGGTTTACGATGGCGACAAGAAAAGTGCCAGTATGACCTACTCCATCGATCAATATAAAAACGACCAGATCATGCAGTTGCAGTATGCGCAAAGTAACGGCGATAGTAAGCTTGAGCGCAGTTATGGATTGAAGATATGGGACCGGGCTGACCGCTTTCCGTTATCGGATTTGGTGAATTATGCCGACTCGTTAAAAAAACTGAACGACACCAATGCCCTTAAAGCAGGGTTCGACAAGATCAGGAAGGCTGGCTGGTTTGGCAAAGAACGATTATTTGTTGGGAAGAACCCCGATGGCGATGTGGGCATATTTATGCGGGACAGCAACGGCAAACCCCGGTTACGCATATACGTTAATAAACAAAACCAACCGGTAATTGAATCGCTGGATGAAAACGGTGTTGTTGTTGCTGCAAAATAACTGCACTGTCCGATATAGTTGAAATATAACAATACCTAAAACGTTTACCGCCCAAATCCCCGGTTTTACCGGGAATTTGCATAGCCCTGCCTTGTTTGGATTGTCAGAAACAGCGATTCGCTTAGTTTTGAAATTCCACAGGGAGGCGGTTATGGAAAATAAAAACATATTAATTTCAGGGGCGAGTGTTGCCGGGCCGGCGCTTGCCTTTTGGTTGCACCAATACGGGTTTAAACCAACCCTAATTGAACGCGCGCCGGGTATCAGGCCCGGCGGTTATGCTGTCGATTTCAGGGGAACCGCCATGCAGGTGCTGGAGCGCATGTCGCTCATCGACGAGATAAAAAAGTTTGAAACGAGGGCAGGAAAGATCACTATTGTTGACGAGAACAATAAAAAGCTGGCCAGTATGCCCGACGGCTTTACCAGCGGCGAACTGGAAATATTAAGGGGCGACCTGGCCAATGTGCTTTACGAGGCTACCAGGTCATACACCGAATATATTTTCGACGACTCGATAACCAAGATAGACCAAACCGCAAGTGGCGCGGATGTTACCTTTAACCGGAACACACCCCGCAAATTCGACCTGGTTATAGGTGCAGACGGCCTGCATTCGAATGTACGCTCGCTGGCTTTTGGCAGCGAAGCCGATTTTATGCACCACCTGGGCCTTTACCTTGCCATTTTTACTACACCAAACTTTATGGACCTAAAGGAAATGGCGGGCTTGTACTATGGTGTTTTAGGCAAACGCGCAGGTGTTTTTAGTGCGAAACACGGCACAGCAGCCAGCGCAAGTTTTTATTTTGCATCGCCGGCTTTCGAGTATAATTACAGGGACGTTGCCGCGCAAAAGCAGATTATCCGCGACCGTTTTGCCAACGAAAAATGGCAGATCCCAAAAATGTTGCTTTACATGGACAAAGCCAACGATTTTTATTTCGACTCGATCAGCCAGGTGAGGATGGACCGCTGGTCGGCGGGCAGGGTAGCATTATTGGGCGATGCTGCATTTTGCGCTTCGCCAATGGCCGGTATGGGTACCAGCATGGCCGTTGTTGGCGCTTATATTTTAGCCACCGAACTAAAAAATGCCAATGGCGGCTATGCCCGTGCTTTTGCGAAATATGAAACACAAATGCGTCCGTTCGTTACCGGCGCCCAAAAACTGGCCGAGGGCGCCGACTGGTTTGTACCCACCACCCGTATAAAACACTGGTTAAGCCTGCAGATATGGAAAATATTGCCGCACACCCCCTGGAAAAACATGATGATAGAAATGCCCATGAAAATAGCCACAACGGTACAGTTGGAAGCATGATATAAGAGACGCATGGCCGGGAAGGGAAATCGCTTTTTAAAAATAGCGAACGCAATTACTGGATAGCGATGGGTTTTGAAACCAAGGGTGCTCGAAACATGAAATTAGCTACCAAAACTCCCTCCCAACGGGAGGGGTGCGGCTGCCTGCGTGATGGCGGGGAGGGGTTTCGCCGCCATTTCAAGCAGAATTAAGGTTTGAAACGCCGGTTTATATAGTTCGCGAAACCCCTACCTCCCCCTTCCCCAAGGAAGGAATCGCACATGGCCATTGCTTTTTTAACGTTTCGAACACCCTTGGTTTCAAAACCCATCGCTATGGAAAAAGCCTGCACGAATTCTAAAAGCAGTGTCGACAAAGTAATCAAATTTACCAAATAAGAATCCCCGTATGCTTGTAGCATAGCGACGGGTTTGAAAACCGTCGGCTATGAGAAACGTCTTTTGGTTTTTAAAAGGGATTGCTATGCGCCGCCGGGGGTTAACCCTTATTTCAAAAGTTCATTTTGTTACCTTTACCGCCATGATTGATGTGATACTAAAAAAAGGTAAAGAAAAAGCAGTGCTGCATTGCCACCCCTGGGTATTTTCGGGTGCGATAGAGCATGTGAAAGGGAAACCTGCAAACGGCGACATTGTGAAACTGGTTGATGCTAAGGGCGCTTTTATGGCCTATGGTTTTTATAATGACCAATCAAGGGTTGCCCTTCGTTTATTGGAGTGGGATGAAGCCGCTGAAGTTAATGAGGCCTGGTTCAGGGAAAAAGTTGCCGTAGCAGTAGCAAGCCGCAATAGTATTTTGGTTGATGGCGTTACCAACACCTGCCGCTTAATATTCAGCGAGTCCGATTACTTACCGGGGTTGATTGTTGATAAATACGCCGGGCACCTCGCCGTGCAGGTACTTACATCGGGAATTGAAAAAATGATGCCGGTTATTATTGACGAACTGCAGCGATTGTTAAATCCCGAAAGTATTTTTGATAAAAGCGACGCCTCCAGCCGCGGGCACGAAGGGTTGGAGACCATTAATACTGCGCTTACCCTTAACCATCCGCCAGAAAGAGTTGAAGTGATGGAAAACGGCATCGTCTATAATATTAACATCGCCGAAGGCCAAAAATCAGGCTTTTACTGCGACCAGCGTGATAACCGTAAACTGGTAGCCTCCCATGCCAAAGACAAAAAAGTTTTAGACTGCTTTAGTTATACCGGCGGCTTTACTTTAAATTGTTTGAAAAACGGCGCTTCTTCGGTTACCGCAGTTGATAGTTCACAACTGGCGATTGATACCCTGAAAGAAAATATCAGCCTCAATAATTTCGATGTGGCAAGTACCACCGCCATCGTCTCCGATGTAAATAAACAATTGCGGACATTTAAAGACGTGGGTGAAACATTTGATATTGTAGTGCTCGATCCGCCAAAATATGCTCCTTCGCGCTCCGCGCTCGACAAGGCAGCACGCGCTTATAAGGACCTTAACCGCGTAGGAATGCTCCTGCTGAATCCCGGCGGGTTGCTGGCAACTTTTTCCTGTTCGGGCGCCATGAATATGGAGACCTTTAAACAGGTATTGGCCTGGGCAGCGCTGGATGCCGGCAAACAGGTGCAGTTTATTCATCAGTTTTGCCAGCCGGAAGATCACCCGGTAAGGTCGTCATTTCCGGAAGGCGAGTATCTGAAAGGGTTGTTGTGCAGGGTGTTTTGAGGAGCATGGTGAGTTGTGAGGGGTGAGTTGTGAATGGTTGCTGCGGTATCAGAATAGTTAATTTGCGGGGGTAAAGTTAGCTCTCAATGAAAAATATTTCATCCTATGTCCAACTGCGGTTTCCCTGATCGTCATCGGCCAAAACCACTAAAAATTATTGAAATGAACGAATTTGTAATGCTTTTCAGAAACGCACCAACGGGCGATGCAAGGCCCTCGGCCGAGGTGATGCAGCAATTTGCTAAAAAATGGGATATATGGCTTGCCGGTATATCGGCAAAAGGGAAATTTGTGAGTGGCAGCCGGTTAAGTTTTGAAGGCCGGATACTAAAACCGGGGAATGTAGTCAGCGATGGGCCTTACGCCGAAGTAAAAGAAATATTGGGAGGCTTCATTAATATAAAAGCCGACTCGATGGATGAGGCATTTAAAATGGCCCACGGCTGCCCGATACTTTTATTAGGGGGATATGTTGAAGTGCGACCGGTTATGGCAAATAATAATTAGAATACCAAGCGCTGGTTATTTCATGAACTATAAATAAAATAAAAAAGGCTGTCCAATATCAAATCCACTGATCGTCATTAGATCAAAAACAATTAAATTTTAAAAAAATGAAAGAATTTATCTTGGTTTTCAGAAACGCGGTTAATGTGGATTTTAAGCCAACCGCAGACCAGATCGAGGCAGTTGAAAAACAATGGAACGATTGGTATGGCGGCATTGCCGCGCAGGGAAAGAGCGTTAGCTGTACCCGCCCGGCGCCTGAAGGCAAAACAATTTCGGGAGGAAATGTTATCACCGACGGGCCATACGCCGAAGTGAAAGAAATATTGATGGGCGTGTTTGGTATAAAAGCCGGCTCTATCGACGAAGCAGTTGAGATTGCAAAAGGCTGCCCTATTTTAAAAGTTGGCGGCACTGTTGAAGTGAGGCCCACTATGGCAATGAACTTGTAAATTATCGCATCATGAAAGAATTTATGCTTGTTTTCAGAAATGCGCAGTCAGGCGCACCAAGGTTGTCACCCGAACAAATGCAGGAGATCACCAAACCCTGGCAAGATTGGATAGGCGGTATAGCCGCCCAGAACAAATTAGTTGAGCGGGGTAACCGTTTAGACTATGAAGGCGCTACTGTACACGCCGGCAATGTAGTTACAGACGGACCTTATGCCGAGATAAAGGAAATTCTCCTCGGCTACACCATTGTTAAGACTGATGCCATTGCAGATGCCATTGAAATTGCAAAGGGATGCCCCGTTTTAAATTTCGGGGGTACCGTTGAGGTACGTACGGTTGTGCAGATGAATATGTAACACGAAAAAGGTTGCACCGAAAAAGGCAAAGTTCACAAGGCGAATACTTATCGGTGTAACCTCTTTTTTATCCCTAAATTTGTTTGTTTATGCAAACAGGCAAAGAACTCATCCCCCATTTATTCAGAACAGAATACAGCAAAATAACCGCTGTGTTAACTAAACTGTTCGGCTTTGAACATGTTGAAATTGCCGAAGATATTGCAAGCGACACTTTTTTGCTGGCCGCCGAAACCTGGGGAATAAAGGGCATACCCGAAAACCCAACTGCGTGGCTCTATGCCGTTGCCAAGAACCGGGCAAAAGATCATTTGAAACACCATCAAATATTTTCGGACAAAGTAACCCCGGGTTTGCAAACCGCCCATGATAGTTTATATGAAATTAATATCGACCTATCACCCAAAAACATAACCGACAGCCAGTTACAAATGATGTTCGCCATTTGTCACCCGGCAATTTCTGCGGAGGCGCAGATTGGGCTGGCTTTACGCATACTTTGCGGTTTTGGCATTGAAGAAATTGCCGACGCTTTTTTGAGCAATAAGGAAACCATAAACAAAAGACTGTTCAGGGCCAAAGAAAAACTACGGAACGAAAAAGTAAAAATAGCCTTCCCCGACGCCTCAGAAATTAACGACCGCCTGCAAACGGTTTTAACCACTTTATATCTTTTGTTTAACGAAGGTTATTATTCGTTATCGCAAAATATTACCGTTCGGAAAGACCTTTGCCTGGAAGCCATGCGTTTAAATTTTCTGCTGGTCGAAAACAAAAGTACGGCACTGCCGCCGGTTAAAGCTTTGCTGGCGCTGATGTGTTTTCACGCCTCGCGGTTTGAAGCACGAACGAACGAAGATGGCGAATTGATATTATACGATGACCAGGATACCAGTTTATGGGATAGGGAATTGATTGAGCAGGGAAAATACTATATGAACCTTGCTGCAGAAGGTAACGAAATATCCAAATACCACATAGAAGCCGGGATAGCTTACTGGCACACCGTTAAAGAGGACACTAGTAAAAAATGGCAAAATATATTGCAATTGTACAACCGCCTGCTTTTGATAGAATACTCGCCGATTGCCGCACTCAACCGCACCTATGCGCTGGCAAAAGCCGATGGTAAAATGGTAGCCATTCCGGAAGCGGAAAAGTTAAACCTTGCAAATAATCATTTATACTATTCGCTACTGGGCTTTTTGTATAGCGATATTGACAACGAAAAAGCCGTTTGTCATTTAAAAACAGCTTTAAAACTTGCAAAATCAGAAACGGATAAAGTAACGATTGAGAAACGATTGCTCGGATTGATGAAATGATTAAAGCACGCGGGAGACGCAAAGTATTGCGTCTCTACGATTCAACTTAATCAACCCAATCCAACTTAATCAACCAACCCTCACTCAAAATTCACCCCGCCGTAACTGGTATGTATCATTATTTGCGCGTCGCTGCCTTCGCGGCCGAAATGGCCTTTGTAGTTACGCGTTGAGCCAATGTGTTTGCTGCCATCAGCGGGTGTTTTGCTGGTAATAATCACCTTATCATCGTTATAGCTAAAGCCGCCATAAGATGTGGTAATATCAAAGTCGAAATTATTACCACCGGGCACGCCCATGGCCACGCTGCAGTAAGAAGCATCGATATTCAGCTTTTTAAATGATGCTGCCAGCTCATCTATCTTAACACCGCCCACGTACGAAAGGTTAAGTTCACCTACGCCCTTTAGTTTGCCCAATTTAAACGATCCGTAGCTTAAGTCGGCTTTCAGGTTGGTGCATTCATCCACATCCACGCTGCCGTACGAAAAATCAACCCGGCCACCATTCATCGATCCAACTTTCAAACTGCCATAGCTGCCTTCTATCTCGTTTGACCAGTTACTTAAATTTTGTACCGATACACTGCCGTATGACGAAGATATCTTCACCTTGCCGCCCAAATCGGGCAGTTGAATGGAGCCATAGCTTTCTTCCACATTTAAGTCCGTGCGGGCCGGCATATAAACGTTGTAGTCTATCTCAATTTTGTGCTTTTTGTTACCGCCAAAATTCCAAAGTTTCCACGAACTGTTATTGCGTTCAATTTGCGTTCTGAAACTTACCTGGTCGCCGTCCTTGCTGTCATTTATTTGCACCCCGTCTATCAGTTTTTGCGCATCGCCATCATTATCAGCTTCGGCCCTTATATGCACATCTACCTTAATTTGGTGCTGGTCCCAGGTGTTTACTACTATCCTGCCATATTGGTTGCTTAACTTTATCCGGTCGTTGCCGTCAATCGGGTAGCTTTTTGTGTAGGTTTTTTCCCTAACCGAGCTGCGGGAATTATCATCTCCCGAATTGTCGTACGAGTAACTATTACCGCTGCCACTAACCTGCACATCAATATTGGTGGTATTCGCAACAATTCCATTTACCAGGTCGTCCACATTGTTTGAGATATTTGTACCCAGGTTATCCAAACTCGCCGACAAATTCTTACTGAAAGCATCGAGTTTACGTTTTAGCTCTTTGGTCTTTACCTTCGCTTTTACCGATACATCGCCTGATTGACTGGTATTAACCGATACGGCTACATCCTGTGCAAAACCGTTAGCAGTAAGGCATAAAACAGCCATCCCAACTGCCAATACCGGCTTATATATTTGCGCTATCATTTTTATCTTCATTTTTCATTTTATTAAACTGCTCAATCACGTTCAATTGCTGGTTAAGCACCTGTGTTTGTATCTGCAGGTTATGGATCATCGATTGTAAAACCCGCTCCTGGTTGGGGCTGGTAAGCAGTTCTTCGTTTAATTCTTTGTAGGTAGAGTCCATTTTGGCAATTTGTCCGTTAAACTCTTTATACAATTCCGGGTCGGTTTTTGATATCGACTTTAACTGTGTGCGCTTGGTTTCTATCAGCGATGTATAATGTATTTGCTGTTGCGCATAAGCCGGGTTTATAGCGGCAAAGTCAACCCCTTCCTTTTTTGTGCCGCGCAGGTATAGCCCAAACCCAATGCCCATCACCACAATAACCGACGCAGCCACACGCAGCACAAAGCCCAGTGAAAATGTTTTTGCTTCCCGCTTTTTGGCTTCGTTATATTGTGGCGGTAAATGTTGTTCAATCCTCGCCCACAGATCTGCAGATGGTTCCAGGTCGTCAAATTCTTCCCGGTTCATCTTTATAAAATCTTCCAATCGCTCGCTCATGATGGTATCCCCTTTTTATTTAGTATTTCTATCAATTTTCTTTTAGCCCTCAAAAACTGCGTTCTCGAGGTATTTTCTGATATATTCAGAATTTGTCCTATCTCTTCGTGGTCATAACCTTCCAGCAAATACAGCGAAATTACTAGCCTGTAGCCTTCTGGCAGTTCCTTTATTGCTTCCTTCACCTGTGCTGCCCGGTACTTTACATCTTCATCATCTTCGGCAACCTCGTCGGCTATATTTTCTATTTGTTCGCCTTCCAGCTCAATCAGCTCCAGCCTGCGTTTCCGCAGCAGGTTGATCGACCGGTTAACCACAATTTGTTTAAGCCACAATCCAAAAGTGGTATCCTGCCTAAAATCTTTCAACTTGCCGAAAGCATCTAAAAAAGCTTCCTGCAAAACATCTTCCGCCTCGGCAATATTGCCCACTATCCTAAAGGCAACGTTTAACATCGCTTTAGAATACAATCGGTACAGCTCATAACAGGCTTTTTTACTGCCCTGTTTGCATTCAACCACCAGGTTGTAATGCTTGTCGATAAATACGGCTTCCAAATTTTGATCAGCTTGCATGTTACATGACGCAAGGATTTTCACAACGTTGCATGAAGGTAAGAGATTTCGGAATTCGGATGTTCGATTTCGGAATTTTTTAATGCGGAGTGCGGAGGGTGGAATGCGGAATGTTTTGAATGCGGAGTGCGGAAGGGGGAATGCGGGATTTTTCAAGTTCCCCTCCTCGGAGGGGGTGCGGCTGGCTGCGTTGTGGCAGGGGTGGGTTATACGCTATGCATTTACGTTAATGTCTGGCGTATAGTTCACTAACCCGGACTTTTCCGCCTTTTGGCGGGTCGTCCACCCTTCCGTAAGCAGTAAAGAGGGTAAACCTTTTTCGGTATTTTTTAAATCATTTATACAATCCCGCCAATTTAATCCTACCTTGTTTCAACCAATTAGCTTTATGAAAAGAAAAACTTTTATCCAATTAAGCGGTACCGCTATGGCTATACCATTTTTATCTCCATTAAGCGCGTGGCCCCTGGGCCAGCAGGAACGTTTAAAAAACTGGGCGGGCAACCTCACCTACAGTACCGGCAATGTATTTTACCCCAAAACGGTTGAAGAAGTGCAGGCCCTGGTAAAAAAGCACGACAAAATAAAAACGCTGGGTACACGCCATTGCTTTAACAACATTGCCGACAGCACCGATAACCTGTTATCGACCCGCGACATGAACAAGGTGGTATCGCTCGACGCCAAAGCGCATACTGTTACGGTTGAAGCCGGCATTAAATATGGCGAGCTGGCGCCCTACCTGGATAAACAGGGTTTCGCGCTGCACAACCTGGCTTCGCTGCCGCATATTTCTGTTGGCGGGTCTATCACCACGGCTACGCATGGTTCGGGCATAAAAAATGGCAACCTGTCCAGTGCCGTAAGAGGTTTGGAAGTGGTTATTGCCGACGGCAGTGTGATCCATCTTTCAAAAGCGGCTGATGGTGAAAAGTTTAACGCGGCGGTGGTTGGGTTAGGTGCTATTGGGGTGATCACTAAAGTTACGCTGGCCATACAACCTACCTATACCATGCGGCAAAACGTATTTATCGGCCTGCCGGTAGCGCAGTTGAAAGATAATTTTGAAAAAATAATGTCGGCGGGGTATAGCGTAAGTTTGTTTTACGACTGGCAAACACCACTCATCAACGAGGTTTGGATAAAAAGCCGTATCGGCACCGACCCGGAGCACAACCAGCCCGAATTTTACGGGGCAAAAGCCGCCACTAAAAACCTGCACCCCATCATCGCCCTCGGCGCCGAAAACTGCACCGAACAAATGGGCGTTCCCGGCCCCTGGTACGAACGACTGCCACATTTTAAAATGGGTTTTACCCCCAGCAGCGGTAAAGAACTGCAGTCGGAATATTTTGTGCCGCTGCACCATGCAGTGGAAGCTATTGAAGCAGTTTCCCGGTTAGGGAAGCAGATAGGCCCGCACTTGTTTATCACCGAGATCCGCACCATTGCTGCCGATGACCTGTGGATGAGTCCCTGCCATAACCAAACCTCCGTTACCATCCATTTCACCTGGAAACAGGAAACAGAAGCGGTGCTGGCCTTATTGCCGCTAATTGAAAAAGCGCTCGCGCCATTTAACGCCCGGCCGCATTGGGGTAAAGTTTTTACGTTAAACCCAAAGGTGCTCGAATCGCGGTACGAAAAACTGGCCGGTTTTAAAAAGCTGGTTGCCGGGTATGATCCTCATGGTAAATTCAGGAATGCGTTTTTGGAGCGGAATATTTATGGGGAGTAGTGAGGGGGTGAGTGGTGAGTGAGCAGATTGCGGTGTGGGCCTATTAAAGCGCCGGTTTACTGTTTTATAAACTCTTTGGGTATCGGATGTTTTTTAAGAAAAGCGGCGGCTTCTTCATTTTTCTTTTTAAAAAAAGGAGAAGCATTATATATCGCCTGGCGCTCCTGCGCAGACAATTTATCAAAAGGTATTTTCTTATCGTTTTTTAAAGTACTCATCGGGTTGTTTTGTAACTGTTGAAGACTTACGAAGTTTCAAAAACTTCGTAAGTCTAAATTATAGCTCATCCAATAATTCAGCTATGGGGTGGGTTTTCAATTTGCCTTGCTCAAATAATTTAGCTTCGTTAAACGCATTTTTGTAGCGTAACATCAATTCGGCCTCCTGCAATTTATGCTTTAGTTCTTCGCGCTCCTTGTTAAGCGCATCCCATTCTTTATACGGCACCAGCACACTGGTCTTTTCGCCTTTGGCATTTGTTACAATTTGTACGCTCATAATTCAAATTTACGAAAAAATTAAATTAAGTCTTTTGCCGGTATGCCCTTTAATTTGCCTTGTTTTATCAGCTTTACTTCTTCAACCGCCTCTTTAATGCCTTCAAGTACATCTGCCTTATAGCCTGTAAGCTGCGTTGCTTTAACATTCTTAAAGTTTTTTAACACCTCCATCATAAATGAAGCTTTATCGTCTTTTACGTCTAATATGATTTTCATGACTTTACTACCGAAATATCCTGTAAACAAATTTACAAAAAATAAAATGAAGGCTGCAAAAGCTTGAAACAACGGTACCCTAATAACTACAAACTTCCCGCTGTAGACGGGCTGAAAGCAAGGCACTAAAGTACAACCCGACTTAAGACTAAAGGCTCCCGGCTTAAGACTCAAAACAAGTCCTCGCCTTTGGGCATAGCGTTATGGCGGTGTAGCGGCGCGCTTCGCCGGGCGGGAGGCCATGCACCTATGCCCAGGTGTTCCGTTTTTTTACGCGGAACACCTGGCAAATTGCGAAACATGCTCATTATCAGTCGTTTCAATTTTTAGCGCTCTTGTAAACGCCTGATAATCAAGTGTTCCAAAAAATGAGGTTTTTTGGAACACTTTATACAATTGGCTGGTAATCAATCATTTACATATTTCATTGCAGGACGTGACATTTGTGTTTATGAATAAAATATGGGCGTTTCCCCCGTTGGTAGAAACGGGGGGTCAGGCTTTCCGCTGCAAGTCCTCGCCCCGATGCTGAAATTACGGTTCTTAACAAGCATTATCCATCGGGGCTGCGGGCTTTTCACTGCAATCCTTAACGCCGGCATGGTGAGGGTATTTAGGCATTAGGTTATTTCGGTGAAGCCGCACGGTTAGCCGGGCGCAATCTGTACAGCTATTCGCGGTTGATAATTAAAGCTCCTTCCCGAATAATTGCACAATAATAAATTTACAGTCATCCACTGCAATATTCCTTTTTATCAAATTTTTCAAGTCATCAACAGCGCCGTCGTTGATGGTGTATCCTTTTTCTTTACATTTATTAATAAACTGAACGTATAAAGCTTTTGCTTTCTCTGAATCACCTTTGTGTAACGTTGCCAGAGCGATATTGAACATCGCATAAGTGGCCTGCTCGTCATAATTAATTGCTTTGTACGACCATTTTATACAAGCGTCGTCATCACCAGCGCAGTAGTAATCCCAACCCAGGTCTCCGTTGGCAGTATCATAAGTACTGTCAATTTCCAAGGCCTTTTTGCAATTGGCTATTGCACCTGCGTAGTCACCCAATTCTATCTTACACTCGCTAATCCCAACATAAGCATATTTATAGGAGGGCTTTACCTTGATAGCCTGCTCATGAAATGAAATGGCCTTTTGATATTGTTTCAATTGATAATAGCAATCGCCCACCCTATCCTGGGCATATGCTCTGTCTTTGTCTAATTTTACTGCCTTTAAAAAATCAGCAAGTGCTTCTGTGTATTTGTCGCTATAGAAATAAGCATCGCCGCGATCCTCGTAAAACTCTTCTTTCGCGGGACTTAATTTTACAGCTTCGTTGTAATATTCAACAGCCGATGGGTAGTCATTTCGCCCATAATAAACTGTTCCTTTTAAATCGTACCCATCGTCATCTGCGGGATACTCTTTAATGTGCATGTTTATAAAATACAAGGCACTGTCGGGCATTTTTGTTTCATTGTAGCACTTCGCCAGGTTATAACTTGTCCAAAGATAATCTGGATTAAAGAGGTGCATTTTTTGGAGGTCCGCGATGGCTTCATGATATTTGTCATTATCCATCAGGGCGCACGCCCGGTCGTAATAGAATAGTTTATTTTCCGGGAACAGTTTTATTGCCTCATCAAAATCGCTAACCGCTTTTTCCGACGAATCTAAGCTACGATAATTGTTCCCCCGAAGTTCATATGCGTGCGCGTACATCGGCCACAGCGCAATTAATTTGTTGCAATAAACATTGCTCTCTTGATTTTTATCCTCGTCAAATAATGATTCTGCCTTGAATGTATTTAATGATAACACATTGGGGTTATCCCTCAAAACCTTATCACCTTCTTTCCCGAGTTGTTTGTCGTTTTTATAGGTCAGAAAATAAAGTTTAAGGCGTTCATTAAACGGCGTTTCCGGCAGATTTTTTAACTGATTTTCAAGATCCTTAATAAAGTTCGCGTCCTTATGTAAACAAGCTGCCTCTATAAACAACTCAATCAATCTTTTATCAGCCAAATCAACGGCGCCGTTATCCGTCTCTTTAACAAAATCAACTAATTCGAGTCCCCTATAATTCAAAGCCCTTGTTATTTTCGTCTCAGCGTCCAGGCGCTTGAAGATTGCTGCAAGTAAGTGAACTCCATTATCAAGACTGTCATGTTGAAATGCTGTTATGGCATCTTTATAAAGTTGCGCGTTGTCACTAAAATTATAAGAATTGTGGCTTACCAAGGCTGTATTTTTTTTTACAGAAGTGTCGGACAATGAGGCTGCCTTTAAGTTGGAAAAAGCAAAAATTGCGGGTAATAAAAACAAGGAGGCAAGGTTCTGTGGCTTTTGAAACATAATTCTAAAGGTATAATAAATTTAAAAGTAAAAAAAGGAACGCCGGAGTGCATCTGAAACGGAATAAACTATGCCGAAGTTTGCATGATATGTAACAAGGAAATATTTTTAAATCATCAATGCCCCTGCAACCAATACAGGAATATCATCGTCTTCATTTTTAAAACAAACCCCATAAAAATGAAGAAAAAACTAATAAATGTATTAATGCCCGCTATTTTAACGGCCGCCTTAATGCTAATTACTTTTGCATCGCACGCCCAATACAAAACAAAAACCATCGGCAACAAACCCCGGTCGGGTTCGGCAAACAGTAGTTTGGATGTTGTTAAAGGCAGGCAAGCTGGCGTTAAAATGAATGCCGGGCACAGGCCCGTTCAGCTGCTTCAACTGAACTTTGATGCTGAAAGCCTAAGTAAAGACAGCCTGAAGTTTAAAGTAAATGTTTACCAGTTTAATGATACCATACCCGGCGAAAATTTGATAAAACAGGATATTATTGGTTCCCTTCCTTATGGAAAAAACCGTGTTTCGGTTAACCTTGAGCCTTATAACGTTAAGGTCAGCGGGCATATCCTGGTGGCTATTGAATGGCTCGAAACAAAAAATGCCGATAACCATTTCGCAATTGGTTTATTTAATGGCGGCAGCTATTATTTTAAAAGCAATAAGTGGAAAAAAATACCCGTAGCCGGCCTTGATTTTAATATGCTGGTAAGGAAAGGGTGATTTTAGTCCGAAAGTCCGGGAAGCTGAAAAGGCAGTAACTAATTGTAAATGTGGCTATTATTCCAACCCCCCTCTTGAGAGGGGGCGCGCAGGAACGTGTTGTGGCGGGGGTGTGTTAGCCGGGATGCTGGCTAACACACCCCTCCACCCCTCTCAAGAGGGGAGTCGCACAAACCCTTGCTTTAAAAGCGGCCTGTTTCACTATTTTCGGTCGCTAAACACGTTGTGTATACAGGTCAGTCCCGCTTTTAAAAAAAATTACCCGGATCAAAATATTTCAATCCGGGTAATTCAATAAGCTGAGATTGGTTTAATTATTTTTTCTTCTTTTTATTTGCCGACGCAGTATCTGTTGGTAACGACTGCAGGTCGGCGAATATATGGCTTAGGTCGCTTGGGGTTAAACCGCCGCCGCTATGGCAATAGAGACACGAGGTTGAATCGCGCTGGATGTAAGTTTCCATGGTGCTGTTGGCCAATACGCTTGTTCCAATAGATACGCCGGCGGTGGTATCGCCCTTGTAACCATAGCTAACACCGCTTGGCGCGACCCCGCCGCTTGTCCACGTAGCGCCAATGAGCAGGTAGTTTTTCCGCACATCGTTACCCACCAAAAACCCGCGGATAACATTGTTAATGGAAATTATTTCGCTGTTGGATGCTGCAGAACTTTTGTCTTCGGCATTTGTTGGCGAACCCATAGCGCTTCCCCATGGGAATATCATCAGCGTATTGCTCGGGCTGATCTTATGATTTACCGTAGGTTTTATCGTATCGCCAAAACTGGCAAATGTTATCGAGTCGCGGTTTATCATGTGTGCAATGTTGGGGTTGGGGTCAGCCGCGTTTGAGCTAAATATCCAATCACTGCCGGCGTCCTGTTTTACCGTATCCACTTTATTGTTCACGTCAACATAGGTATAGGTTGCATTTGGAGTAATGTCCTGGTGTTCAAATGTTGCCCAGATCATTTCGGGGTGACCGGCCACACTGCCCACAATGTGCATGCCCATCATGGCCATTTTTACTACGGTATCCTTTTTAGGCACCCACTCGGCGGCGTTTGTGGTATCGTAAGTAGGTATGGTGGCCATTACCGTAACATAATTTTCGGGGTCCTTCAATTTGCTGGCTTCTACCCACGAAGTTTTTATTTCCATGGCCAGGGCATTTGAATCGGGAAGCATTTTCACGCCATTTTTCCGGGCGTAGGCACAAATGCTATCACGGGCGCCGGCTGTGGTGGGGAATTCGTTGGCAGTTAAAGCTTTGTTGTTAGCGCCTGTTAAAAACCAGGCATAAACATCATTAACCAGCGAGAGGTAATACACCAGGCCGCCATTTTTTGCCATAAATACATCGCCTGTAGCCTGGCCTGCTTCGGTTTGTACCTGGTTGCCGTCCGCGTCAAGAAATACAGACTGTTTGCCCACAACAAACCGTTCCACTATGTTTTTTTTGTTAAACGTATGATGGATATTGGCCTTCGGGTGCAGTATCTGGTTGCCCCTTGCATCCAGAAATACAGCTGTTCCCTTTGCATCCAATTTTACATTAGCTACTGCAACAGGGCCTCCCGCAGCAGTGTTAACCATTGCCATTGCATTTAACGACGGGGTTTTTGATACAGGTTTGGCTTCTTCCACTTCGAGCATTCTTCCGTCTTTACTGAAAACCACCGGCAAACGGTTCGGGCCTTCCTGCTGAATATGGCTGAACATCCGCATTGGGCCTGAAGTATGAGCGGTTAACGTACGCTGGTTTGCCGAATCGGGCGAAACGTTATAAAACAGCGGCCCCTCTAAAACAGTACTACTCTTATCTTTCGAAGGAGAAGTTAGCCAGAGGAACATTTGCTCGGACCACTGATAAAACTGGCAATTGTTTTGGTGCTGAAAAGTAACGCTGTTGGCCGGTTTTACAAACCCGCCGTTGGTAGCTGTATCGTTGCCAAACCAATGGTTAAAGGTATCCTGCGAAACGGTACACGATGCCAAAACATTTGGAGGAAGCTGGCTTTGCGCCATCGTTCCGCCGGATTTAGGGCTGCAGGCCCATACGACCACGAAAAAAAGTGCGACCCCGATGGCAATTTTAATTGAATTTTTCATTTTGCAAAATTTAGGTTAGTTGAAATAAAAATTAGGTGATTGGTTTATGTATTATATGTTATTGTCACAATAGTTAATATTATATTTATCAACCCAATAAAAACAGAATATTACGCCCGAGCATACAACGCATATTTTATAATTGAAGGGAAACGGGGGTGCTGAAAATAAGGCCTATTGCAGGTTATCGGTTTAAACTTAGATATAAAAACCCGTATAAATAACAAAAATAAAAAAATATACGCTCGCGATTTTTATTTAATTATGGGTTAATAACACAAAAACCCCCAGTATTAAGTCAGTAGTCTTGAGTCGTAAGTCTTAAGTCACACGCCCGTTGGTCTGACTCAGGACTTTCGACTTGAGACTAAACTTCAACTTACACTTTCGGCTCCATCTTCAAGCCCACACCTATCCTGTTCCAGGCATTAATGGTGATAATGATCATCATGATCTGTGCGGTCATTTCCTGGCCGAATAATTCAAGCGCTTTGGTGTACACCTCCTCACTTAGGCCGTGCTGGTGTATCAGCGTAATTTCTTCCGTCATGGCCAGTATCGTTTGTTCTTTTTCGTCGAATACATTGGGGGCCTCTTTCCAAACGCTGACGAGGTAAAGCTTCTTCGGGTCTTCGCCCAGTCTGAGCGCATCTGCCGTATGGTGGTTAACGCAGTACGCGCAGCCATTAATTTGCGATGCCCTTATCTTGATCAGTTCCTTGTGCAGCTTGTCGACCGCTGCCTCCTGTACGTAAGCATCCAAAGCCCACATTGCCTTGTAAGCTGCCGGCTGAACTTTGCCCATTAAAAATCTTGCTTCCATAATATCTGTAAATTATTGTTTCCGGTTTTTTAATAATTCAATATCATCCAGGCGCCTATTCTCAATTTCATAATTGTTTTGCCTGAATATAAAAGAAGTGCCATCCCTGCGTATTCTTGTAGTTCCGGCTGCATAATAGCAGCCGCGTTGGCTAAGCTCGCTTTTCGGGAGCCATCCGCATATTTCAACAACGTTGGCCACGTTGTGGTAGCTGCAAAAAACGATTATCCCGGCATCATAACTTTCCTGCATCCAATAAAAATTATTTACATAGTCGGGACGCACATATGTTTTTCGTTCCATCGTTTTCACATCAATCTTTTCGCCGTTGTAAACCATATCGTAACCGCCATCGAAGCCATCGTTCCTTTTAGCAAGATCGGGGTAAACACCAAAGAGGTAATGATGAACTGTGAGTTCGCCAATTAAACCTACCAGTTGTTTCCTGCGGCCGCCATCTTCAACGCCCCGGTTGCCGAGGTTATGATCCTTTAAATATTCCGCGATAGCGGAAATCAAAGCAGGCAAAACCGGTATTCTCCTTATCATTGTCCGATGAGCAAATTAAACCGACAGTGTAAAATCTCCCGCAAATCTCTGCAATTTATTGATAGAATGATGTTGTCCGGATGTCAATTTGAAGCCCTGATCTCGTCAAAAAAGGGTGTGCACCCGTCCTCAACGCATTTGGCTGCGTACAGGTATAACGCGGCGCTCCAGGTTTGCCAGTCCACGCCCATTACGTTGCCGGTTTGGGCCTTTATCCATTCATTAAAACCAAAATCCAGGCCCGGATCGCTGGAAAGTTTTACCAGTTTGGTTAGTTCAACCAGTTTGGTTTCGGCAAGTTCATAATTTTTCGCGGCAACAATTGCTGCAATATACAACCCGCATATAAACGGCCAGATACCGCCGTTGTGGTAATTGCCCGGCATATTGAAGTTTTCATATCGCGGATGCCAGTCCGCATCACCGGGCAGGGTGAACGGAAAAAAGTTTGGCGGCAGGTTAGTCGCCAGGTCTCCCTTTTCCTTCATCAATGCGCATTGGCGCTCTACCCATTCAATAATTTCTATTGCCCTCTCCTCAGACGCCAGGCCCGAAAGTATGGCCAGGCTATTACCCAGCAGGTCGAACTTATCGCTGCAAAACACCTTATACGACCAAAAGGCATAATAAGGCTTGCTTTTTACCATTAAGCCTTCGTGCACATGATGCGGGATAAAACCGGCTTCAATGGTAAACTGCTTCATTTCGTGCTCCATGGCTTCCGCACGTTCGTTGTCGCCAAACATGCGCAGGTAACTGTAAACAACCGTGTTTACAAAAAGGCCGAATCCTATTACCCACTGTTCATCCCGCCAATCGCTGGTGGGCTGTTGTGCTATCATATACCTGTCCGACGGACTTTGATATTCCATCCACACAAGCGCCTTATCTACCGCTTCCTGCAAAAAATCCGGTTCGCCTGTTAACTTCCTGAACATGGCAACACCCAGTAAAAACAAGGGCGTGGTATCGCTTGCGCCGCGGTCGTCGTTATCATGAACCAGGGAGGTGATGTGGCCGTGTTCCGTTTGGTTTTTGGCGAGGGTTTGCAGCACATCACGGATGCTTTCAACCAATTCAGCATTACCGCTAACTACTATCCCAAAAATAGAAAACATCAGGTCGCGGGTATAGGGTTCGGGGTATCCCCAGCCTGCCGTTCTTGGTAAGCCGTTGAAGGGTCCATGAGCATTATGCAATAAAACTTTCAACGCAGCTTTTTTTGCGGCTTCTATATTTTCCCTGTCAATTGCTTCCATACAAATTTCTATTTAGCTATTGCATTGATAACGCTGGGTCATCCGTTTTTGTCCTTAGCTTATCCCTAATTTTCTTCCTATTATTTCAACAAACCGGCGGGCCACCACCCTGTAATCAAAATTTTCAACCACATGTTTTCTGCCGGCCTTGCCCAGTTGTATGCGCGTAAGCGGATGATTCATCAGTTCCAGCAGGTGTGTTGCAATATCGTCCACATTAGCCCTGTAATCTACCGTTCTGGGTATGCTGAAGTCAATCCGGTGATTATCTTCAAAGCCGGCTTCTTTGCCCACCACTGCATGATCAACCACTATTTTTTGCGCTACGTTTGCCAGGTATGCCGTTTCGCCATCTATCATGGTATCCAGCATCCCCATTGCTTTTATGCCGATAACCGGTTTTTCGCAGGCATTTGCCTCTACCTGGGGCATGCCAAAGCCTTCCAGTCGTGATGGCGCCGCGTAAATATCACAGGCGGAGATCAGATAAGGCATATAGTTTCTCGATGTAATGCCCGTTGAATAGATCACGCTATCCACGATGTTCAGTTTCATCGCAAGTTCCATATCCTCCCGGTTTTGGAGCTCTGTGCGAGGCTGCGGCCAAACTTTACATATATATTTCCAGGCAGGCACTTCATCTTTTATCAAAGCGAGGGCCTGCATCACCTCCTGCGCGCCTTTTGACGCGGCATCTCCTCCTACAGTAAGTATCATAAGCTCACCAGGAGCAACGCCGAAAGAATCCCTGATCGCCATAATTTTAACGTCATCCCGGTTGTAGGGGCAAAATGAGTCTGTATCGCAGCCGACCGGCAGCACTTCAATATTTGCGCCGTCTATCCCATCCCTCACGTACATTTCCTTCACCCAATTGGAGGTTACCAGTATTAAGGGAAGATTATTAAGCACATCCTGGTAGTTGGCTATATAGCCATCGGCCACCAGCCAGGGCACAGGCTGAACGCCATGAGTTTGCGGATGAATAACGAGGCTGGGTGTATGCCCCCAATACCCTATCCCAATAACCACATCGGGCTTGAACCATTTATAGTACCATTCCTTTTCCTGCGACGATTCGCTGTTTACCGCGAACGCTTCAACCCCAATTTCTTTAAGGCCTTTATACAGCAGATCGCCCTGGGTTGCCAGGCCGCCGGGCGATGCCGGGTAATCATATAACAATAAAACTTTCATGCTGTTATTGTCCCGCTAAACATCCAGTCGCAGGCCTGTTTGGTAGTATTAAATTGCCAGAAAGCTTCCTCCATGGGCGTGGTCTGCGCTTCCCAGCTGTTTTTGTCGAATCCGTAAATGCCGGTAATTACCTGCTTTTTCATTTCCCATACAGCATGTGGCAATGAATAAAATATGGGGGCGTTTTCAATAGCTACCGGGTTGTATGCTTTATGACCGTCTTCATAAGCGAAAGCCCAAAGCTCTTTGGTTTGCAGTTGTCCCGATTCCCATAATTTTATTACCGCCCTCCCGGTTTCCTCGTGGCGCAGGTGGCGGGTGTATTCACCGTAAATGCTATGCGTTATTACCAGGTCGAATTGTTTTTGAGGCAGCAGCGCCAATATAGCCGCTTGTACTTCCGTCTCCGCTAAGGGGTTTTGTTCCGGGCCATCGTCCAGGTCGCCCATAATACCGTCGGCTCCGTAAATTCTAAGGGCCTGTTTAAATTTAGGGGCTCGGTCGGGATCATTTTTCCGGCATAAACTAACGATAAAATAATTCCATTGCGGATTATTTAAAATGATGCCGCCAGCCCATAGGGTCTCGTCATCAGGGTGTGCCACAATTATGGCAACTGTTTTTGTTTCGTTATTCATCAGGTGTTTTAAAAAACGCTTACCGGTTCAAATGGTTTTAAAGTTTCTCAAAATTTCATTTTTCTTAATCTAAAGTTAACCAAATGATGGTTTGACCTGGATTTCCGGGCGCTTTGGTATTATTATTGTTTTGATAAAAATATTTCGGATCAGCAAATCCATCTTGGATAACACCTTTAAAAGAAACAACAATGGCAACTACCCATTCAAAAACCAACGAAAAATGGTCAGCCGACGTAACGGAACACAGCGATGCGCTCAACCTGGAGAATAATATCTTTGAATCAAAAGATCCAAAAAAAATTGCGGCGTCCTTAAAAAGATCAGCAGAAGAAAGTGACCGCAAAAAGTCTGCTCCGTATCGTTCGGCCATGTCAATGCTTACTTTTTATATTAACCGTGCGGGTAAAAACCTGGAAGCATCGCAAAAAGAGGTGCTGGAACAAGCCAAAGATGAATTAAGAAAAGCATTTGGCAGGGAATAAACATTACCCGGCTTCTGCGATTTTTTTGTAAAAAGCAACTTTTCACCCTCCCTGTTGCGTATATTCATTATTAAACGTACTTGCAATAATTAAACCGCTATTGCGGGGTACATAAAATAATTCTATTTTTAAATCCTGCTATAAGCCGCCATTCAAAATGAAAGCTATAGTAACAGTTATTAATGAATATAAAATAAAATGCAAAAAACTTACCCGGGTTATTTAAGGCTATGTGCTGCTGGATTGTTGCTGACAATGTTTGCCGCTTCGTGTAAAAAGGATAATTCTAAACCGCCGGTGCCGGTTGTTCCGCCAAAGCCAATTGCTTCAATTGGTTTATACGAAGTTGACAGCGGTATCTACAAAAGGATATTTATCCCGATAAGTAAAATTGGCACGCAGTCGGTTAACTTCTATAGTGTTTTCGACACCGGTTCCACGGGGATGACTGTAGATGCCTCGGGTTTGATACCGGCCTCCATGATCACCAGTTCGGGCATTACCGTGCCGGGCGACTCGATAAATGTTAACGGGATAACTGTAACCAACCAAACAGCCGTAATAGCATACGGAAATGCGCAAAGTGAAATACAGGAGTTTGGGAACCTTGCCTATGCAACCACAATAATAGGCACAACTGTGGACGGCATTACCACCACACGTATTCCCTTTTTCTTATACTATAAAATTGTTGACGCAACAACCGGCAAAAAACAACCGGTACATTCAAATGATGTGTTTGGCGTTGGCCCGGGCGTTAGCTTTACAAGCAGCAAGATAGGCAGCCCATTGAGCTACTTTAAAATGCCAACCAACGTAACCAACGGCTTTAAGCTCGGCCAATTGATCAGTTCCTCCTTTAGTCTTAATGGCACCTTCGTATCGGACCTGCTTACCATCGGGCTTATCCCGGATGACCTTTCGGCTTCTTCGGGATTCATTATGCACCCGCTTACTTATTACTCACAGGGCGGCTATTCGCCAGATATCCCGGCAACAGTAACCTACAATGGAAAAAACGTTGCTGCGACCCTGCTGTTTGATACCGGAACACCAGCTATCTCAACTATTGAAGACCCGGCAGCCGCAAGCGATATTGCCTCGCTCCCGGCTAATACTTCGGTAACCATGACCACCAGCAGCGGATTTACTTATACTTATATGACTTCGGGCGCTGATAATTTAACCCAGGTGGCCAAACCATCCTATACCGGCGACCCCAGAACTATCTTCGGCATCGACTTTTTTATCGATAACGAGTTTTTAACCGATTACGCCGATCACAAGATCGGACTCAAGAATAATTAGATAGTGAGTTGTGAGTAGGGAGTGGTGAGTAGTAGACTGGCTTTCTACTCACTATTCACCACTCACCTCACCATTGACCACTCTACTCACTACTCACCATTCACCACTCCCTACTCACCACTCACTATTCACCCACTCACAACTCACCATTCACAACTCACCTCAATACTTCGCCGGTGTCCCCGCTTTTGGTATCGATTCCTGTATAAATTTCCTTAGGTTTTCTGTTGCTGTCGCGAGGTCCTCTTTGCGCAGGTATAACATGTGTCCGCTTTTGTAACCTTCCCATTTTAAGCGGTCTTTAAGCCTTCCGCTTGGGTCAAGCTGCCAAAGGCTGTACTTAGCGTTAAAATAGTCGCAGGCGCCGTCAAAATAACCCGATTGTATCAGCAAATGCAGGTACGGGTTTTCGGCAATGGCTTGCCTTAAGTTTTCACCGGTATGGTCGTTCTTATTATCCCACGGCCAAACGTTGCCAAACATGTTGTATTTAAGGTCGGTTTTATAGTTGAGGTCGTTACGCAGGTAAATTTGCATTGCCGGGGTAAACTCATGCAGCCATGCGGTGAGTTCGGCGTTATAATCAGGGCTATCTCCATAAGCCTGCCGGTCGATACCCCTGTATCGCGAATCGAGCCTGCCTACGGTAAAACCTTTATCGCGCAGCAGTTCCTTCCAGAACAGGTCGTACGACACGTTAAGGTTGTTCCCCAGTATTACCTTTTCAGATATCCCGCTATACTTAGCCATTTTTGCTGCTATAGCATTGCGCTGTGTGCTGTCGATAAAACCGCCGCGCGACAAGGCGGGTATCAATTCGTTGATGGTAAAATTTTCTACCTCGGGCAAAAAGGTGGTCAATTCTTTCTGTTGAAGATCGGGTGCCAGCATGCCGTGGTACCACGCGGTGGCAGCAAAATAAGGCAGTTTTAAAGCTGCCTGCACAGGGCCGTTCCGCTCGATCCCCAAATCGGTCGGCGATACCAGTATAACACCGTTCAAATACATCCATTGCGCATCCTGCAATTCGAGCGCAAGGCCGGAGGCCCTTGTAGTTCCATAACTTTCGCCGATCAGGAATTTTGGCGAAGCCCAGCGGTTTTTGCGGGTCACGAAGGTATTTATCCACTCCGCCAGGTATTTAATGTCTTCGTTAACACCAAAAAATTTAGTGCCGGCAGTTTCCTTATCAACAATGCGGGAATATCCGGTATTTACCGGGTCGATATAAACAATGTCCGCTACATCCAGTATAGAGTTGTTATTATCCTCGATGCCGTAGGGCTGAACAGGGTAACCCTCGTTATCGGTATTGAGCCTGCGCGGGCCGGTATAACCAATTTCCATCCAAACGGAGGGCGTGCCCGGGCCGCCGTTAAACGAAATAACCAGGGGGCGGCTCGCACGGTCGGAGACATCGTCCCGTTCGTAATAAGTATAAAATACGCCTGCAACCGGCCGGCCGTCATCATCCCATATCGGCATACTGCCTGCGGTGGCGGTGTATGGCACGGCTTTGCCTTTTATGGTGACCGAATGTTTGGTTACTACCGCTGAGTCGACCTGTAAAATGCGGCTTTTTGATACAGGGTTTGTGTTTTTTGACGGCGTAGCGCCGGGCTGCTGGGCAATGGCTGCGCCCGCAATTAAGCAAAGAAGTGTTAGTGAAGTAAAATTCTTCATGATATAATAAATAAAAATGTGTCAGTTACTCAGTATTGCTGCGACGGAACCGTTAGGCACGGGAATCCGCTGTAACAATGATACAATACTACCTTTTTATTTGGGTTTTAGCAATCGGTAACAAGCGTATCATTAATAAATTAGGTGGCGATATGCCGGTTAGACATGACGATTTAGGGATTACCTCCATTTTTACAGCGAGTAAATGATGAAGCCAATACCAAACAAGGCACTTACGATAATCCAAACCCAACTCCTAAACGTTTCTGACGAATTTATGACTTTATAAAATCCCTGGTCATCGGGCTCAATTTTTCCGGAATTTCGCAACTTATAAATCAAAAAAGAACCAAGTAGAAAAGCAATTCCGATAAAGAATGATTTCCAATCCATTTTTAAATGTGTAAGATAATTATTGATCCCTATCAGCAAAAGCAAGCCGCTTAATAACTTTTTATTTTTTCCTGGTAGGCGTTCAAATCGGCTATTGCACTTTTGTATGCCGGCGAATTAAAATATCCTGTACCGGGCGCGGCATCAGCTTTAAATTTTGTCGTTTGCAAATCATGGCATTTGCCGGCGTAGGCGGCACATTGCGCCAGTTGATCTGACAGACCTTTTAGTTTTATAACAGACGCCCTTAGTTTACTTCTCGATGCCTCCTCGAGTGGCTCGTATTTTTGTTGCTGTTTTTGCAGCGCTGCATTTTTTACATCGAGTTTTGCTTTGGCGGCATCCAGCTTATCCTTCCATTTGGCCAATTGGGCCGCCCATGTGTCAATCTGCGCCTTTTCCTTATTTAAGGCAGCAACCGTCGCCACCTTACGGTCTTTGGCGGGTAAGGCATTGTTTGCCAGTACGGCCTTGTTATGTTTGGTCAGCAGGTCGTTAAATTTTGTTCCGCTTGCGGTATAATTATCAAGGTCTTTTTTATAGGGTATTACATCGGTGTTATTGAAATTATTGGTCGCGGTAATATAATCGTTCTTCATGCCGACAGCTTTCACAAGGTCGTTTTCCTGGCTTACGTCAGCTGCCTTTTCGGTTGCAGCATCAGCTATAAGGGATTTCGCAGCACTTTCCGCAGCAAATAAAGCGGTTTGCACATCGGCGGCGGTTTGCATCGGCGTAAGGTCGGGCAGGGTATAAGTTTGCCTGGTTACCGGGCTTACAATGGTTACAGGCTGCGCATTAATGATAGTGAACAGAGAAAACAGAACCAGGGAAATAAAACACGTCTTCATATAAAAATTTTAACGATCAGGTTATTTAAGTACAAACACTTCCGCTAAGTTTCAAAAAAAATCCCATAAATCCAGTATCCCTTGAAATCGGGTTAAAAAACCAACGTTTGCCATCCGGCGCTATCCTGTTATGGTCAAAATGATCAATTCTGAATCTGTTTTGGTATTGATCTTAACGCTTTCTTTACAATAATAATAACCAGCAGCAAATGGCAACCGAAATATTTACCGAAGACGAAATACAGCAGTTCCGCAGGGAGACCAAAGGAACGGCTCAAACCATCCATTTTAACAACGCAGGTTCGTCACTGCCGCCTGATGTGGTAGTTGAAACCATTACCGCTTACCTGCACGAGGAGGCCCTTTGCGGAGGGTACGAAACCGAATACAAATACAAAGAACAGATAGAAAACACTTACTCGCTTATTGCGAAGCTGATAAATGCTGACAAGAGCGAGATCGCCATTGCGGAAAACGCAAGCGTTGCCTGGTGTTTGTTATTTAACGGGATAGATTTTAAACCCGGCGATGTGGTTATCACCTCCGAAATGGAGTATGTAACCAATTTATTCGGATTCCTCAACATGCAAACATCGCACGGTATTGAAATACAAGTGATACCGAACGATGAAAAGGGAAATTTTGATATTGCCGCTTTGGAAGACGCTATTTTGCCACAAACCAGGCTCATTGCAATTACGCACATTCCTTCCAGCGCCGGCGGCATGATGCCCATAGTTGAGATTGGCAAAATTGCGCGCAAACATGGCATTCTATACCTGGTTGACGCGTGCCAAAGTGCCGGACAACTGCCCCTCGACGTAAAAGAAATTGGCTGCGATATGCTTTCGGTAACCGGGCGAAAATACCTGCGGGCGCCACGGGGCACCGGGTTTTTATATGTAAAAGCAGCGGTGCAGGACAAACTGAAGTTATTTTTTATTGACGGCCACACTGCACAATGGGACGGCGCTAACGACTATAAAGTAAGAAACGATGCCCGGCGGTTTGAAGTTTACGAGAAAAACCGCGCCCTTGTGCTGGGTTTGGGCAAAGCCATTGAATATGCGTTAGCTATCGGGGTCGACAGGATTTGGCAGCGGGTAAAATACCTGGGAAACCTTATGCGACGGGAATTACGGGGCATTGATGGCGTAGTGGTTCATGATATAGGCGATGAGCAATGCGGGATCGTTACGTTTTCGGTAAACGGAGTGGAAAGTGCCGCAGTAAAAGCCAAACTGGCGGCAAAACAAATTAATGTATCCGTCAGCCTCGATAAATCCACACTGATCTATATGCAGAAAAACAAGCTCGCGAGTGTTGTGCGGGCATCGGTGCATTATTATAATACGGAGAGGGAGATAGAAGTGTTTATAACTGAACTATTGCTGATAGCGCGTTTGGCCGCAAGCCAGGGTTAACTTGCCGCTGGAGAAGCATAAATTTTCAATCCCAAAATGCCTACCATAATGAGCGTCATGAAAAACACCTCGGCAAATGAAATACGGGAATGAAAAAATGCCACCTCCGAGATCTTTAAAAATATCAGCGTAGTGGCTGTCCATACCGCGAACGCCATGGCGGTGGGTATTTGTTTAATAGCCGTGGAGAAAAAATAGATGTTGGCTAAACCAAACAATACGTAACCCACAAATGGCAATACAATAGGCAGGCCGCCCGACCATTTATAAAAGGTGTTAACCTGTACCGTCTTGAGGTCACTAAACTTCATGAATTTTAAACAGAACGTCCAGCAGGTTTCGCAGATAGCGGCTAATACTAAGAATATCCAGGCCAATGGGGATGCTAATTAATTTGTCGGCCGCAAGATATTAAAATTTAATCAGCATAAAACTGTTTTTCAATCGCAATATTCCCGAACAATTGCCAATTACTGGTTTAATTATAATTCACTGCTGCCTGTTTGTTGGTTTCGGCAGTTGTCAGCGAATCAACAGTTTCCTCATTCAGGGGTGTATGGGCAATATTTACGATTGCAGCTTCCTTTTTTGAGCCGAAAGCTTTTTTAAACGCATTGATAAGGTTTGGCCGTAATTCATAGTACCATTTAAACCATTTATATTTTAACAATGCCTGCTCATCGAACCGTTTAACGGAGAAGGCGTGCTGTAAAAAATAGTCTTTCGGATAGTCGTAGTAAAGGCCCCAGTTTTCGCGTTCGTTCCCGGGTTTATGGCCCGGATCATAAGCGGTTTTAAAAAGGTAATCCCATAACGAGAATTTGGTGGAGAAATTGGCATGAAACACCTCCCTGTAATTGGCATGGTGCCACAAATGCAATTCGGGAGAATTTAAAAAATATTTGAGTTTCCCCAGCTTAACGTTGATGTTGGCATGAATAAACATACCGAACATGGCATCGAGCATCGCTTTTATCGGGATCACTTCGGGGTGAGCGCCTAAAATAACGATGGGCGCAAACTCAATGGTTTGATTGATGATGATCTCCACCACGTGCGACCTTGATCCCGCCAGGAAATCAACTTCTTTGCCCGAATGGTGTGCCTCATGCGTGCGCCAAAGCAGTTTGCTGGCGTGTTGCAAACGATGGAACAGGTAAATATAAAGGTCGTGGGTTACCAGGAAAAACAATACCTGTTCGGTAATGGACCAGCGTTGAAAAAAGGCGAAACCGTGCCAGTGAATACCATTTTGTATTACCGGAATGATGAACAGGAAAATAAGATTTTTGAGAAAATAGCTCTGGATGAGCGTGTACCACACAAAATCGACCCAAAAACCGTCCCTGAAAAAAGGAAGGCCCTTACGGTAAGGTGCAATACGCTCCCAGCATATAATAAATATGATCCAGGAGAATAAAATGATAGTGGTTATTTCAAGTACTGTCATTCTTTAAAGTCGAAAGCCTTAAGTCGAAAGTCTTAAGTCGGTAAAATTTTTTAGCTCAAATTTACTTGAATTTTTCGTGGTTGTTAATCATATAAATTAAAAGATATGAGACCTCTTCGCTTTGCTTGTTTAACAAGCTATAAGTTTCAGCATTAATATACTCACATGCCAGCGAAGCGTCTAACCATGCCTGAGTTTCTCCGTTTTCCATATCCGCATCAATAAGCTTGCTTACAAAATGATTTGGATACTTCCGTTTTTTATAAGCCTCGGCGATTGAAGCGAAAACTGATCTTGAGGATCGTCTGATCTGGTCGATAAGACTGTAAGTTTCTTCCCTGGGAAAGCCTTTCGTGATGAAAAAGATTTCCATTGATAGAGAAAATGCTTTTTTGTAAGCAATCAAATCTCTGAATGAACTCATTTTTGGCCTTTGTTTTAAGTGAAATCGAAAATCGTCATTTTAAACGAATTTCTTCATCCTAAAATAGCGACTTTCGACTTCGAACTTAAGACTTCGAACTTATCCTACGCCTTCGTTTTATACTCGTCGCTAATATTTACCCTTAACCGTTTCATCGGCCCAAGCTCGGATTCATAAACTCTTTTAACACCATCGCCAGAAGCTGTTTCCACATCGCGAATGTCGCGTACCAGCCGCTGGAAGCCTTGCGGCTCAACGGAAGCTGCATGATCAGACCCCCACATGGCACGGTCAAGCGTAAAATGCCGCTCAACAAACGTAGCGCCCATAGCTACCGCAGCAACAGTAGTTGCCAGGCCGGTTTCGTGGCCTGAATAACCGATAGGTACGCCAGGAAATTTTGCCGCCAATGTTTGTATCATCCTTAAATTTAATTCCTCGGGTTTACAAGGATAAGCCGAAGTGGAGTGTGCGATAGACAGCGGGTAATTCCTGTCGAACGACCACACCAGGTTTACGGCGTCTTCAATTTCCTTTGTTGTCGACATGCCGGTTGATAACATTAAAGGCTTGCCGGTAAGCAATATCTTTTTTATCAATTGTGTATCGGTAAGCGATGCTGAAGCCAGTTTGTATAAAGGCGTATCAAACTGTTCCATAAAATCAACCGCATCCACATCCCAGGTAGATACAAACCAATCGATACCCACTTTTTTGCAATATTGATCGATGGTGGCGTATTCAACTATACCGAATTCGGTTTTGCGTTTGTAATCGATGTATGACATACGGCCCCAGGGGGTGTCGCGCATAATTTCCCACTGATCTTTCGGTACACAAATTTCCGGCGTTCTTTTCTGGAATTTAACTGCCGTTGCCTTAGCTGCCACTGCCTCGTCTATCAGTTGCTTGGCAATCTCCAGCGAACCATTGTGGTTGATGCCGATCTCTGCAATAATATAGCAAGGTTCGCCCGGGCCAATTTTGATGCCGCTGTTTAATTTGATTGCCTCGGTGGGACGGGCAGAAACTTTTTGACCGGTATGTGCCAGGATGATCATCTCCGCTACTTCCCTGAAACAGCCTTTGCCACCGTTCGATTGGCACACCACATCAGCTTTTTCCCTGATGAATGAAATGGCGTCGGCTGGGCAAAAGGAAATGCCCACCAGTTTAATAATCTCCAGGTCATTGGTATCATCGCCAATGTAAGCCACTTCTTCGCTCTTCAGGTTAAGACGGCTTAGTATTTCCTTTAAAACCGCCGGCTTATCTTTAACGCCCAAATGTAGTTCGGTGATCTTTAATTTTTCGGCACGTTTAACTACCGATGGCGAAAGCTCGCCGGTAATTATGCCCGTTTGTACACCTGCCAGGTTGCGCAGGCGTTCAACACCCATCCCGTCGCGGATATCGAATTTTTTTAATTCTTCCCCGGCCTCGCCATAATACACGCCGCCATCAGTTAATACGCCGTCACAATCAGTGAGGAGTAATTTAATTCGTGAAAGTTTTGCTTCTAACATATCTTTAATGCTTAATTGGGTTCAAAAATTTAAATTGCTGTCCATCCGCCGTCAACCACCAGGTTGGCGCCGGTCATATATGCCGATGCTTCGCTTGCCAAAAACACCAGGGCGCCCTGGTAATCGGTAGGCTGTGCCATGCGGCCAAGCAAAGTTTTGGCGGAATAATTCTGTATAAAAAATTCGTTTTGTTCGTTCTCAACACCGCCCGGCGACAGTGTATTCACCCTAACCCCCTTATTACCCCAGTATGCGGCCAAAAAGCGGGTAAAATTTACTACCGCCCCCTTGGTAACCGGGTAAACCGGCGATTTATAAAAAGTTTGCTCACCGCATTCGTTGCGGTAAATAGATTGATCGGGACCTACGATGCCATAGGTAGAGGCTATATTGATGATACTGCCGCTGCCCTGTTCGGCCATTACCGAACCAAAAACCTGCGATGCCAGGAACACCCCGGTTACATTTACATCCAGCGATTTTTTAAACGCATCCAGCGGGTAGTTTTCAAAAGCAGATAGTTCTTTCGCCATACCCGGATTCTCGAACATATCATTAATAGCAGCATTATTCACCAGTATATCTATCGATCCGTAACGGGTCAATATCTGGTCGCGGGCTATTTTCAACGAATGTTGGCTCGTAACATCTATTTTCAAGCCACCGTGATTTTCTCCCAGACTTTCAGCAAAAGCAAGCGTAGCCGCTTCATTCATATCAGCCACCACCACGTTAGCGCCAGCCGCAGCAAGTGCCTCACAATGCTTTTTACCGAGCAGGCCAAGCGCCCCGGTAACAATAGCAGTTTTATTTTTTAAGGAGAAGAGGTCCATTTAATTTAGTCATTGGGTCATTTTGTCATTGAGTCATTGGGTTATCGATTAGCCTTTTGCAATGACTTAATGACCCAATGACCTAATGACTTTCTATACCGCCTTCGGCTTAATATTATAATTACTTACTTTACGGAAAACCGCTTCCAGCACATCGCCTTTTAAATATTGTTTTACGTTGCCGCTTTGTATCGCTTCCTTCATTACCGGCATCACATCGCGGTAAGCCGATAGTGTGTAGGCAATATCCTCATCGCTGTGGCTATAACACATGTTGTGGAAACCGGCCCAAAGCACGCCGCGTTTTATCATTTCCTGCTGCATCAGTGCTTTTACTTCAAGGCCGTTGCCTGCTTCGGGAGTAAATGTTACCATCGAGCGGCAGTTGTAGCCAATACAGCGGGTGTAAATATCCATCCCTGTTTCAATAGCGATCTGGTTGTAGCCGTCCTTCATCAGACCACCTTTTTCGTCGAGGTATTGCGGCACATTTTTATCGCGCAACTCATTTATAGTAGCAATACAAGCTGCCAGCGACAATGCTTCGCCACCGAAGGTGGTATAGCTGAACACCTCGGAGTTAAACAGTTCCATCACATCGGCGCGGCCGGTAAGCAGGGCTATCGGCATGCCGTTGGCACAGGCTTTTGAGTACACTGCCAGGTCGGGTTTAACATCGAAATATTCCTGCGCACCACCTATGGC
>Ga0206878_10030_pt1 | contig 61277 bp, 42 predicted proteins | sample Alteio_BWOrgCont_8_FD_152621 | JGI IMG/M metagenome (GOLD analysis project Ga0206878, IMG submission 152621) | Enriched cells from forest soil in Barre Woods Harvard Forest LTER site, Petersham, Massachusetts, United States -... | ecosystem: Environmental > Terrestrial > Soil > Temperate forest >... | reverse complement strand
ATTACAACAACGGCCTTTAAAGCCTGGACATCAAAATACTTTAAAAATGGAAAACTGTAATTGCCATAACGAAATAATACTGAAGGGCTCGGGTCAGTTAGAACGATATCTTGAAGCCCTCGATCCGTCCTATGTGTCAATTGATGGCAGGAGTTTTGAAGATATGCTGGTATTTGCATCGGCATATGCCGAGCAGATCAGGTTTTACGATATGCCCGGAAGCCAGATCAGCGACCCTACCCCACCCGCAAAAGTAAGCTGGGTTGAGTTTTTTAAACGCGACATGGCGGTGATTGCAGCTTCGATAGCCACCATTGACCTTGACAAGATAAAAAATAATTACGAAGCGACCACCGAACAGATACTGCTTGCCCCTACTGTTGAACTATACACATCGTTACTCAACCAAATAGTTGCGATAGCGGTGCAGATAGACCAATGGTACACCATAGCAATTGACGGTAATCCGCTGCGTACCGATATTAACCTGGCCATTAACTCTACGCTTAGCGGGCAGCTTAAAACGTCTATCGCGTATGAAGAAGGCTTTATTGTAGTTGATTCAAAAACCGTTCTGAATATCGATTACTCAAAAATTGCAAATAAGCAGGAATGGGGCATTAATGACCCCGTTAATCCTGAATTTGATATTTACACCGGTACCACGCCAGAGGCCAGGATACTGAATGCAGTTCCGTATGTTGATGATGTTTTCCAGTCGTTTTTTACGGTTATCAGCAATATTGTTGATGAGTCGCCTTCGTATCTCACCTATGCTTTAACACAATACCCTTCGCATCAACCGTATATGGCCCTGTACATAGCATTTATTAAGCTATTTGGCCTGGTACAACATCAGATGAACGGGTTAACCGGCCGCATGCTCGATTTTTACTATGAAGATGTACTGCGCCTCGCCCATAAGCCTGCCGTTCCGGATAAGGTGTACGTGGTTTTTCAACTGGCCCAAAATGTTGCACAATACGACCTGCCCCAGGGAACGGCTATGAGCGCCGGCAAGGATGCTTCAGGCAAAGACCAGGTGTACAAAACAGACAGCGATTTTGTGATTAACCAGGCGAATGTAAAAGCGCTTAAAAATATATTTATCAATAAAACACCTGTTACCGCTGCCGAAACCGGCAAAAAAATAGCTGCGCTGTATGCCAACCCGGTAGCAAATTCGATGGATGGGAATGGCGCCAAATTTACTACGCCCGATGCCAAGTGGCCCACTTTTGGTTCAGGACCAGCAACAGACACTCCACCCAATAATATTTGTGAGTATATCAGCCAAAAACAAGCATCACTTACGCCCCTGAACAATGCGAACGTTGGCTTTGCTATTGCTTCGCCGCAACTGGTATTACAGGAAGGAAACCGGCTGATCCGCGTGGAGATCCCCGACCTGGCCAAATATTTTATCGACGAAACACTGCAAAACAATATCCAGGTTTCGTTAACCGGCGAAAAAGGATGGCTGGTGATAAAAAATCAGGTGGCAGTTACCCAACCAACAACGCCTGTTACAGTTGTGAAAAATACCGATTGGCTTAATTCAGTTAACACCACCGGGATTTTCGACCCTACTTACCAGGTGGCCGGATCAGGTATTGTTTTTTCCGGGGATTCATTGTATGTGTATTTGCCGGTAGCGGAGCAGGGGATAGTTGCTTATAGTGCAAAATTGCACGGCGACCAGCCTTTCAATACCGCCTACCCGGTAATGCAGCTATTTATAAGCCCCGATGTGGAGCTGCCTGCAGCTGTTTATAACAGCCTGACAACCAAATCGCTTTCGTTGTCGGTAAAAGTGGGTTCAATGAACGCCACTCCCACACCTGAAGGTAACCAGGGTGCGCAGGGAGCACAAGGGGCGCAGGGAGCTCAGGGAAACCAAGGGAACCAGGGCACTTCCACCCCGGTGACACGATATTTTGACGGCTTAAAAACGCTTGTTTTACAGAGTGATACCGGATTAATTACGCCGGGTAAGCCTTTTGATCCGTTTACCAATATACCTTTCCCGGGTTCTTCATTTTATATAGGGAGCGATGAAGTATTCAACAAACCGCTGGGCAACCTTTCCGTAAATATCAGCAAAACACAGGACGTTGTTCAATCCCTCATCAACCAGCAAAATGCCACCGGCAGTACCGTTCCCGACCAGCAGTATATGGTAAGCGTGCGCGATAATAACTCGTGGATAACGCTGACGAATACCAGCGGACTATTGGATACATATGCAACCACCCAGTTTACCGACGACAGCTTAACGTTTGATGTTTTATATGACCTGGCCAATTCGCGTTATTACGGCGGCTTTTACAATTACGGCTATTTACAGGAAAATTTTTCAGAATTCGATGCCAAGTCTTTTCTTGCTTTTGATCCCAAAGAGTCCTACTATTATAATACACAAACGCCCGTAAAACTGTCGCTCGACCGGCGCCCGATTGAGTATAATCCAAAATATGATTTAACTGCCGATAAAGGATTTTTAAGGATCGACAATATTTACCTGGCAAGTAGCTTTAACAGTGAAAACGACAGTGATTCGGGGATTTATGACACCGTTCCTGATCGTTTGAACGCAGCGCCGCAATTTCAAATAAAAGAATTATCGGTTAGCTATGTATCAACACTGTCGCAGCTTGATCCCGAGATCGACCAGTTTTTCCATATTTACCCTTTCGGTTCGGTTGAAACTTTGCTGGCCCAAACCAGCGACGACTCGGTTGACCCGCAAACGATGCTGGCAGCAAACCCGTTAATGATCGATGCCAAAAGTGTCCTTTTGCCCCAGTTCACCTTTTTGAGCGCTACCAGCGTTTATGACGATGTTACACCGGATGCGGAGTCCAAAACACCGCTTCCTTTCAAAAGGTCGCCACAGTACTCCGGTGACAATACGCTCGACAGGGCGATTTACGATGCCAGCGGCCTGATGGGTATAATTGAAGGCGGCAATAACCAGTATTCATACACCATACAGGAAGAAGGGCTGTTGTTTATCGGTGTAGAAAAATTGCAACCGCTGCAAACCCTTTCGTTACTATTTGAATTTGCCCCGGGAAGCGCCATCGACGAAGATAGCACCCCGCCCACCATCAATTGGTCGTACCTCATTTACAATGAATGGCGGCCGTTGAACGCCGAAAATATCGACTCCGACAGTACATACGGGTTCCAGACAACCGGCATTATTAAACTGGACGTTCCGGCTGATGCGAATGACCGCCATACCATTATTACCGATGGCCTGTATTGGTTCTGTGCCAGCGTTACCGCCAATTCAGATTGTATTCCACAACTCATCAACGTGGTGGCACAGGCTACCGAAGCCGTATTTTACGATCAGGGGAATAGCCAGTCGCACTATGATAATGCGCTTCCGGCAGGCAGTATCAGCAAGCTATCCGTGGCTGTGGCGCAGGTAACCAGCGTACAGCAACCCTATGCCTCGTTTGATGGGAAACATAAAGAAGTTGGGAAAGAATATTACACCCGCGTAAGCGAAAGATTACGCCACAAAGGACGGGCGATAACTGCCTGGGACTATGAACACCTGGTGCTGAACCAGTTTCCTGAAGTTTTTAAAGTAAAATGCATTACCAATACCGATCCGCAATGCCTTTGCCCTAAACCGGCGGTAAGTGTAGTTCAAGCCAACGCCGGCGTCAGTAAAACAACCTGCTGCGGCCCGATACGGGCATGGGGCAACGTACTGATTGTACCGGTGCCGAACCTTAAAAACGATAATGCGGCAAATCCGCTGCAACCCAAAACAAGCCAGTTAACGCTTATTGAAATAGTAAATTATTTAAGCCCCTTAACCTCGCCGTTTGTAACCGTGCATGCAAAAAATCCGGTTTATGAGCAAGTGATCGTGTATTTTAGGGTGAAGTTTTTAAACGGCATTGATAAAGGCTATTACCTCAAAAAACTGAATGACGACATTGTAAGATATCTTACGCCATGGGCTTTTGACCAGGATATAGAGGCCGATTTCGGTCAGAAAATATACGCTTCGGCAATCATTAACTTCATACAGCAAACAGGCTATGTTGATTTTATTACAGATTTTTTAATGGGCGTTTGCCGCGATGAATGCTGCGTACCGACAAAGACCGATCCGCCGGCAATTACCGGCGATGGCTTTATCACTGCATTGAACGAGGTATCCGGCTGTAACGATATCGAATCGTTTTTAACTGGACAGGGCTATTTTGTAGGCGATGTAATTGCCGAGCCCTCCACGCAAATGTCCCTATTGGTCTCGGCGCCAAAGCATATTATACTGCTTTATGAAGATCCGATAGTACAAACAGTTTGCGAAAAAAGGCTGGCGGTGGCGACAAGGCCGGTACGTGTTAACCCTGCGCCAATTGTTGTTGAAGAACCGGCAGCAAACCAACTCAGCCCGGAACCGGGAGAGGCGGTAAAGGAACCGGCTACTGACGAGACCGCTTCGGCAACTGAAGAAGAAAAGCCTGCCGCAGCGGCAGAAGTGGCCGCAGCCCCGGAGGTCGCTCAGGTAGCCGCCCCTGCTGAAGAACCCGAGAAGCCGAATGTAATAGAAGAGGTTATTGAAAACTTCGACAAAACTTTGCTGGAACAGGCTAGTAAGATCGCTGAAAAAGGCAAAGCAGCAGTAAAGAAAGCGGAAGACTTCTTCAAAAACGTGGTGAAAGGCAAGTCGGCCGACCAGGTTCAGGGCATTGATCCTGCACCTGAAGTAAAACAGCTGCCGCCCGCAAGCAATAAGCCGGCGGACGGGAACAATAAATCGTAAATAAAACATCTATCAATTAGTATTCTATAAAAACTAATGCTATGCAAACGCCAGTTTCATTAATAAAAGCAAACCCGCTTCTCCCTGCCGAAGATTATAACGCGCTCCGGCTGAAAGGAATAGACCTGATTGAAAAATTGGGAAGCGACCTTTGGACGAATTACAACTATTCCGATCCGGGGATCACTATTTTGGAAGCGGTTTGCTATGCCATAACAGATCTTTCGTACCGGACAGGCTTTGAAATAAAGGACCTTTTGGCCCCCGAACAATTAACAGATAATACCTGGGAGCAGGTTTTTTATACTGCCAAACAAATATTGCATAACAGCGCACTTACTATTGACGACTACCGCAAGCTGCTGATTGATATAGAAGGGGTGCGCAACGCCTGGCTTACGCCGAGTATGGATTATGAGGTGCCCGTTTGGATAGACTACAACCATTTGGAAAAAAGGACAAATTACGATTGTGATTGCCCCGACAAGGAGGAAGAAGTGTGTTTTGGCAAATTGGGTATTAAAGAGATAACAACCCAGGCGGCCGGTACCGCACGCAGTAATCAGGTTCAGCTTTTGAATGCAAACTATACCAAACTCAATGATGAATTGACGAACCTGCTGAAGACTCAGACCGACTGGCCTGCCGACAGCACGGATTTTACCGGTCAGGAAAATTTACAATCAGACATCGACGCCCTGAAGGCGCAAATGGCCATAATACAGGAAGAGATACAAGACGCCAACACCACGTTGGTTGACCCTGAAATTGTGGAAATGCAGGGTTTGTACAATGTAATGATTGAATACGAGGAAGACATTATTGACGACAACAAGCGCGAAGAAGTAAGACAAGTGGTTATTGACAGGCTGTCGGCACACCGAAACCTGTGCGAAGATTTTTTAAGTATTGATGCCGTTGAATATGATGATTTCGGGATGGGCGCCTCGATAGTGCTGGAAGAAAACGCCGACCCGGACCAGGTTTTAGCGCAAATATTTTTTACCATTTATAAATACTTTACACCATCGGTACCTTTTTATACCATTAAACAAATGATGGACAAAGGCTACCAGGTTGATGAGATATTTGAGGGCCCGGCCCTGAAGCATGGGTTTATCGATTCGACAGACCTTGACAATACTGACTTGTACCGTAATATCATGTTGTCGAATATAATATCCGACATTTCAAACATAACAGGCATTAAGGCAATAACCTATCTTCATTTACCTTTTAATAAGGTTACCGATAGCACGACTATCCCCAATTACTTTTATGAGTGGGTGCGCGACCTGCAGGATCAGCGTAAAATTGCCAGGATACAGCCAACCTTATCGCAGGTGTTGTTTTGTAAACAACGCGAGTTTATAACCTACTACACCGGCCGCGCGAACGACCGTTCGCCCGATAAAATGTTAAGGCTTTTTAAAAACCTGAAGACCGCCGAACGTAAGTATAAACTCGTAGGTACGCCGCTGGATTTTCCCGTACCAAACGGTGAGTACATGGAATTGGAAGAATACTACCCTGTCACCTATTCGCTGCCCATCACCTATGGTGTTAGCGAACGCGGCGGCCTTCCTTCAACAGCCGGCGCAGCCAGGCAGACACAGGCCCTGCAGCTGAGTGGTTATCTTTTATTTTTTGAACAGGTACTTGCCGATTACCTGGTACAGCTTGATCACTTACGGGAACTCTTTACTTTCGACGATACGGTTAACCATACCTATTTTACAAGGGCGCTAACCGAAATTGAAAATTTAAATGCGCTGCTGATAGATAAGGGGAACCATGGCCCGAAACATTTCGACGAGATATTAAGCGACTTTGAAGGGGTTATCCAAAACCTGATTGAAACGCCAAAGGTATTTGCCGACCGGCGCAATAAATTTTTAGACCACATGCTTGCCCGCTTTAGCGAAGACCTGAGCGATTACGAGGCGCTGATGGAGTGGATGGATCCTGCAAACGCAGCCACCAGGCTTATAGCCGATAAAACAAGGATACTTCAAAACCTGGAATACAAGTATATAAGCACCAATAGGGGTAAAGGCTACAATTACGCGCTCCCCAATGCCTGGGATTCGGATAATGTATCGGGCGCGGAGCGGCGCATAGGCAGGTTGCTGGGTTTTCAGAACATCAACCGGAGATCATTGGTTCCAACATACCTGGTAAGCGAAGCGCTGATGGTTCAGGAAGACCCTACCAAACCACCGGCACAAAAGATGAATAAAGCTGGCACGCCGCTAAATATCATTAAAATACTCGACCCAACCGATAATAATACCGTGCTTTTTACCAGTGTTGAGGTGATGCAGGGCTGCTGTACCGAATTGCTGATGGAAGATATACTGGAACATGCCGATGACCGCACGTATTTCAAATTCAGCGATGAAGTAAAAACCAGGAGCCGCAAAGCCGCAGGGCTGGTTGGAAAGTTTTGGTTCGATTTGTATGACGATACCGACCCTGCAACAGCCGTACTATTGGGTACCAGCGAAATATTTTCGAAAAAGGCCGACCGCGATACTGCCTTCCAGAAGCTGGAAGAATTAATGACCGAGATAAACAACAACGAGGGCATGCACCTGGTCGAACATATTTTACTGCGGCCCAAAATAGATGAGGTGCTGGATGAAACCAATAACGATGAAGCGGTTAGTTTCCTGGATGTTTGTTTGAACGGTTGCGACCTGAACGCGGCACAGGATGAATCTATCGACACCCCTATTTACCGTAAAAGAGTGTACCGCATACCAGCTGCCAAATGCTACGACAATATGCCATGGGTACTCCAGTACATGAGGCAAACGCCCGACGCCGATGTGCCAGAAAAAAACATTTTATACCAAAAAGTTACCTTGGACGGCGCTACGCCGGTCCTGTTAAAATTCAGGCAGTACGAAGACCTGGTGCAAAGGGTAAATGACCTTGCCGAATTTGGGTCCGAACGTGTTAACTATGAGATAGTAGCTGATAACGAGAACCCGGCGAAATACGGCTTTATTATTCATGGCGCTAACGGCGTGGTTTTGGCGCAAAGCCTTTACCTCTTCAATGAAAACAGCGATAAAACCGTTGACCCGAACGACCCGTTGGATTATGACGTGGAAAATGAAATAAGCACGCTGATGGAATACTTCGGCTACCAGCTGGACCTGTATTGCAGTACTTACGCCTGCGATGCAAAAGCCGATCCCTATTCGTTTCAAACTACAATAGTGCTGCCTTGCTGGCCAAAACGCCTGCGTGATCCTTCTTTCCGTAACCTGGTTGAAACAACCATTATACAGGAAACTCCTGCCCATGTGCAAACCAGGGTGATGTGGATAGGAATTGAAGAGATGCAGCGGTTTGAAAAGGTTTACGGCGACTGGCTGGTGGAGATGGCCCAAACCGAACTGCCGGATTACGATGTAGTAAACCCATTGGTTGATGTTATTAATTCACTGGTTCCTTGCGGCACTTGTACCGACGACTGCGGACAGGACAGCCCAACTTCAAGTATAGCCGTAACGACCACTAAATGACACATGTAGTGAATAGCCTGCAATTCCAAATTACGTGTCCGGATGAGGAGATGGCATTTAACCTGCGCCATAACTTCGGGCAGACTGTTCAGCAGGATATCGCTCAAATAATTGATGAAGTATGCTCGGAAACCGTAGGCGAAGATGAATCTATAAAAATAGACCGGATAGAACTCGACATGGGTTCGTTTAGCCGGCATGGTTTCGGTACAAATTTCAAAACGGTATTTGCGCAAAAACTACGGAACGAGTTGGCCAAAAAGCTGTCGGACATTAACCCGGTGGTGCGCCAGGCTTCGCGCCGTCTATCGAATACCGAAACGCTTTTATATTTTCTGTCTAATGGCACATTGCCATGGTTTGCCGATGAGGCTACTGTAAATATCGACGAAATATTTAAGGACGCGGCCGCTAATCAGCCCGGCGTGCTTACTGTTTTTTTTCAACAGAAACGTTCAGCAGAAAAAATATGGCAACGGATATCCTGGCAACTCAATGATGCGTCAAAAGCACTGGTAATCAGTTTATCGCCTCAGCTAAATACAGCCCGGGAAACGATGGTCAATTGGATAAACCAAATCGCTGAAAAAATAAGTTCTGCGGCTCAACACGCAAATGACTTAGCAGGCTCTGGCTTGCAAATATCGGCCCAAGCGGAAAATGATCTGGTAAGCGCTGGCTTGCAGCGGGCACTTTTGGATATCAACAATGCGGTACTGAAAAACGCAGTAGCGATTTTTACGAGTAATGCAGGTGAGCAGGTTTTAAAAAAGATGTTTGCAGCGCATATTGCCACTGTTTTTAGCGGAAATGTGGCCTTGGAAAATAAAATACGATTGGAATTTTCCATTTTAACAGGTTCGGAACAAGAGCCAGCCGAAGTAAAAACGGCACAAATTCAAAGTCCGGCCGATGCACCCACACAACAAAAAGTGCCGGGCTACGCTTTTGAAGACACCGCCGAAAAATATTCGGTTAAACATGCCGGGCTTGTACTCTTAGCGCCCTTCCTGAAACCGTTTTTTACTGAATTGAATTTGCTGGATGGGAATGACTGGAAAACGCCGGAGAGCGCTTTTAAAGCAGTACACCTGTTAAAGTTTTTAGCCGACGGCAGAACGAGCGCACCCGAATACACCTTGGTATTTGAAAAAATACTCTGCGGATTACCGGTAGAAATGCCGGTTCCGTTGGATATAGTTTTGGAGGATAACGAAACCGCGGAAGCAGCATCGCTTTTGCAGGCGGTATTAACACATTGGAAAATACTCCAGAGTACCAACATCGACGGGCTGCGCGAATCATTTATCAAACGCGACGGCATATTAACCAAAAAAGAAACCGGCTGGCAGTTGCAGGTTGAACGAAAAACACTTGACGTTTTGCTGGATAGAATTCCGTGGGGTTATTCAACCATAAGCCTGGGGTGGAACAGGTACCTGATTTTTGTAGAATGGTAAATTACAGCTATGAAGAAATCGCAAAAAAAGATAGAACAACAAACCACATCGCCGCAGGGGGTTCTGGATCAGAATGCCGATACGCTGACGAGGGAGATCACCTGGTTTGTAAATGTGGTGAATAAACGGCTGCGGGATTTTTTCCCCGAGGATAAGGTGACGGTGAAAGAGGGGGAAAGTCAGCAGCTGATCATTACACCGGGTTACATCCTCGCGGATGCGCCTGTTCCCGATCTCACCGATGATCATTCGGTTTATGCAGATTTTATTAAATACTATAAATTAAATACCGACGAACGGCTAATGCTGGTACTGGCGCTTATCCCTTATGTACAGCCCAACCTGCTCGATCCCTTTTTCTCTGTTAACAAAGCTTTGGGGCGCGGCTACACCGAGTTTGGCGGCGTAAAAGGAAGCAGGCACAGTGGCTTTATACCTACCGTAGAAACTGCACTTTTTTTATTGGGTGGGAACGACCTTGCCTATCGCTTTAAACTGTACCGGCTTTTTGAACCCGATCATATCTTCATCGCTCACAATATATTGCAACTTGACCAGGGGAATAGCGACGAACCTTTTTATAGCAGCACCATTACCATAACTGACGAGTACGTTGATTTTTTCACAACCGGCAACCTGCGTAAACCCCAGTTTAGTCCTGATTTCCCGGCAAAAAGGTTAACTACCGGGATGGAATGGCAAGACCTGGTGCTGGACGAATACACCATGGACCAATTGAACGAGATAAGCATGTGGCTTAAATTCGGGCAAACGCTGCTGAACGACTGGGGCATGAACAAAAAGACAAAGCCGGGGTATAAAGCACTGTTTCACGGTCCGCCGGGTACCGGGAAAACGCTTACCGCAATACTCCTCGGGAAGACGTTTGGTCTTGATGTGTACCGGATCGATCTTTCAATGGTGGTTTCGAAATACATCGGCGAAACAGAAAAAAACCTGGAGAAAGTTTTTAAAAAAGCGGAAAACAAAAATTGGATATTGTTTTTTGACGAGGCCGATTCCCTGTTTAGTAAAAGAACATCCATCTCCGATTCGAACGATAAATATGCCAACCAGCAGGTGGCTTACCTGCTGCAGCGGCTCGAAGATTACCCGGGTTTAGTTATCCTGGCAAGCAACATGCGCAACAATGTGGATGAGGCGTTTACGCGCCGATTGACTTCAATCGTTCACTTTCAAAAACCGCAAAGCAAAGAACGGTTAAGGATATGGAGCGCCGGTTTCAGCGCCGAATGTACACCACCCGATCAGGCCGAGCTTCACCAGATAGCCCGCCAGCACGAGCTTTCAGGTGGGTCCATCATGAATGTTATTCAGTACGCATCGTTAATGGCGCTGAACAGGAGCGATAAAAAAATTGCGGTTGATGATATCCTGCAAGGCATAAAAAAGGAATTCAAAAAAGAGGGAAAAATAATCTGATACCGGTTTAAGATGAACTGATTGGTTACCGCGTGTCTGCAAATTTAAATTTTTATAAAGCTATGAGACGGCACAGATATAAGGCGACCAACAGGCAAACGGCATTTACACCAGCTGCCGGCATTCAACGTAAAACCAACGATCCGATGGAGCACCAGGCCGATGAAATGGCCGGTAAGGTTATGCGTATGCCCGAAAGTCCGCTTGTACAGCGAAAATCAGCCGGCGGCGCTGGTGCGTATGATGATGAACATGTTCATCTTAAACCGCAACCTGGCCAGGTTTCCCCTTTTATCCAGGCAAAAGGCGACGGCGGCGTTGCCGGACCCGCCGTTACAAAGGGTATAAAGGCCACACAGGGCGGCGGCAAGCCAATGGATGGCGGCACCAAAAGTTTTATGGAAAGCCGTTTCGGGAACGATTTTTCGGATGTAAAGATCCATACGGGGGATTATGCAGTGCAAATGTCGAAGGAGTTGAACGCCCAGGCATTTACTGTGGGCAACGATATCTATTTTAATTCAGGGAAATATGCACCCGAAGCATCGGGCGGCAAACACCTGCTGGCGCATGAGTTAACACATACTATACAGCAGGGGAAGTCGATAAAGCCAAAAATTCAGAAACAGGGACCGGATGACGATTTAAAAACGCCCGGCAAGCTCACCATGCCAAAACTGTTGCCCAACCTGCCCGATTTTGGCGTTCATTTAGGCGACTACAAGCTTCACCTGCCGCGGCCTGCCCCGCTGGACTTTCACCGCCCGCTCTTCAAATTTTTACCGCCGATGAGCCTCCAGTTAACGCGGGCCCAGATCCGCGCCATTATAGGTGAGTACACCCCTGATCTTTTAGCCAAAATACCCGATATTTCACAACCCGACAATGACGGGTTAAGGTTAGGTGGCGATCAGTTTTTGGATATGTTTACCGGCAATAACCAAATTACGGCAGTAGCCCGCGGCCTCGATTTTTATAATATAAAGGAGTTAAAAACGGTATTCGACGCACTGGATATTTTGCACGAGCCGGGCGTAACCTTTACATCCGCAAGGCCTGGATCGGGCACCCTTAATTCTGTTCAATTTGGTGTCTCGTTGCTCAATTTCCATTACGGCAAAAAAGTTGAATTCGCGCCGATACAGCTTGGTGTTGATACGGGCGGGGGAATTACGGCAGGCTCACAGGTAGAGTTGCATACACCGGATCCGCATTATTCCTATTTCTTCAATTTTGGTTACACTGTACAACCAGGGCCAAAAGGCTCTTACCTGTTTAGCACAACCGGCGCGTCGTTTTCATTCTTTCCGCATTTTCTAAATCCTTAATAATAAAATTGTTAATATAAAATTTGATACTAGCCATGCGCCACGATACTTCCATAGCACCCAAGCCTCAAAGCGCCCCTTCGGCGATAGCTATGGAAGTTTCACCTGCCCATCATGCGTTTGATTTTGATCCCGGTTCGGAATTAAGCGACAAGTTCCCTATCCAGCTAAAGCTTTCGGTGGGGGCAGCAAATGACCCCCTGGAGTATGAAGCGGATGCCATGGCCGATAAAGTGATGCGGATGCCGGGTACATCGCTTGTTCAGCGAAAGGCGTCTTGTGCCAGCGATTATGACGATGAACACGTTCATCTCAAACCATTGGTAAATCAAATTACCCCTTTCATACAGGCTAAGGGAGATGGCTCGGGTGTTGTAAGCGGCTCCGTTTCAAACAAAATAAAATCGAGCATAGGCGGAGGAAGTACAATGGATACAGGCACCCGCAGCTTTATGGAAAATCGCTTTGGGACAGATTTTGGCGATGTGAAAATTCACAACAACGCCGAATCGGAACAGCTGAACCGGTCGTTAAACGCTAAGGCATTTACCGTAAGCAATAACATTTATTTTAACGGCGGCCAGTATCAGCCGGAGACAGATTCAGGTAAACACCTGCTCGCACATGAGTTAACGCATGTGGTACAGCAAAGCTCATCGGTTCAAAAGCAGGCTCTCCCGGCTTCTGGCGTTCACAAAGGATTTAAGATAACCGATGAACTGATACAAATCCCGGAAGTGCGAGGGACGCCGTCAGGGTCGCCTTCCATCAACAATAAAAAGCCTGGCGGGAAGGGCGATAGCGAAACTGGTGATCGGCCTTTGATCGTTCAACGGATGCCTGAGATCATCCAGCGCGATGATATTGGCGACATTAAAGCCGCCACCCCGGTGAGGAAGGACCTGGTATTTATCATGGGAACAAGAGGGGGTTTTTATGTAGCGGCTAAATTCTTTTTTAGCCAGCACCATCCCGAAGCCGAGATAGTTGATTTTAAAGACAGGAGCCTGGCCGGAATATTTTCTGAATTAAAGAAAAGGATTTCGGAAACTAACCCTGCGGGTAATATCTACATCGTTTCTCATGCGAACCAGGATGGAACGCTTTCATTTCCGCTCAATAAGTCGGATAAAGATGGGAAAATATCCTTCGGGGAACTTAAACAAGCAATTGCCAACCAAAGCGCCATGTTTGAAACAGCGGGCGGGATAGATGAAAATACAGCGGTACACATTAAAGGATGTAATATAGGCAGGAATACTGAAATGCTCAACGCAATTGATGAGGCATTTGGGGGAAAAGACACCGTGGACGCCCCCACACATAAACAGGAGTACGAGACACATGGGGAACGTCAAAATAAAAAATTGGTGAGGGTATCGTCAGAGGCCTTCAATTCATTTATTGTTGAGTACCCGGGTAAACAAGACAAAGACAACGATGCGCTTATCGCCGACTTCAAAGTTAAATATGCCCGATTAGGATACAAGGACAGCGAATGGGAAATGATGGTGAAAGGCGTTGCTAAATACAACGCGTTGATTGACAAACAGGCAAGGGAGAAAAAGAGCGTAATTGACAAAGACAGCAACGACGAGAGAAAGGCAGCTGATAAAACGGATAAGGATGCTTTAAAAGACATAGAGGATAGAAGAAAGACGGCTAAGAAAGACGTAGATGATTGGGTTAAGGAAATGAAGACCTCGAAGGTGGCAAACCATTCGCCTGGTGTTAAAAAGAATATCGATTTAAAGTTTACCGCCACCATTTATGATGATATAGACCCGTCTATCGACCCGGATAAGGCATTACACCTTGTTGGCCGTTTTGGTTTACAAAAGCAACTGAGCCCGGGATACCGTTTCACAAAATGTAATTCTATTAAACCTGATGCTGACGATCCGCTTAAGCATGTTTTCGAATTTCTGGCTGTAAATAAAAAAACGGGAGACGAAGAAACGCACACCTACATTACACAACAGCTACCTACAACCGATGAGGAAGCCAGCACAATTGCCGGAAAAATACAGCAGGACGCGATTGATAAGAAACCAGAAATGGAAATGGCGCGAAAAGAGATGTACAACTGGCGTATTGAACGAAAAAAAGGCAGGGAAACAATAACCGTTAAGGCGTTTTTAGAAATGACACAATATACCGTCGACGCAAATTTAAAAGAAGAATCGGGAGCCACGATCGATCCGGAGGCCACTAAAGGGGATGGTTTCTATTTTGGGAAATCGGACTTTTAATGGGTTTTAGAAAATGGCAGGAAATACGATAAAATGAAAAAGCAATTGCCCAAACAGCATGCAGAGAAATGCTAAAAACACGATGATAAACATAAAATAACTACCCGTTTTATAAAAAAAAATGCACGAATCCGTTTCCATAGCTCATCAACCCCAGCACAGCCCAACAGCTGCGGCTAACGAGGCTGTGCCTTTAATTGACCAGCAGCTTGATACGGAAACACAGTTGATAGACCGGTTCCCTATCCAGTTGAAGCTTTCGGTTGGGGCGCCGAATGATCCATTGGAGCATGAGGCCGATGCCATGGCCGACAAAGTAATGCGCATGCCGGAAATGCCTTTTGTTCAACGGAAATCCGCTAACGGGGACTGCTGCGATTACGACGATGATCACGTGCGCCTTAAACCCCTGGCAAGCCATGTAACACCGTTTGTACAGACAAAGAGGGATGGGGCGGCCACCGTGAGTGAGTCGGTTTCAGGCAGGATAAAATCCAATATGGGAGCTGGTAATTCAATGTCACCCAACACCAGGTGCTTTATGGAAACTCGTTTTGATGCGGATTTTAGCGAAGTAAAAATTCATACAGGAAGTGAATCTGTTCAGTTGAGCAGGCAACTGAATGCGCAGGCGTTTACCGTGAGCAATCATATTTATTTTAATGACGGGCGTTACCAGCCCGAAACGGATAGCGGCAAACATTTATTGGCACATGAGTTAACACACGTGGTGCAGCAAAGCGGCGGCGTGCGCCGGAGGATTCAAAAAAAGGCCGACAAGGGTGAAATTGGCAATTATGTTATTCAGCGTACGCCGTCCCGTCCATATCCTTCCACGGCTGTAATTGAGCGGGAAGAAATGAACGCCGCCAGCCGCAGCCGCTCTCTTCTTTCAACATCGATTATCGACTGGGCGGTTACTGACAGGGAGGCGGAGGAAGTTTTGCAAATATTGCACGGCTTAAATCCTGAATCACTTTTATGGGTAATGATGGCTATGCGGATGAGAGGCGATTGGACAACTTTTGTACATGAACTACCGGAGCAGGACCAATCTGTTTTACAGGATTTGCTTTTTACAGTTGATGTAAACTCCGGCTACATTTTACCGGGAGATGATATCAGGATAGAAACATCAATCAACGGGCATACAGAAGCGGATTTGCCCGCAGAGTATAATGTGACCAGGCAGGGGGTAAATTTGCCAAATCTGCGCACCCCCGTACAGATTGCCGGTTTGCGGCAACAAGAAGCAGCCAACAGCGTAGCGCAGGCGTATATGGATGCTCAGGTATATTTTGAACCTGTTGTGCGGCTGATGGTTTCATCGCGCGGTGCTTTGTACGCTCCGCGTATGGGCCCTACAAGCCGGAGCCTTTGGGTTCGCTCAACTATACAGGTTGATAGAAATTCCATTGAAGTAAGGCGCCTCGACCGGCAAAGAACATTCATGGCTTACATTGCCTTAGCATCATCCGCCGACGCTTTCACCACAAATGCAAGGCAGTATTATTACCTGTGGATACAGCAACACATTCATCTACCCGATTTTCTTACCATGGAGCCGGGCGCGGTTTGGCAGTTATCGTTAAGCCAGGCCTCAGCTCCGCCGCCACAGTCGCCGTTTCAGCCTTTTTTGGATCTGATGCGCAGGATGTCGTCGCGTGTGCGATCTGCTGAAGGAACCGAAAGGCAAACGCTTAATGATGCACTAACCAGATACATCGCCTGGTTAGATGCCCATATGAGCGACCCTAATATCGCCAGGTTCGATCCTGTTGAGATATGGAGCAGCATGTATTCCCAGTCATTCCGGTCGGCCATGACACGCGAACGGGAAAGGTTCCTCCAGGAAAGGGAACAACAGCAACGTGATTCGCCCGAGCGCCAACACCAGCGCGAAGCAAAATTCCAGGAATTTTATGAATTGGCAATGCAGTTATGGGGCTACAGGTCGACCCATTTTCCGTACCGGATACCAATACCGTCCGAAGGTAGGGATATTTTGGTTTGGGACGATGGCCGCCAGGTTATTTTTAATCAAATAGCTAACCAACTGATGCATTGGGGAACCACCCATATGTTCGATGACAATTATGTGTCGGCACAACCGACGGTTATTTTGAGCGCTATACTCCGGGATGGTAATTTCGAACGTCAACTGGAGGCCGCTGCCAGCCAGCCCGTAGCACACGAGTCAATAGACAGGCATGAAATTGTCGCCTCGAGGGCGCTGGAATCATTTGGGCGTACGGTTGGAACCGGTTTGCTGGTAGTAGGCTTATTGGGGGCAGCTGTAGGTCTTGGTGTAATAACCGGCGGAACTGCGTTGGTTTTTATGGGAGGTGTTGCGGCGTATACAGGCATCAGCGCATACATGCAACGGCGGGAGGAGATTGAAAGAACCGGCTACGAAGTACCAATTCCCGCGTCTATGTTGGCTTCGATAGGGGATGTGGTTGGTTTATCACAATTAATAGAGGGGCTTACCGGGGAAAGAATAGATAGCGGCCGGCGCCTGGATAGCATTGAGCGATCTGACCAGTTAGGCGCTGGTGGCGGCAGCGTTGTACTATTATTAGCTGGCAGCAGGGCCTTTAGAGGTGGCAGGAGCCTTGGTCATAGCGTAGGCGAGAGAGCGGCACTGCGCCCTCAGATAACAACGCCCGGTCGGTTGCCCGCCGGCCCCGAAGGCTCCGTTGAATTTCCAGGCAGGGCGAATACACCGCGACCTGTCATCCCAAGCGTAAGTTCGCGGTTGGGTCCGGTTGCGGAGCGTGTCAGAATCAATTTGCCGCCAGAAATCAGGGTTGGTTTTGATATGTGGGTAGAAGAAACAATTAATAATGGCGGTAACCCGGAACAAATATTGAATGGAATGCCGGAAGCGGCAAGAGCGTCACGAGCCACCCGCTTTGCTAACCGATTTACCGATCAACTCAGGGAAGCGATGAGAGTGGAAGAATTGAGGCAAAGAGCACTTGATAATCCGCTCAACCCGCTTATGGCCGAAAATAGAATAGTTGGGGATGTGCGGATATCCTACAACCGGATGCCCCCGGCTGCGCATGAAATTGCACAGGCCCAGGCAATATTTAACAGGACCGGCGAGCCTATCCGGTTATTTGGCGATACTGCCAGTGGCATACAATACCCCGGAATAGATGGTGTAATAGGGGAACCGCCGCGACCACTATCGCTTAAAAGCGGTAACCCGGGCGCAAACGCCAATTATGCAAGGTGGGCTGCTGAGCAGGCTTATGAGGCAGCGCGGACACATGGTTATACACATGTTGAAGTTCAGATAAGGATGCCCGGGAGAACAATGGCCGAAATAAGGGCAGGGTGGGACGCGATGCCTGCAACACCTGGCCAAGTTGCAGGCGGGCCGTATTTCGATGCAAGCCAAACGGTGTCCCAAATTGTTATCGAGGCATCGGATGGTATTATCACAATGAATACGCCGCCGACAGGTGCGGTGCCTCCTGTTGGATTACCTGTGGGGGTACACAGGCCTGACGAGGCACATATAAGCCAATAGCGACGGTGATTTAATAATATTAATAAGGAAAATAACAGGTAAAATATATATGCACGAAAATACTTCAATAGCAAATCAACCCCAGAACAGCCCTACAGCTGTCGCTAACGATATCGTGTCGCTGCCTGACCAGCAAATGAATACGGAAACAAACTTTGTAGACAGGTTTCCTATCCAGCTGAAACTTTCGGTTGGTGCGCCCAATGACCCGCTGGAACATGAGGCAGATGCCATGGCCGATAAAGTGATGCGCATGCCCGATATGCCCTTTGTTCATCGGAAATCAGCTGATGAAGACAGCTGCGCCTACGATGATGAACACGTTCATTTAAAACCGCTTGAAGGCGGCCCTATGCCGCTTATTCAAAGAAGCGAGTGTTGTTCGGGCTGTGAATACGACGATGAACATGTTCACCTGAAGCCGTTGGCCGGCAGGGTTGCACCCTTTATCCAGGCAAAATCGTCGGGCATGGGGGTTGCTCCCTACGATGATGAACATGTTCGCATGAAACCCTTGGCCAGCCAGGTTACACCATTTATACAGGCGAAAAGCGATACCGGGGGCACGGTAAGCGACGCGGTGTCTGGTCGTATAAAATCGAGTATGGGTGGTGGCAGTTCTATGTCGGGCGAAACGAAAAGCTTTATGGAGAGCCGTTTCGGCACTGATTTCAGCGATGTGAAGATCCATTCGGGTGGGGAGGCAGCTCAACTGAGCCAGGCATTAAATGCAAAGGCTTTTACAGTGAGCAATAATATTTATTTTAATAATGGCCAGTACCAACCCGATAGCGACTCGGGAAAACATTTGCTGGCGCATGAATTAACACACACCATTCAACAGGGTTCAAGCGTTAAAAGAAAGGAGCTGATTCAACGCGTGCCGGCTGCAGCTGCGGCAACGGGGCCGAAAAAAGGTGTGCTGGATAAAGCCAAAAATCTCCAGAAAGCAACCAAAGTCAACCCTTTGGACCGGGTAAAGCGTATATTATATGTCCCTGAAATTCAGATACCCGACATAAAAAAGGCGATGATGCCCGGGGTCACAACAAATTATGCTTTTAAAAAGACTCCCCGCTCCGATACCCATATTGCCGTATGGGATGCTGCAGCAACCACAGGCGGTAAATTTGATAAGAAGTTCGATGATAAAGTAAAAGCCGAAATAAATGACGAGGCATCGGCTGCAAACTTTTTTATGAAGCCCAAAACCGAGGGAGCTTCGTCTCCATTAAAGCAACTGATCACCGGCGATAAAAACCAAATAAGGAATCAGATCACGAGGCCATTTTGGGATGTCGACGGCAATAATATCGATCATGGTTATGATGTGGATCATAAGGTTGAATTACAGCTTGGCGGGTTGGATGGGCTCGGGAACCTCTGGCTTTTAGAGGCTGCAACCAACCGTTCATCGGGATCGAATATTAATACAGAGATCAATAATAAGGTAAAAACTGTATTGACCGATAATTTGGGCGACAAAGCCGATCTTTCTGACGACTACCTGTCGAGCCTAAGGGAGCGGTACACGATCACCGCAGGCAAGCTCACCGATGGCCTGCCGGTTACCGGAAGCGGAAAAGGCTGGGAACTTTCACAAATTAAAAACGGGGAACATCTTGATGGATTGTCGTTTATTTCAAAAAACAGCGCCAACCGGAAAACACTGGCTAAAAACGATAATCTTAGCCTCATTTTAAGCGACAGATATGGTGTGAGGAGAAATTTTCCCTGGGTCCCTGCCGCCGGCAACAAATGGCAGCCTTTTGACGAGCAGATTGGAAAAGAAATTAAAAGTAACGGTGCCACTTTAAGAATAATAAGGATGAAGTACACCGATGCCGATCAAGCTACAATAATAAATACAGGGTCGACCGGGCAAGCTACGATAACGGCATTCAGAGACAGCAAACTTTTAAGCAAGGCTTTAAACACGGATGTCGACATTACCCCGGTTCCGGGGATTTACGGCGGCCGTTTGAATATGCTATCGGTAAAACAAGCTATATCGTCGGACATTAAAGCGAGAGGCTTAAGCCCCATAATTATTGATGACCTCGACATTAATGAAACAAGCGGGCTGATAGGGTCCGGAAGGATTATTACCGATGTGCCACTAATCAAGGGATCGGCAATAAAGCTGACATTTGATGAGGACGGTATTAAGATCAGCAAAATATTCAGTGCAGGCGATATTAAACTGCCGAAGCCTTTTAAGATTTCGGATACTTCGCTGGAGGTGTACGTAACGCAGGATGGCATAGGTGTAAAAGGTGAGGTGAATTTTGAAATAAGCAAACTGGGAAAAGGAAAGCTGAGTGCAAAAGCTGATTCAGCGGGCACCTTTGCGCTTGCCGGTTCTTTCGACTTCGACTCAAAAACTTTTGACCCCGCACGTGTTGAAGTTAATTACCTGGATGGCCAATTATCCGTCAAGGGCGAAATAGGCATCCCGGAAGGTAATAAGATCAAGGGGTTAAAATCTGCCCACGCAACCATCGGATACGCCAACGATAGCCTTACGGCGGAAGGTAGTGGTGAATTTAACATCAAAGGGATTAAGCAGAGTAACGTAACCATTGGATACGCCAACGACCAGCTGATAATTAAGGGCGATTTTGAACTTGATAATGGTATCCCGGGCGTAAAAAGCGGTGGCGGCAGCATAAAGGTTACCCGCGGCGGCGATGGCAAATACCATGTATCTGCCAAAGGCCATGCCGAGCCTGACATACCAAAAATTAACCCTAAACTTAGCATTAGTTACGATGACGGCGCCCTTACCATGGAAGGAGAGGCCAGCTATACCGCTGAAAAGCTATCGGGCAGCGTTACGGTAGGAGCAACCAACCGTAAGCTGGATGCCGATGGACAGCCAACCGGCACGCCAGGAGACCATTTCAATGTTTATGGTACCGGTTCGCTTACGGTTATGATTACCGATTGGCTGCAGGGAACCGCCAAACTCAAGCTGACGCCTAACAAAGAAATTGAGGTATTTGGCCGGCTGGAAATACCGAAGCCCATTAACTTTTTCGAGAGGAAAGAGATCAAAAAGCCGCTTTTCCATCCCCCTGCAGTAGTAATACCCATATTTGCCATACCGCTGGGAAATTACAGCATCGGCGTAGTGGGCGAGATTAAAGGGGGGCTTGATTTCGACGCAGGAATTGGCCCGGGACAGTTGCGCAACGTTTTCGCGGAGATAAAATATAACCCTTCGCGGCCTGACGATACTACTTTTAAGGCAGGTGCCGAAGTTGGCATTCCGGCCGGTGCAGGCATTACCCTGAGTGCTTATGCCGGCCTTGGACTTGGCGCCGGTCCTGCAAGGGTAACCGGCGGTATTGAGATTAGCGGCAGGTTAGGGCTTGATGGCGAGGCAAAAGCGAAAGCAGAGGTGAACTGGTCGCCAAAAGATAAGTTAAGTATCGATGCCCTGGGCACCATCGAGGTTCACCCCAGGTTTACTTTTAATGTTGACGCCAAGATACTGGCATCGTTAGACCTGTTGGTCACCAGCTTTGACCATGAATGGAAGAAAAACCTTGCATCCTTCAGTTTTGGCCCCGATATGCAGGCGAGTGTTTCCATGCCTGTTCATTATAAAGAAGGGGAGCCATTTAAGATGTCGACTGATGATATCCAGGTGACCTACCCCCACATTGATATACCTGAAATGGCCAAAGGCCTGGGTGTGAAGGCTAAAGAAGCAATATTTGGTTAATCAATATTATAGACACGAACGATGAATAACGATACCGAACAAAAGGAGTTAATTAACCTCGGCGCCATACAGCAAATGCAGGGTAATTTTGATGTTGCCGAAAGTTATTACAAGAAAGCTTTTGAACTAAACGCGCAAAATGTAACCCTGCTTAACAACCGGGGCATGCTGTTTTACCAGCAAAATTGTTTTACCGAGGCACGTTCGCAATTTGAAAAAGCGATAGAGATAGATCCGGAAAATGTAACGGCATGGCTAAACCTGGGCAATACCCTGGTGTTTTTAAACGAGTTTGAACAGGCAGTTAATGCCTACGGGCAAAGCCTGCAGTTGCAACCTCTGCAAGCAGAGGCCTGGGAAGGCCTTGCCAAACTGTATATGCTTAATGATGAATTTGCAGCTGCCGAAAAGTGCTGGGCGCATGCCATCGACAACGAACCTAACGATCCTGAACTATTGCTGGGGCTGGCGCAGGTATATTTATCAACAGGCAAGCCCGGTGATGCACGGCAATTAGCCGAACATGTTTTATCGCAATACCCGCAAAACGGGCGGGCTTTACAAACGGCGGGCTTAGCTCACCTGTTGGATAAAAACTTCGGCCTTGCCATCGTATTTTTCCGCCAATACCTTGCCCTTTTTCCCGGCGATACCGCTGTCCGCAATCACCTGGCCCTAACTTTATTGCAAACCGGGAACACAGAAGCTGCGGCCAGCGAATTTGAGGCGATATTAACAATCGATGCGGATAATGGAGAAGCCCGTTTAAACGCTGGTGTTATTTGTCTTAGTTTGACGAAGTATGAGGATGCACTCGCGCATTTCGACTACGCGCTTGAAAAGAATCCCGCACAAAACAAAGCCAGGTTTTACCGGGGCGTTACATTGGGTTTCCTGGACAGAAAACCTGAAGCGGCCGCAGTTTTTGGAGAACTGGCGGCCGGCAATAACGACGACTGGGCTGCGCAGTCGCGGCAGCAACTTGAAATACTGAACGGGGCTGGTTGAACAAGCCGGTTTCAAATTTATTCTCCCGCTGATCCATCCTCGGTCTCCCCTATTCACTACCACATCCGGCGTTCCTGCTGGTTGTGCATCGGGTTATATTGGAAAAAAAATTTCCAATCAATTAAAAATTAATTTTATTCTTATATTAGCTATCGTATCAATTTTTACTAAGTAAATATCATCCCCCTGCAGAATGGTTTTAGTGTAAAATGAAGCCTTCCTTTTGATATAAGCTTATTCCGGATACAATTTATACGCCTTTATCCAATTCATTGACCTGTTTTCATCGTTAATTTCACAGTATGGAAAAAAACTTTTACACACCAAAAATTAGTTTCTTTTTAAAAATTGTCGCTTTCCAGGCGCTTCTTTTTTTAATTATCAGTAACAATGCTGTTGCACAGGGTAATGCCGCGCCGGTAACAGTTAAAGGAAAAGTTACGGATGCAGCATCCAAAGAACCTATTGCGGGGGCAACAGTAGGCGTAAAAGGAACAACCAAAGGCACCCTGGCCGATGTTAACGGCGATTATACCATCTCGGTGTCGTCTCCTGCAGTACTCGTCGTGTCCTTTATAGGCTATAAAACCCAGGAGATAGCTATTACAAACCAAACTACGGTTAATGTTAAACTGGAAGAATCAACCGAGTTATTGCACGATGTTGTAGTTACGGCATTAAACATTCCTAAAGAAAAGCGGGCTGTTGGTTATTCGGTTAGCCAGGTGCAGGGCGCCTCGCTTACCGTTAACCGCGATAACAGTTTTGTTAACGGGCTGGAAGGAAGGGTGGCCGGCGTAAACGTTAGCGGTGTTGCTACGGGACCCAATGGCGCCACAAACGTTATTATTCGTGGTATCACATCCATGACAGGCAACAACCAACCGCTGTATGTTGTAAACGGCATACCACTGGTTAATAATAACTATGCCACTACAGACGTGCAGGGTGGATACGGCGGTAAAGACGGCGGCGACGGTATTGGCGACATTAACCCCGATGATATTGAAAATATCTCTATACTAAAGGGCGCAGCAGCAACAGCGCTCTATGGTTACCGCGGTTCAAACGGCGTGGTATTGATTACCACCAAGAAGGGCAAAAAGGAGGAAGGCCTGGGAATTGAGCTGAACACCAATTTTGCCTGGGAACAGGTATTGGATGAAACAGATTTTCAAACGCAATACGGACAGGGATATAACGAGGCTAAACCGGTAAGCGCAGGTGATGCGCTGGGTTCAATGGAATCGAGCTGGGGTGCACATTTTGACGGGAAAGACGCTTTTCAGTTTGATGGCGTTGAAAGGCCATATGAAGAAGCCGCTAAAGGCAACCTCTCGCGGTTTTATAAAACCGGGGGCGATGTTACCAACACTTTGTCGTTCAGCAAAGGTTTTGGCGACGACGGGAACACGCGTTTTTCGATAAGCGACCTTAATGATAACAGCTACGTGCCGAACGCCGGGCTTCAGCGCCTTACGTTTACACAAACAACCGAGCTGGATTTCACCAAAAGGTTAAAACTGAACCTCTCTTCGGAATATGTTACGGAATACACAAAAAATGCCCCCAATGTAGCCGATGCGATTGGCAACTTAAACTGGGGGCCTATGTTTGTGCCACCTAATATAAATATTACCACCCTTGCCGGTAAAAACGGGAATGGTACCATGGCCAACGGCTACGAGCTCAATCCTTTTTCGGATGTTTACACCACAAACCCTTATTTTGCAGCGTACGAATTCCAGGGGGCTATTCACCGGAATAGGTTCATAGGCTCGGCTAATTTGAAATACACAGCAGATAACGGATTTTTTGCAAGCATACAGGTGGCCGATGATTACAGCAACGACCGGAATACCAACATAACGCCAACAGGTACCGGCTACGAAACCGGGGGCGACATGTACGAACAAAATGTTAAACAAACAGAGTTAAATGTTGACCTTACTACCGGTAAAAAATTCAAATTCACCAAAGACATTACGTTTAATTTACTATTAGGTGCAAATTACCGGAAATCGCAGGAGGAATATGTTACCGCATCGGGGCAAACCTTTGCAACGCCGTTTCTTTACAATATAGGCAACCTGGAAACTTACCAGGAAAGCTATGGCCTGAACAACAGGGAATTTGAGTCGGTTTTTGCAAGCGGCGACATATCCTATAAAAACATTATTTATCTATCGGCAACCGGCAGAAACGACTGGTACTCAACCCTGGCTCCGGGCAAAATAAATTATTTATACCCGTCAATCAGCGGTTCATTTGTTTTTTCGGAGTTGTTGCATTGGCCGGCGATGGACCTTGGCAAACTGAGAGTTAGTTACGCGGCGGTAGGAGGCGAGGCCGACGGAGCTTATCAAACTTTGCAGACCTACGGTATCCAGGGAACACTGATTGTTCCGGTCGGCACCTTCCCAATCGGCCAGGCAGGCGGCGCCACAGTGCCCAATAGCGGCCTGGTGCCATCTAAAAGGCAAGAGTATGAAATTGGTACCGAAATGGACTTTTTTAAAGACCGGCTAAGGTTTGACCTGGCCGTCTACAATAAAAAAGTTATTGACGATATAGTACCCGTAACCATTGACTATACCTCTGGATATAATTCGGCTCTGCTGAACGTGGGTACCCTGCAAGATAAAGGTATTGAGCTCGACCTGGGCGGAGTACCGGTTAAAACCCACAATTTTAGCTGGGATATCGATCTTAATGCTACTTATATTTCCAGCAAGGTACTATCGTTGGGCGGCCAGCAGGAAATAACGCTTGGATCGGCAACGCCCGATTGGGGTTCCATTGCTTACATACAACAGGTAGTTGGCAAAGCGCCTCAGCAAATTATAGCAGAGTCGCCTGCGACTGATGCCAGCGGCCATATCATCATAAACCCCGTAACTGCTACGCCCGATCCTTCAGCTTCGGTTCCAAAGGATTTTGGTTCGGCTATCGACCCCTTCAGCGCCGGCGTTACCAATACATTTAAGATCAATCATTTTAGCCTTTCGTTCCAGATCGATGGAAAATTTGGCGGGAAGCTATTCTCCAATACCAACTTTGTTGCCTATGTGCAGGGCCTCTCAAAAGCAACGTTGCCGGGCCGGAACCTGCTATACGGAACCGAGGGCGACTACCCGGCAACCTATTACGGCAACTGGGCCAACGCCGACCAGGGTTTGTTTGTGTACGACGCCAGCTTTATTAAATTCAGGCGGATATCTATGGGTTACGATTTCCCAGCCAAACTGTTTGATAACAAAATACACAACATAGGCTTGAGCTTTTTTGTAAGGAACGTATTTACGATAATGAAACATACACCAAACATCGACCCTGAAGCGAGTTATTCCGCTTCGGTGTATTCACAGGGGCTCGAGTCGGCGGAGGTGCCCTATTCAAGGAATTTCGGCTTAAACCTCAACGTAAAATTCTAAATAACTTAATATCAATTTAATAAAACTAAATAGTATGAAGTTTAAAAATATATACATAATAGCAGGCATATTTATAACGATGGCCTATTTTGCCTGTAAAAAGGAACTTACCCGGGTAAATACCACCCCTACCGCTATACCCGCGGCTAACTATAACCCCAATTTTTTGTTGACCACCACGCAGTTGATGTACACCGGGAGTACCGATTTTGGCGCAGAAAACTGGCAAACCGAATGGGGCGAAATAGCTGGTTTTATACAGCATGTATCTTCGGTTAATACTGCTTATTATTCGGGCGATAAATACTTGAACAGTGTTGGCAATTTTGGGGTTTATTTTGACCACTCCTACATTTACCAGGTGCAGCCCGTGGTTGAGCTTTACCAGCTTACACAGAATAAACCGCAATACAAAAATCTGCACCAGATGGCCAGGATAATGAAGGCGCTTGTATTTGAACGCATCACCGATATTTATGGCGATGTGCCATACTCTCAGGCAGGCCTCGGATATTATCAGCGGATATACGCTCCGGCTTATGACACGCAACAATCCATTTATATCGACATGCTGAAAGAGGTGTCGCAGGCAACAGATAGCCTCGACGTAAATGCGGATTATCCCACCGGCGACGTGTACTATGCATCAACCGGGAAAAGCCAGATAAAACAATGGAAAAAGTTTGGTTATAGCGTACTGCTCCGTATGGCTATGCGGTTGACAAAACTTCCTGACCAAGCGTCGTTAATGAATTCGTACATAGCAAAGGTGCAGGGGCTTACTATGCAGAGTAACGCCGACAACGCCATTGTTCAGCATGAGCTGGGTTCAGAGACACAGAACCGGGATAGTTGGTCCATCATAGGCGAGGACAGCACTGATTTGAAATTAGACAGTACTTATGTCAGCTTGATGAAGCGAAATAAAGACCCGCGCCTGCACATTATATCGGTAATATACGCAAAAAACGATTCTACCTCTGCCGATCAGCTGGGCATGCCACAGGGTAAAATATTAGGCGGCACTAACCCGGCGCTGGACATCAGGCAAACTACTAATCCGCGGTTTCCAAAGACCGGGATACCTGGTTATTCACGATTTAGCAATACTTTTTTAAGTTATACCGCGCCGAATTTGATCGTAACGTATTCGGAAACTGAATTTTTGCTGGCAGATGCCGCCGAACGATCGGGAGATAATGCGGGCGCCGCAGCGCACTATAAAAATGGAATCATCGCTGCAGTCGGCCAGCTTGCGCCCTATGGGCCTGATGGCGTAGTGAGTGATGCTGAAGCAAGTGGATATTATGATGACTTTATTAAGGCTCATCCTTTTAGTACCGACAAGAACACCGCGCTAAACCAGATAAATACGCAATACTGGCTTTGCACCATAATGGACGAATACGAGGCCTGGGCCAACTGGCGCCGCACCGGCTACCCGGTGCTGGTACCAACTAACTATCCGGGTAACGTTACCGGCGGCACCATTCCGCGGAGGCTGGAGTACCCGGCGAGTGAAAAGGTAACGAATGGGGCAAGCTATAATGCAGCCGTTGCCCGCTTAACCGGCGGCGACCTGTTAACCAGCCGTATGTGGTGGGACGCTCCATGATATAAACACTGGCTAAATGAAATAGATATTTACCTAAGCGCATAATTAAAACCTATGCGCTTTTTTAATATACAATGACCGATATTTATTAGAATGAATACAATTTTTAAGTATAAAGATCACTTTGTTATTATTTTTGTATTGCTGCTGTTTACTGCAACTGCACGACCGCAATCTGCCGCCCCTAAAGTTGACTGGATACGCCCGGCAAACGAAAAATCGCCGCCGGTATGGGGAATTCATAACGGGATTGTGGTTGGGCTGTGGCCTGCCTCCATAGAACAGGCGGGTCAAAACGCTGAAGGTGGTCCCCGGGGATTACTGCGCATTGGCTATGAATATAAGGGAACGGTTTACCTGGTGAATTTTATAGCCGTTGAACCCGTTGTAGATGGCGACATGGAATTCAGCGAGATATCCCCGTCGCGCGTCGATGACAAATTGGGCAAACAATTTTGGGCGGCCCCGTCTGTTGATACAGGAAGTTTTTCGCCTTACGCATCCACACGCGGCGTGATCTCGCATCCGGATAAGTTACATCCCGAAACGGAGGAATTATCGCTGTATGTTTTCACGGAAAAGTTTTTGGATGGTGCTCAACCCTATTTCAAACTAAGCATCAGGAGCGATAAACCCGGGGAATTGGGCATACAAGTGTTTAACCGCGAGAAAAGCGCTGTGATGGAACGCTGCGCGTTTACCGCAACCATGGGAAATTATTCGAGGCTACGACTATTATATCTTAAAGATACAGTTGTTGATGCCAGGAAGCTGTTTGCCGGTTATAATGATATTGAATTTGATGAAAAAGAGCCTTATTCCAATGAGCGGATGCTCAAAAACACCAAAGGAGATTTGATGGTAGTTGCTGAATCAAATGAAACATTTGATCAACTGGCATCGTGGCCGCAGGAGCCCAGGTATTTATCGGGCTGGCACTGGCGCTATCGCCCATTTTATAAGTTAACGCAATATTGGCGGGTTGATTCTGGCGCCTATGACAAATCGCTAAAAGTACGGGTTAATGGCCGGGCAAAATATTGGAGCGGCGGGAGCGATGATAAAGGTAAATACATGGATATCCCCGGCGGCCCGGCATTCGAAAACTTTGAACTGCGGGAGATCTACCAACCGGGTGAAAAGTTTTACTTCGGCCTTAGCTTAAAGAGTGCTAAAGCATTGATTGCAGGATTTTAAGCTACAATCGCGTTATGAAAGATTAATATAGTCGAACGGCAGGCTATGTTCGTCGGTGAGTTCTGCCCGTTGGCAGATTAAACTATTTTAATGAAATACGGTTGTATATCTTTAAAATAAATCAACATAACCCCCCATGATCTTTAACAAAAAATTTGCCGCGACAACTGCTTTAATTGCCGTTGTCGCCCTCTGTGTTGCAGCTACCATGCCCCAACAGCACGAACCACCAAAACTGGTAAACCTTAAGGTATTCCCCAAAAATGTACCTTACCGTGTGCTGGATCACCAAATGGACGAGTGGAGCGATGCTTTAGGCGTAAGGTGCAATTTTTGCCATGAAAGAAATGCGCAAACCGGGAGAATGGATTTTCCAAGTGATGCTAAACCCGAAAAAACAACAGCACGCCACATGTTTTTAATGATGGGTAAGATCAATAAGAAATACTTCGGGGCAAAAAAAGACTCACTGGGCATGATGATGACAACAGGTGTTAACTGCAATACCTGTCATCACGGCGTGGCGTTCCCGGAAATTAAAGGACAGCAGGAGCACGGGCCTGAAGTGAAGAAATAAATTCCAGGCATTGACCTATTTTTCCTTCACAAAAATTAACCGGCTAAGTGCAAGTTTATCATTATCGCCATTAGCCTTAAAAAGAATGGTTAAGGTGTTTTTGAAATCGCCAACGGTAAGGTCGCACAGGAAAAGCGTTGCATTGGCCGGCTCATCGGCTTTTAGTGAAAGCTCTTCGCTTAACCGGGTTTGCCTTTGCCATACGGATATGCCGGCGCCGTGCGGCCCTTTTTTAACATCGGCATATAATTTATAATGCCCATAAGGGATTTCGGCCAGGGAAATTCGCATCCGGGCACCCTCGGTGCCGGTGAAAACATAGCTGCCGTAATCAGTCTGGATATTTACATCGCCCCAAAAGCTAAAATTCATTAACTGCGGATAAAGTATCAAAGTATCGGGCGTGTAGGTGCGGGTTAAAGCATTGGTCGGCTTTGTAAACCCGGATACTGGTATATCAGAGTAGTATAAAGCCATGGACGTATAGTTAGCCGGTATAGCATTTCCCTGCGGACCGTGCTCAATAGATTGAAAAATGCTTTTATCGAAGGAGATTTTATCGTTAAGGTACAAACGGTAAGCGCCGGTACGGCTGAAGGGTAACGAATAATCGAGCGCACCATGTAGTGGAAGGCTCATCCGGGTATCCCAGCGGTCCATTAACGCGTACCAGCCGCCGTTAAAATAATCTTCGGAACCGGTGCCATGAATCCGCATCATCTCATCGGTCGCCGTGGAGTCGTCGCCCTCAAAAAAGGTTGTCATACCGGGTGATAAACCTTGTGCCTGCAGTATGGAACCTACATAATGCCCCTTACCCTTCGCTTCCAAAAATACATGCGGCTTGCCTTTCGCAACATCATTATCTTTACTCCAGTGGGTGTAAAACTTCCCCTCGGTTACCGCATCACGTTTTTTATTGGCATAGTAAACCGTAGCGTGGAAAGTTTTTGACCCGGTGCCCCTGTACAATAATTCAATTTTGGCGGCTTTGTCAAAAGGCATAGGGAAATAACAATAATTCCTATTTTTAACTGATCCGAGCAACATACTTTGCATGGATGGACTGCCAAATGCGTAGCCAAAAAAATCGGATACCGGCGCATATACGGCAAGGTTTTTCTCATCATCCCAGGTAATTTTAAGGTCGGTTTGTTGTAGATCGGCTGCATCGATTTCCAGCCCGACGATCCGGCCACCCTTATGTAGGTCCAGCAGCGTTAAGGGTTGGCCGGGTTTAAGCTGCCCGTTGGTATTTATAGTCTCCATTTTCCCGGTATAAAAATCCTTTACCCCATGGTCTTCCGTACCCCATAGCTGTTTTATTTTTTCCAGCGATGCTTTTTCTTCGGGGCTAAAATCAGGACTGAAGGTTTTGATATCGTAAGCATCGGAATAGTGCCTGTATTGAATTTGATAAAATTGCATGAGTTTGCTCCTGGTAACTATTTTACACCCGTTTTGAAACGTGATAGGCAGGTAGCAAAAGTTGCCGCCCAATTGTTTTCCGCATAAAGGGCTTATAAACGGGAACACCTTGCCCGAAAACAGGTCGCTGAATTTAATGGAATAGGATGGTTGGTCCTGCCCGTCGAAATAAAAATCTAAAATACCGTCATTCGGCGTTGCCGTCCATATCCGGTTGATAACGCCTTTTCCCTTTGCTTCAAATATCACCAGTGTACCATCGGGGTTTTTACGGACAAACGAATATTTGCCGCTGAAACCATCATCGTTACCCCCGGTAGTATCATAGGATGACCGTTGCGCTTCAAAGGTCCCATCGATATAAGCCGGCAGTTGCTGCACATCGTATAATCTTTTCAGTTCGGTGTTTACCGTTATTTGCGCGGCTTGACCGAACAAGTTGCTTGCCGCAGATAAAACAGCGATACAGAGGCAGAACAGGATTTTTCTCATAAAAGGGTCTGTTAAATTGCGGACTTTAAGGCCGTATCAAAAATTCGATTTTACAAAAGCAGGCAAAATAATATCCTCGCGTCACCCGTGATTCCTTTGTGAATCTGTATGTTGAAAATTTAAACCACCAGGTGCACTAAGTTTTCACTAAGGTCACTATGGTAAATTAAGCCTATTTATTAAAACCAAATAACATCTCCCTAAATCTTAGTGCTCTTTGTGAAACCTTGGTGCTCTTTGTGTTAAAAAAAACCACTAAGAATTACTGAGTAACACCAGGAATTAATAGTTCAAGATATTATTCTGCACGTTTTATTTAGCAATTGTTTTTGATAAAGCCCTTTCAGCGAAAGTGAATTAAAGCTAAGGAATATTAAGGTAAACGAGGAAATAATTCGATAACCCTGTTTAGTCCTCTATATTTTTGTGATGCCTTATTATGGTACTGTGATTATATTTACTTTTAAAAAACGAAGTTTGTAAAAATTAACGTCATGTCATCCATGAATTAACGTTTAGTCCTGGTCGTAAGTCTTGAGCCTTAAGTCAGAATATCGAAAAACAGACTTAGGACTTACAACTGAAGACTACTGACTTAAATTATTTAACTCAAACATGCTCAAACGCCCTTTATACACCGGCATCGGTTTAATGCTGCTGTTTACCCTGTTAACGTATTCCAATCATTTTAACAATGCCTTTCATTTCGATGATTTTCATACCATCGTCAACAATTCCAACATACGTTCGCTGAGAAATATCCCGCGATTTTTTACTGACGGACGAACCAGCAGCGTACTTCCGCAAAACCAGGCTTACCGCCCTGTAGTGGTTGCTTCATTCGCTTTTGATTATTGGCTTGCGGGCGACTATTACCCTTCGTATTTCCAAACGTCGGGGTTCATTATGTTTTTGATACAGGGCCTGCTGATGGTCTTCCTGTTCAAAAAAATATTCGATCAGTCGCTGAAAATAGACCGCAACGCCTGGCTGGCCGTTATTGCGGTAACCTGGTACATGGTACACCCCGCAAATGCCGAAACAGTCAATTACATTATCGCCCGTACCGATGTGCTGTCTACACTTTTTGTATTGCTGGGCTTTGTGCTTTATATCTTTTCGCCATTCTGTCGCAAAACCTACCTCTACCTGGCGATGATAGGTTTAGGCGCCCTTTGCAAAACTACTGCGGTGATGTTTGCGCCGCTTTTATTTTTTTATATTTTATTTTTTGAATCGAAACTTGGGTTGGAAAGTTTTTTCAAAAGAGCGCACTTTAAGCAGCTGCGCCCTGTTTTTGTAAAAACGCTTCCTTCAATTATATTTTGCGGTTTAATGTATGTGTTAACGGTAAAGCTGACGCCAAAAACCTGGGAGCCCGGCGGAACACAGCCGTTGCAGTACCTCATCACCCAGCCTTTTGTTATCCTGCATTATTTCTGCGAGTTTTTTTTACCGACAGGTTTAAGCGCCGATACCGACTGGAAACTATTACCTGACATTTGGGACATCCGTTTTTTTGCCGGCTGTCTTTTTATCCTGTTGATGTTAACCGCTGCTTTTTACGCTTCAAAAAGGAAACGCTGGCGGCCGGTGAGCTTTGGTATTCTCTGGTTTTTTTTAACGCTGATACCAACTTCCAGTATCATTCCTTTAGGCGAAGTGTTGAACGACCACCGTATGTACTTCCCATTTATCGGGCTGGTAATGAGCGTGACATGGACAGTAGGGCTGTTGCTGTTGCGCTATGGCACGACCGTAAAAAAGCCTTTTATAATTATCCCCATGGTATTGCTGTTATCGGCCTACGCATACGGTACTTATCAGCGGAATAAGGTATGGCATACCGAGGAAAGTTTATGGCACGATGTAGCCTTAAAAAGCCCCGAAAATGGCCGCGGCCTGATGAATTATGGCCTTACCAGGATGGAAAAAGGCGATTACGATGAAGCGGAAACCTATCTGAAACGGGCATCTTTATATAGCCAGGGCTATGCGGTGCTGTACACCAACCTGGGCCTGATAAAAGAACAAAAAGGAGATATAGTGCGGGCCAACTATTATTATCGCGTCGGCGCCCAGTTAGGTGCAAATGCACCCGACCCGCTTTGTTTTTATGCGCGATTTTTAATTAAACAGCTGCGCTATGATGAGGCGGAACCCTTATTGTTAAGGGCTATAAAAGTGTCGCCATTATATGTTACGCCGCGTGTGGAGTTAATGCGCGTTTATTCGATGAAAGGCGAATATGGTAAGCTTGAAAGACTGGCGCAACAAACCCTGGGGATTGCACCGCAAAATGCCGAAGTAATGTATTACCTGGACGCGGCCAACAAAAGAGAGAACGAGCTGGACATTGAAGAAGATAAAATAAAGGCGGCCCCAACTGCAGAAAAATATGCCGATTTCAGCCTGTTAAATTACCAGGTTGGGCGCTATGCACAATGTGTTGCAGCGGCGCAGGAAGCCCTTAAGCTAAAACCCAGTTACGCCGAAGCCTACAATAATATGGGCGCCGCTTATATTAAACTGCAGCAATATGACAAAGCCGTAGCCGCGCTTAAACAGGCATTATTGATACAACCGGGTTTCGCTTTCGCCCAAAATAATCTTACAGACGCAGAGCAGCAGGTTGAAAGTAAGGGGATAAAAACAAGCGGCCTTACCGCCGACGATTTTGTAGACCTAAGTTTGTATTACTTTAATAATCGTTTGTACCCGGATTGCATTGCTGCCTGCAAGTATGCTTTAAGCCTTAGGCCCGGCTACGATATCCCGTACAACAATATCTGTGCGGCTTACAACAAGCTGGGCAAATGGGATGAGGCTATTACCGCTGCCAACAAGGGCTTGCTGATAAACCCGAACAACCAGGTGTTGAAAAACAACCTCGCGGAATCGTTAAGAGGGAAAAAAGGGCAGAAAAAGTAAAGGCTGTTTAGTAATTGAAAATAACAGGGAAGCAGGTTTAAAAGCCGGGCCTGTGCGATTCCCCTCTTGAGAGGGGCGGAGGGGTGTGTTAGCCAACATGTCGGCGAACACACCCCCGCCACTACACGTTCCAATGCGCCCCCTCTCAAGAGGGGAGTTAGCGTAATAACCACATCTACAATTGATTATGTGTTTTTTCAATCACTAAAGAAGTTCTACTAAGCTGTTTCCGTCACTGTTTTGGTTTTAGTAAAAAAGAACGCCCGGGTATCCGGCTTGGATGACAGTATCAATGGCTTCAGCACCGACAACCCGGTAGTTAACAGCGCCGCCTTAAACGGGTTTACGCCGCTATCGGCTTTTATACGCTCCTTTGCGGTAGAAAAATCAAGAGAGTTAAGTTCGAAATCGTCTGCTTTTAAAAAGCCATGTTTTTTTAATAGCGCTTCTAGGTTTTCCCGGTTGAAGTAGTTCATGTGGGGGCTATGAAAATTGAACTGCCAAAGGCGTTCCAGGTACGATTTTATCCCCAGCCGGTTAAGCAGCATGGCCGTTTTATAAAAAAACCCATCGCTCATCGGCAAATTAATGATCAGTACGCCATCGTCCGCAAGGTCTTTTTTTAGGGCTTCAAGCAATTCGTCAATCGTTTTTATATGTTCAAAAACATCGTTAAAAATAATAAAGTCGTACCCCTCCTTGCGCTCAACGGCGATGTCCGGGTAAAATCCATAATAAACACTAAGGCCGTTTGCAGTATGGTAATCCTGGTGAACCTTTTCCGGTTCTATCCCGGTGCAGTCAATTCCGTTTTCCTGGCAAACTTTCAACCACCACCCATTTCCGCTTCCAATTTCAAGGCCATGCAGTTCCCCGGGTTTGAAGGCCTTGAGCCTGGCAGCTATTATTTCAAAGTTTTCAAAACGAAGTTTTTTTAAACCGACTTCGCGCGAGCCAAGTTCGAGGTTTGATTTAAACGACAGATCGAAACCGGCATCAGACGTATATAAACCACATTGAGCACATTTAAAAACGTTGAACTTTAATTTAAACCTGAGCTTCGAGGGGCTCCCACAAACCGGGCACTGTATCTGTTCCATTAAAATTTCATCTATATAATTTCAGTTATTATTGTCGAAACGTTAGTTGCAGCTTCTTTCGGACTTTACTGACTTTCGGACTAATCTGGAAATTAAACACCCTTTTGTTCATTTTCGGCCTTTTTCATCTTTTCCTTCATCAGGGCAATTTCCTGCGTTAACCGGGTAATGCTATGGTGCGATTTTGAACTGACAACCGACAAATGCAACAAATAAATAAGGATGATAAAAATGAATGCAGTAAAAACCAGGTTCGGCGGATCAAACACCCCGAATATCTTCGACATCAGATCCAGCCCTTTCGTCCAGAACGAAAAGATAACCAATACAAACGTGCATATGCACCACACAATGGCGTATTCTTCACGCAGCTTGCCTTTTATAATGAGCCGCGAGATGTAGGCTATAAATAAAATATTGATGGTAATGGTGATGATCTGGATCCTGGTCATGATCTTAAATTTTACGGATGAATAAAAATAACATACTGATGGTTACTTTGATGCAGTAGTATAACGAAACAAAATTCCGGATAGATGACTTCCCGGCAATGCGTTCTCTCATCATTACCGGCACCTCCTGTATAGAAAGCCCTGATTTTGAAAACAACACCAGCGATGCCGGTTCGGGAAATTCATCGGGATATTTTTCGGCGGCTATCGCGATGCCTGCCTTATCAAACAGGCGGAAACCCGACGTGCTGTCATAAATGTTTTTACCCGTCAATAGCCTGTTTAAAAAGTGAAAATATTTAATGCCGAGCCTGCGGGCAAAAGAAGATTTAAAGCCACCGGCGGTTAAAAAGCGGGAACCTATTACAATATTCGTCCGGGTTTCCTCGTAAAACGAGAGCAATTTTATAAGCTCTCCCGGCGGGTGCTGCCCATCGCCATCCATTTGCACTGCCAGGTCGAATCCATTTTCCCTTGCGTATAGAAACCCCGTTTGTACTGCGCCGCCTATGCCGAGGTTCACCAGCAGGTTAAGCGTTATTACCGGGTAAAGTTCGGCAATCATTTTTGTGTCGTCCTTCGAGCAATCGTTTATTACCGCTATTTCCATGTGGTAGTGGGGCGGCAAGCTAAGGCGCAGCAAATGCTCCAGTACCAATGGAAGCGAATTCCCTTCGTTAAAGCACGGAATAATGATGAGAATTTTAGTCATGAAATTTTATCGGGACCATCAACCGGTTTTACCTGCTAATATATCGCATAATTATGCTTTTGTTAATACCTGATTAACTTAAAAATTTTATGAGCCGCCGGGGTGTTTTTCTGTAACCAGTTGTTAAAAAATCACCCAAAATAATTTTGTAAAAAGTGTAGCCCCCCGGCCTTTTTTAACGTATATTTGGCTATACCCAATTATAGATCATTGCCTGGGAAGTAAATACGTTTGTTGTTTTACTTTAAATCCAATGACGCTATGTTTACCAAAACTTTTCGAAAATATTCGGCCGCCGACCATCTTTGTCCTTGTGGCAAGAGTCCCCGTGAGGAAGTTGAACGTGTTTCAAGGGGATTGTTTATAAAAACATTCCTTTTTTGGCTTCCTGTAAGACGCTATAAATGCTATAAATGCAGGCGTAAAAGATGGGTGCTCGGTTGAAATGTTTATTAAGTTATTGAACAGATCAATCCGAAGGGGGTAAATGCTACCCATGTATGGTTGTTCAATTATTCGAAATGCCGCCAATTCCCCGGCGTCTATAAGATTTCCTTTTTTGTATCGCCCCGGTTTGATTTTTTATTTCTATAATTTTGTTTGCCAAACAGATTTTAGAAAGTATGAAAGCTTTTGATATAACAGATCCGCAAGTGATCCGGGCGATTGCCGCGATAGATTCTGGCAACACCACCGAACTGAAAGATTTGATCTGCCAGTACCCCCGGCTGGCAAGCGATAGGTTGCACAACCATGAGGAAGGTTATTTTAAAGACCCTTTTTTGCTTTGGTTTGTGGCTGACAACCCGATTCGCACCGGCAAACTACCGGGCAATATTATGGAAATAACCCGCGAGTTGATCGATGCTGTAAATAGCAATGCCCCGTATACTTATCAATACCAAATCGATTGTACTTTAGGCTTGGTTGCTTCAGGGCGCATTCCGCGTGAATGTGGTGTACAGCTTGAGATGATCGATCTGCTGTTGGATGCAGGAGCCTCGCCCGGCAGCGCCATGACTGCACTGACCAATGGAAACCTCGAAGCCGCGCAGCACCTGGTCAATCGCGGCGCTAAACTCACTTTGGCTGTAGCCGTTTGCCTGGAACACAACGGTGATATAGCGGATTTAGCTGCTATGGCGAGCGCAAACGAGAAAACGACCGCCCTTGCAGCGGCAGCCTTTTACGGAAAAGCGGAGATGATTGAGCGCCTGCTGGAAATGAAGATCGATCCGAATGGTTTCCCCGATGCGGACAGCGGCTTCCACAGCCATGCTACCGCCCTCCACCAGGCAGTAAGTTCAGGCTCTCTGGCTTGCGTGAAACTACTGGTTGAAACAGGTGCAAAACCCGATGTGCGGGATAAGCTATTTGACGGAACGCCGTTGGATTGGGCCAATTACCTGCTGCGGGACGCTGCGGACGAAAAGCTGAAGAAAAACTTTTCCCTTATTGAAGATTACCTGGGGTCCCTTTAATAGCCACATCAGCTTTTCTTTCAAATACAGACACGGCACCTTTCGGAAATACAAAGTATAAAACCTATTTTTATTAGCTGGTAAACCCGCTTATATCGTTTAACCCCGATTTTATGAACCGAAGGCATTTTGTTAAATTGTCTGCTGCAACAACGGCGGCCCTATTGTTAAGCCGCATTACCAGTGCCCGGGAAAGCGGGCCGCTCATAAATATGCCTGAAGAGGTTTGGGCGGAGACGGGTTCCGGCTGGGTACAATTAAAGCCGGGTGGCGACTCATCGTTTACCGGTAACGATATTGAGGTTAGCCTTAAATCAAACGGGAATTCGTTGGGTGTTTATATTCAATCCGCAAAAACAGCATTAACGGGTGTTCGTTTAAAATGGAAATATGAGGCTAAGCCGGCGGTAAAAACCCTTGGCGATCATTGGGAACGCACTTATGGCGATGCAGCCTGGAAAACCCCAAATGCCGCCACCAAAAATGCCTGGTACGTATTGCTGCACGACGACCGGCAAACCGCCTGCTTTGGCGTAAAAACCGGCTGCAGCGCCATCTGCTGGTGGACGGTTAACCCCGGTAGCCTCGAACTAACACTCGACACGCATTCAGGTGGCGTTGGAGTTGAATTGGGCGAGCGTAAACTTCATGCTGCCGATATTATCACTTCCGAAAGTACATCATCTGAAAACACGTTTGCGACGGCCCGGCGTTTTTGTAAACTGATGTGTGAAAAACAGCGTCTCCCGAAACAGCCTGTTTACGGCATTAACGACTGGTATTATGCCTATGGCAACAACTCGCCCAAATTGATCAAAGAACAAACATCGCTAATGGCGGCATTGGTAACGGATACGAATAACCGTCCTTTTTCGGTGATCGATGCGGGCTGGGCGGCTTATTCCCCGTTACTGCCGGGTGATTGCTGCTGGGCTGATGATTTTTCGAGGCCGAATGATAAGTTTAAAGATATGCACAAAATGGCTGGCGACATCGTCGGCCTCGGCATGCGGCCCGGTCTGTGGACACGTCCGCTGTGCGCAAAATATAACGATAGACCAAGCGTGCTTGCGCCGCCGATAAAAGGCCGCGACGAGCCTAAAAACCCTGTGCTCGACCCTACCATTCCTGAAAATATCGAACGTGTAAAAAACAATATCGCAATATACCGGCAATGGGGCTTCGAAATGGTAAAGCACGATTTCAGCACCTATGATATTACAGGTCGCTGGGGGTTCGATATGGACACCAGCATTACCCAGCCCGGCTGGAGTTTTAACGACAAGAGTAAAACCAATGCCGAGATCATTAACCATTTATACCACTCCATCCGCGAAGCAGCGGGCGATATTTACCTTATCGGTTGCAATACCATGAGCCATTTATCGGCCGGCATTTTTGAACTTAACCGTATCGGCGACGATACCAGCGGCAAGGAATGGGCCCGCACACGCAAAATGGGCGTTAATACGCTCGGTTTCCGGATGCCTCAGCACAATATTTTTTATGCCGCCGATGGCGATTGCGTTGGCTTAACCAGCCAGGTGCCCTGGGAGAAAAATAAACAATGGGTGCAGTTGCTTGCCGAAAGCAGCGCCCCTTTATTCATTTCGGCGCAGCCGGATGCTTTGGGCGCCGAACAAAAAGCGTATATAAAAGAATGTTTTGCCAAAGCCGCCAAAGTACAGCCCATTGCCGAACCATTGGATTGGTTGGATAATCCCTTGCCGGCTAAATGGAAATTAAATAACAGGGAGGTTGATTTTGACTGGAGTTAATTTGACAAAATGCTAACCAGCATAACTATTTAATATCACGATATATGAAAAAGTCAGATACTTTATTCCTGCTGAAATACTTGGGGCTTTTATGGCTTGTAGCTATACTCAATATTTCGTGTAAAAACACCGGTGTTGTTTTTTCTGCGGATGACAGCGCCCTGGTAAAGGATGGGGTGACCGCCATGACGGCAAATATCGCCAATGATGTTTCACAAAAGGGACCTATTGCCTGGCTGGATTATTTTGAAGACTCATCCCGCTTTTTTATGGCATCGAACGGTCAGCTGGCATTTAAGGATTACGCCTCGGCTAAAACAGTGATATTAAACAACCTGGTTAAAGGCATTTCTAAAATAATGCTAAGCTGGCAAAATGTAAGAGTAGATCCGCTAACACCTGAATTCGCCAATATTGGCGCCAATTTTCACGAAGACCTGGTTTTAGCGAATGGCAATACGCTAACCGTTGATGGATATGTAACCGCCTCCGCTCACTTTAACGGGAGTAAATGGATGTTACGATACATGAATTGGGCTGTTAAAGTGCCCGCAAAAAAGTAATAAGGATTTATTTTTCCTTCTTCGTCAAGTTTATCCGTTCAGGATCTGCAATTTCAATTTCCGGTTTTCCTTTGTACATTTCAAAAACACCGGTTACGCACAGCGGCTTTCCTTTAAGGTGGGCCCAGTCAAGCGTTACCTTATTGCCTTTTATAGCAACCGTATATTTTTGGTTGGGATAGGCCCCGCCCATATTGAGCAAAGTAAGCGTATCGCTGAATATTTTCAGCGAGTAAACCGTATCGCAAAGGGTGCCGGTTTTGCCAAGCTGCTTGTTAAACTCCGCTGAGGAAAAACTTTGCTGCGCCGCAGCCGTCCCGGCAATTACCAGCAGGATAAAGGCGGTGATCATTGATCTTTTCATGAGGTAAATTTAGGGTTTGAAAGAGTCGGTTTCAGCATTGTTATACAAAAATTACAATTTTGTTTAGTAAAACCTATTTCGTATTGATCTGCTTGCGATAGGCTTTTATGGCTTTTACAATAGCCGTGGCAATAGCCTCCTGTCCGCTTTCCGAATTTAAATATTTTTCTTCCCCGAGGTTGTTAATATAGCCTGTCTCAACTAAAACGGCCGGCATCCCACTATGAGCCAATACCAACACGCCCTGTTCCTTCACGCCGTGGCTCCTGCGGCCATCCACCTCCACAAATTCCTTATTCAACAGTTCGCCAAATAAAATACTTTGCTTGCGGTATTTTGCCATAAAGGTATTTAGTACGATCAGCGCCGTCGGGTTGCTCTCGCTGTAGCCATCGTAGTTTTTTTGGTAATCCTTTTCAATATAGATGGATGAATTTTCGCGCAGGGCCTCCAATTGCTCGTCTTTCCGGTGAAAACCATAAACCAATAACATCACCCCCTTGTTTTCGGCGCCGGTACCGGGCGGCGACGAATTGCAATGGATAGAAATAAACAAATTGGCTTGATTCTCATTAGCAATTTCCGACCGCCGGTTCAATTCAATAAATTTATCGGTCGACCGGGTCATGATCACATTGATCTCCGGGAGTTCGTCTTTTATAAGCCTGTCAACCTTTTTAGCAATCGCCAACGCTACATTTTTCTCCAGCGAATAAGAACCGTGCGCGCCCGGGTCTTTACCGCCATGGCCTGCATCAATAACAACCGTTTTAAATTTAAAGGCCGGTTGTTCGTCCTGCGCCATAAGCCTGCAGCTTATCAATAACAATAGGGCAAACATTACGAGGCCCTGCAGGCTTTTAAGGGATTTAAACATCAAACTGATAAGGTTTAATTAAATAAATTGTTTTAACATCATTTTTTAAAACCCGTTTTAACGCTTTCACCTCAAATTGGTTGCTGATCTATGGAACAAGTGTGCGGGAATTGCGGCAAACTAACTGTTTTTTTGCAGCAGTTTATTGCATTTGGGGCATAGGCCGCTGGCATATAAAGTAAAACCTTCGGACTTAAAACCGCTGGGGAGATTTATCGCGGGCAAATTCAAATCATCAAGGCAGTACACATTTTTACAGTTGGTGCAATTAAAATGCAGGTGCTCATCGTGGTGGTGGTTTTCGCCGCAGTTGGAAGAGCACATGGCATAATTCGCGGTGCCGTTTAAATCAAATACTTTATGTATAATTCCTTTTTCCTCGAATGCATTCAATATCCGGTATAGCGTAACCCGGTCAATATCGTCCATCACACTTTCCAGGTCGGGTTGCGAGGTAGCTACATTTTTTGCGGCTAACATTGAAAGCACCTTTAAACGCGGCGCCGTTTTTTTTAAGTGGTGCTTTTCCAACAATGTTTCAAACTTATTTTCAAGTGTTTGTGCCATCGAAACTAAATTGTTTACTGTTTACAAAGTTATAAAGAATAAAGCAGAATTCCGGAATCTCGGTTTTTCATTTTTTGCTGATGCTTAATTAACATCAACTTACTTTATGCGGATGATGGTGTTTTAAATGCATTCCGTTACTATCAACCTGGCACATACCGGTGTACCTGAAATTGAAAAAATGAGCTGTGGCAATTAACAGCCCACCCAGGGGCACCACTATAGCCTCGTGCCAGCCGGAAACAAAAACATGGCCCACAATGATTACCAAAAAACCTGCAATTAAAAGCAACACAGGCGGCAGGCGATGATGTATGCGCACATAGGATAAACCAATGGCATAGGAGCCTATAAATGCTGCAAAAATGATCATGCTCCACTCAATAAAGGGGTTGGCCAAAAAGCCGAGCCCTGCAAGGGGCAATACCGTTATCAATAACGGCACTACGGCGCAATGTATTGCGCACAGTATGGATGCGGTCATCCCCGCACCATCAAGCCTCGAAGTGTATTTTGCCATTTTATCGTCGGCAAATTTACAATAAATGCAACTTGATTGCGCTTGTGGTGAACTTTTTTACTTGTAAATTGTTAAATAACTACTATTTTACGTGCAGATTATTTAATGTGTAATTAAAGATTTCTTAATAATTTATCAATTGTTACTTTTGCAAACCTTTTTTACAAGGGTTATTAACACATGTCAGTAGTATCATCGCCAAGAGAAAATTGGAAAAAGGCCTGGAACACAAAGGGCACGCGGCAGCAACTGGTGTCGGGCACGGTGATTATGCTGATGGTAGTATTTATACTCCCTAATTTTTTCGGCTATATCGAAAAAAGAAAAGGCATACTGCTAAACGATTGGGTTTTGGCATTCCTAACCCCGCACAATGTATCCGGTTTAATTTTTGCTATTATTTGGGGGATGATCCTGTTCATCCTGGTGAGGGCTATATACACGCCATCTATTTATATTCTTTATTGCTGGACGCTCATCTTCGTTTCCATTGCCCGGCTAACCTGTATCAGCCTGGTGCCGCTCGATCCGCCCAGAGGGCTAATCCCGCTAACCGACCCGCTAACCGGCGTGTTTTATGGCAATGCCGTAATTACTAAAGACCTGTTTTTTTCGGGCCATACTGCAACGCTTGTCCTCATCGTATTATGCCTTCAAAAGCCGGTGGACAAGGCCATCGCTTTAGTAGCAACCATTATTGTAGCTTTCCTGTTGCTGGTGCAGCACATCCATTACACCATTGACGTGATGGCAGCCCCGATAATTGTTTACGCACTTTACCGGTTTACCCGTTATTTTTTATTCAAGAGGCACCAGCCGGAAAAAGTGATAAACAAGGCTGTAAACGCCATGAAGCTGATGCTTTAGTTTTCCCCAAGCTCCATCGTACACAACCATTGCCGGGCGCTGCTTCCTTCCTTCCCGCAAGCGCTGCTTACGCGTTCTTCGTCATATATTCATCTGTGAACTGCGCTATATAGCGGTCAACATTGTTGCGGATCTCTTCAAGATCGCGGTTTTCAACTTTGGCCAATACCTGCATCAGCAACAGGTTATTAATTTTGTTGTAAGCATAAGTCGAAGCAGCGCTGCTTAGCAGTTTGGCGTTCAAATCAATAGCCTGGGCCAGCAGTTCGGTAGTTGTTTTATCGTTTTCCATTGTATCGTTCATAGGGAGGCAATATTAGTAAAATTATTGTGAGTGCGGAAACTCAGATGCCTTAAAGATTATTCCTTTTTGTGTAACCATTCAACGCGTACAAGGTCCGAATCCAGCCAACTCCTGGTTAGCTGTGTTTATTGCGTAGTATAACTTGTTTGAAAGGTGCCTTCGGTAATGTCACCTGTTCCACTACCGGTGAGGTTAGGGCCGGAAAATGTAAAGCTACCCGCCACGGTTGTACCGGTAAACGAAGTAATGGTTATTGTCCCCGTATCACCTAAAATAGCGTTGCTTGTCCCCAATGTGAATGTGCCTGCGCCAGCACCGGTCGCAAGGTCGAAACTGCCAACCTTAACATCGCTTACAATGGCCAGGTAAACCGATGTGGTAGTACTAAAGGTTGCAATTATCTGCAAAGCGCCCTTGCTGTACGCAGCAGTGATGGTTGAGGTGCTGTAGGCCGTTCCGTTATATTTTAACGCCACAGTGTTGGTTGTTTTTTTGGTAGTGCTTTCGCTGCTTTTTTTGCAGGAATTAAGGCCAAAAGCAACTAAAGCCAGTACAAAAAAAGAAAGCCGGATAAGTTTCATGGAGTGCAGGTTTATAACGCAATATAGCAAAATAATTTCATACCGATGAAGGTATAAGCAATTTCTAAATACACTGAGCAATGCTTCATGTAGTAAACCATCTGAATGTGACCAAGTAACGATTTGCTAAACACAATCGGCTGAAGAAGTCAGCCCCGAAGGGGTGTAATATGTCGGCGATGGGTATAGCCCATCGACACCAAGGTTAAATATTTCTCCATTTTCCCCTTGTCTGTTAAACCTTTTTCTCTCCAATTCATCAAAATTATGTTGTTTCCAAAACAACAAATTGTTTGATAAATAAAAATATTATGGTCATGAAAAATTTAAATACAGTATTAGCGTACGGGTTTATGGTAGGCGCCGGCGCATTTTTAATTGCATTGTGTGTTACGCTGCTACAGGTGTACTAAGGGTTGGCTGTGACAATCTGGAGCCCACTTTATTTAACGCAGGGGTTTAAAACCGGACACGTTCGCCAATAGCCGTGTCTTGAAGTAAAACTTCGAAATCCGGCATTTAGCATTCATTATTCGATATTAAATTTCTTCCTCGCTTAATAACGCTGCCCGTTCGGTTTAACCCAACGCTTCATATATCTCCGCAGAAAGCAGCCCGCTGCCTCCCCCGTAATGCTGCACAATAATAATATCCGGGTTATGCGCCTTAAATGCAGCACAAAGCCGTTGTTCGCTTTCCGGCTCAATGCCGCCGCCCAGTAAAACAAGCTTAAACGGGGTAGCCACAAAGGCAGCCAATGCTTCCTCATCGGTAAGCACACCGGTGCATTCCCAGTCGGGGTTGGTATTTACCAACCGCACCACCGTTTGCAATATCTCCGGGTGCCGGCCAATAGTTAATATCGGGATTTTTGTGTTGCTCATATTCTTCTTATTAGGTGATCCTCCTTCGCCAAGGCTTCGGCGGACGAAGAAGGTAAAAGGCAAAGGGTAAAAATAAAAAGCGGAAGTTTACCGAATTTTTCTTCCGGACTTTTGGACTTCCCGACTTCCGGACCACCTTTCACCCTTTACCTTTCGCCTTTACCCTTAAATCGCCTTTCGCCTCAAATTAAAATACCATCGGTACTTCCATCAATAAAAACTCAGCATTCGTTTCGGCAGTGATGCTAAAACTGTCGGTGTCCCAAATGCCGTAACCGTCGCGCGGGTTAAGGATTTGGTCGTTTACCTTAACATCGCCGCTTAGTACAAATACATAAACGCCATTGCCTTTGGCCTTCACCTGGTAAGTCTCACTTACACCTTTATCAAATTCGCCCAGGTGAAACCAGGCATTCTGGTGTATCCAAACGCCCTCGTCATTTGGGTTGGGCGATAGTATTTGCTGTAATTTATTATGCCTGTCGGCAGCGTCCAGGGTGATCTGTCCGTACCGCGGTTCTACATTTTTTTTGTCCGGGTAAACCCATATCTGTAAAAACTTCACCCGGTGGTCGCGGTCTTTATTGTATTCGCTGTGGTAAATGCCGGTACCGGCGCTCATGACCTGTATATCGCCGTTTTTAATTACGGCCACATTGTTCATGCTGTCCTTATGTTCCAGGTCGCCTTCCAACGGGATGGAAATAATTTCCATATTATCGTGTGGATGGGTGCCAAAGCCTTTGCCGGCATCAACGGTATCATCGTTCAATACCCGTAAAGCGCCAAAGTTCATGCGTTGCGGGTTATAATAACTGCCAAAGCTAAATGAATGAAAACTGTTAAGCCATCCGTGGTTTGCGTGCCCGCGGGTATCGGCTTTATGTAATGTTGTTTGTGCCATTGTATTGTATTTCCTCTTTTTTGTTATATCAAAGATACGGCGGGGACAGCCCCTGGCAGTTGATGTAGGTTAAGAAATGGTTGGGGTTAGTTGATTGGGTTGATTAGGTTGAATGAGTTGATTAAGGGGGCGTAAGGGCGACCCTGGTGGTCGCCCTTTGCATTTGCGAATGTTTGGGTATAGGGACAATGTAAACAATGAAAACACCATTGCGGCGACCCTGGTGGTCGCCCTTTTACATTTGCCCGGAACGAAGAACAAAGGCGATCCCCGTGATCGTCATTTAGAAATATTTCGGGATGCAACGGCAAGGGCGCCCACAAGGGGCGCCCCTACAATATTCTTAATTCAACTTAATCAACCTAATCCAACTCAATCAACTTAACTCCTCCTCAGCATCCCCGCCCTCATCCGGCTGAAAAACTCCGGGGTAACGCCAATGTACGAGGCGATCTGTTTCAGTGGCAGGTGATCTATCAAAGTGGGGTACCGCTTGCAAAAAATACTGTAACGTTCCTCAGCGCTAAGGCCCATAATATCCACAACGCGCTGCTGGGTGGCTACCAGCGATTTTTCGGTAAGGATGCGGAAAAACCGTTCGAACTTTGGCGCCTCCGTAAAAAGCTTTTCCTGGTTTATCCTCGACAGCAGGATGGTTTCGGTATCCTCCAGCGCCTCAATGTTCAGGATGCCGGGCTTTTGCGAAAAAAGACTGTACAGGTCGGCCATCCACCAGTCGGCCGGCGCAAAGCTTAGCACATGCTCAATGCCGTTTTTGTCTACCGTATATCCACGCAGGCAGCCCGATGTTACAAATGCCGAATATTTGCATATTTCACCCTCGCGCAGCAAAAACTCCTTTCGTTTAACGCTTTTTGGATGCAGGTAGCTGATAAGCGTATTTTTTTCTTCCTCATTTAAATGAATGTACCTGGAAATATTATTGAGGAGAAGATCGACAGGCATTTTTAGCTGGAGGATTTGGTGGCAGGCAGACTATCTGTTTATAAAAGCTTAATATTAAGAACCTATAATTTAACCGTTTAGTAACGTTTAATTTAATTCGGGAACTGACATTTGCGGTATAAATTTAGCAATAAATACTTGAAAGCCCGACCGGAAACTTTAAGTGTAAAATTACTAAAAACAACCATATTTGTTTTACTTCTTTTTAGCCTCCAAACTGTCCGCGCTCAATCTCCGTTGCCAAATGGGTTCGCCCACAACGACTACCTGCACAAACACCCTTTGCTCGATGCCCTCGCAAACGGTTATACCAACATCGAAGCGGATATATTTTTGCATGGCAAAAAGCTGATCATCGCCCATTTTAACCCCTTCTTTAAAAACGACCGCACGCTGGAGCGGCTTTACCTTAAGCCACTGTCCGATCGTATAAAAAACAACAACGGGCAGGTTTATAAGGGGTATAATTCGCCGGTTATTTTAATGATCGATATAAAAACAGGCGCTGTAAACACATACCCGGCGCTTAAACAACTGCTCGAAAAATACAGGCCCATCTTATCCAGTTATGATCATGGACAGGTTCACCAGGGGCCGGTAACCGTTGTTTTATCGGGCAATAAACCATACGATGCCATAAAAAACGAAGATGACAGACTGGCTTTCATTGATGAAGACCTTAGAAAAACCTACCAGGATACTTCTGCACGCGATGTTTACAAAATGTCCAGCTGCAAATACTCCAGGCTGATAGACTGGCGCGGCAATGGCGATATCCCCACGGTTGAGGAGGATAAACTACGCGCATTTGTAAATATGGCGCACAAGTTTGGAAAAAAAGTGAGGCTTTGGGCTTCGCCCGAAAATGATAAAGTTTGGAACGAATTGTTAAAATGCAAAGTCGACCTCATCAATACCGATAAGCTGGTGGTACTCAAAAATTTCCTGATAAGCCACACAACCACAATCACCCCCGCTGCCACCAATACTGCCATCGTCAACACCTATGCCACCGCCACCAAAATCCCCGCTGCAGGGATACTAAACCTATAATTATAAGCACCGATTAAGCGAATACTATCGAATTTAATTGGCATGAATTAGACGAATCGTATCGAATTTTCACTAATCCGCCTCATTAGTGTAATTCGTGAAAATTACTATCTAATAAAATTCGTGAAAGAAATAAATTACGTTTTTAATGTCTTCTGCTTGTTCTGCAGCATAATCAGCGCTTTCGCCGCACGGACATGCCGGGTATCTTCCTGTTTGGCCGAGCCTACCCAATCGCAATAGCCTTGTTTGTATCCCTTTGATAAACTATCGAAGAATGCTTTGGCTTCATCGTCTTTTGCCAGCAATATTTCCAGTTCGGCAGGTGTGCCTTCAATGTGTTCGCCTTTTTTTAACATGACTATTTAGATATGAGATTTTAGACGTGAGATTTGAGATAAGACCCCAATCTGCGGCTAAATATAACTAATCTCCAGTCTCTAATTAACTAATCTCTAACCTCCAATCTCTAATTAACTAACTCAAAGCGAAAACGCCTTCAGCGATGCATTGGCATAGGTTCCCCAGTCTTTCATGGCTATATGCAGGGTTTCCAACAGTTGCTTGCTATTTACCGGTTTTCCTTTTTTAGGAGCTGTAAGCGCTTTTGGCTCTACCGTAGCTTCGGTTACTTTAGTGGCAAACCAGGTGATATTTTCGTGGGGCAGGGCCACGCCGAGTATCATCCCCGGCAAGCCGGTAAACGATTCCGGACCGCCGGAAACAGCTATCTCGTCGGTATAAAAAGCCACCACATAAACCGAATCCAGCACTATAGCATTTGCCCTGCGGCAGGTGTAACCAGCAATTTCACGCGTTTCGTCGGTTATTTTCCAATGGATCTTGCGGGTAGTATCCTTTACCAGGAAGCTGGATTCGAAAACACTCTTTTGGGTAATAAAATTACCTGCCACCAGGTCGGTAAAGGTGGTGTTGTTTTGTTTCACCATCGCATCGTCGCCCCAAAAACTGCCGGTGCCTCCTTCGTCTTCAATCGGTGTAAACAACATTTTGTTGTCGGCAAAGCTTAGGGTGCTTTTCAGTTTCTTAAACTGCGGCTCGTTCTTTTTGTATTGTTCAAAGGCCGGCTGCATGTAACTTTCATTGTCTTTGTTAATGTCCTTCTTAAACAATGCATACATGTTCACGGTCTTTTCGTATTCAATAACGCCGGTGCTTACAAAATGGGCGTTCTGCGCAAATAAATGGTTGCTTAAAAACAGCAGCGCTATGGTAAAAAGTGTAAGTTTTTTCATCGTCTTATTTTTTTGTTATTCCGCCCATCTTATTAAAATCCCATATCACCGAAAACATAAAATACCGCTTAATGGTGTTATAAGTGGTTTGCGTAATAAAATTGCCGTTTACCGTCCTGCTAAAACCCGAATTCTGGTTCAGCAAATCGTTGCCCCAAATCTCCAGTTTTAAATTGTTCTCTTTCAAAAAAGTGCGGCTAATGTGAGCATTTACAATAGTTTGGTTAAAGTCGGTATTAAAGGTTTCTGTTTTTCCTTTCCATTGGTAGTTATCGTCGGTACCGATCTCAAACTTCCCCGGCAGGTATAAATTAATATAGGTGCTGGCATTAAAGCCCCGCCCGTTGTTGTTGATCCCCGGTTGCAGCGACGATCCGCTGAAGGTATAATTCGGCCCGAATTCCAGGCTAAGATCATATTTCTTCTCCTTGTATTTTGATAGCCTTAACTGGGCCGAGTAAAAGTGTGTAGTGGTGAGGTTAACTTCACTGTTTGATAGGTTGTAGCTATCGCTGCCGTTGCTGCTTAAATCGGCGCCGACATTAAAGCCCAGGCTCGCTATCTTTTTATCAAAATACATCCCAAGGTTATAGTTCGATAGCCGTTTAGTGCCCAGGTTTACATATTGGTTTGTGCTTTTACCGGTAGCGGTATCCGTCACCATGTTGCTTACGATGGGGTTTGTGGTAAACGAGTAATTGCCATAAATAAACATCGACTGGCCGCTTAGCACCTTATACGAGTTGTAGTTAAAATAAAAGTTATTGCTAAAGGAAGGGGTTAAGTTGGGGTTGCCCAGCGTTACGTTCAGCGGGTTTGTGTTTACTACAACCGGCTGTATCTGGCTGATGCTGGGCTGCTGGGTATTGCCCTGGTAGTTGAGGTATAAGCCGGCCATTTGCGAAAACCGGTATTGTAAATTAGCCTGCGGGTTCCAATTGATAAAATTCCTTTTCAGTGCATCGCCGGTAAATTCATCCACCTGGTCGAAATTAACGTTGGACACTTTTGTGCCAAAATTTAAATTCAGTTTGCCTTTTTTATAGTTTAAAATGCCCCCAACCTGGTTCGAAAGCTCGTTCAGCTTATAGCTGTCGCTCAGCGAATCAACCAACACTTTATAAACGCCAGGCCCCGACTTATTAAAGGAACTCAATACCGATGTGCCGTTGTTGAGGCCGAAACCATAATTAAAAATTACGGAAAGCGTTTTGGAGAGTGGTTCCGTATAGGTCAGGTTTGTTTTTAAAACATTGCTCTTTACTTCGCTGGTTTTATACTGGTCGATAATTTGCGAGCTATCGGCCTTTGTGATATCAGCCGTTAATGTCCCGGGCTTATAAAAATAAGTGTTGGATTTAAGGTACCCGTTGGAAGTGGTTTCGTTGGATGCTTCGCTGAATAAAAAAGATATGGTGCGGCCCTTTTTCTTGAATTTTTTGGTATAAAAGGCGCTCGCATCGAGTATGTTGGTATTGTCCTTATTATCAATATTGCGGGTGTTGTTGTTCAATAAATAATTGCTGCTGTCGCGGGTTTCGGTCGAGTAGTTATTTACGGTATGAGTATCTTTAAAAGTAGCGTCGGCTGCTATCTTCAGGTTCGATGTGGTGTCGAGCTTTACCTGGTAGGTTGCATCCAGTTTTTGGCGGAACATAAAGTCGTTCAGTGTTTCGTTGGCATTGGTATTGTTTAGCCCACCGGTATAATCGCTTTGCGTTTGGGTGTTGGTAGTTCCGTTTACCTGCAGCGAGCCTGCCTTATAGTTAACGTTGATAGATTCCTTGTCGCCGTTCCATTTGGTATCGTAGTGCACGCCGCCGGTGCGTGCTATTGGCAAGCCCTGTCCGTCATACTGCCCGCTGAAGGAGTCGAGGCCGTCGGCGCTGCCGTTAGTGATAAATATTTCGCCGTTATCGCCAAATTGTAAGTTGTCTGCCGAGCCATATTTTTGCGCATCCTCCCAGCCCAGCCCTATTTTCCCGTTATTCCCCACCGTGGCATAAACCGAAAACTTTTCCTTCGCCTTAAACATATTAAAAAGCAGCTGTCCCTGGTAATAGTCGCCAATTCCATCGCCTAAAGTTACCTTGCCGAAATAGCCGTTCTTTTTATCGTCTTTCAGTTTAATGTTTATCGTTTTGGTTTTCTGGCCATCGTCAATACCGGTAAAGGCTGCCTGGTCGCTTTTTTTATCGTACAGCTGTACTTTATCCACCATATCGGCCCGTATATTTTTTGTTACCAGGGTGGGGTCGTCGCCAAAAAACTCTTCGCCATCCACCAATACCTTGCTTACCGTTTGGCCCTGGGCCGTAATTTTGCCATCCTTGTCCACCTCAATCCCCGGCAATTGCTTCAGCAGGTCCTCTACCTTTGCATTGGGTTGCACGGTAAATGCGGCGGCATTAAATTCGGTAGTGTCGCCTTTTATTTTTATGGCGGCCCTGGTTCCTTTTATAATTACGTCCTGTAGCAGCTTGGCTTTCAAAAGCATGTTTAAGCGGCCAAAATCGTGCGTGGTTTTTGTGGAGTCGAGGCTGAAATGTTCCACATAATCTGCGTAGGCCGGGTAGCAAACCAGCAAAATAAATTTGCCCTTATGCAGATTGGCTATCGAAAACGAACCATCCTTAACCGCCCTGGTGAATGCCACCAATGTTGAATCTTTCGCATTTAAAACGCTGATGGTGGTATTTGCCAGTTTGGCCTTAGCCGCAGTATCTGTCACCAAGCCATTAACCGACCAGGTGTTTTGTGCCGATAAGCCGAGGGTAAACAGGAATAATAAGAATAAAAGTAAAACTGTGAATTTCATATATAAGGTTGTAAAGCGAAAGTAAAACTAAATTCTTAGTTTTTATCATGCGTTAACATTAATTAACAATTTCGTTGGGGAGGCGAAAGGTTAAAGGTAAAAGGCGAAAGCCCGCATGATCACATCAAATAAAATTTCGTATAAAAATTTATCAGCGCCGCATCGCCCTGGTTTTTAAACACTTCTTTCAGGGTTTCAGCGAGCTGTTTACCGTTTACAGGTTTACCTTTTTTTGGCGGTGTTAAGGCGCCGCCGTCAGTAAATGTTTCGGTTACCTTAGTTGCCCGCCATGTAATGTTTTCGTGGGGCAGGGCTACTTCAAGTATCATCCCCGGCAGGCCCGAAAACGACTCCGGCCCGCCCGATACTGGTATCTGCGTGGCAAAAAAAGCCACCACGTAAATCGAGTCCATCATTAGCCCGTTGGCCCGGCGACAGCTGTACCCGGCTATTTCGCGGGTTTCGTCTGTCACTTTCCATTTAATTTTCCGGACGCTGTCTTTCAGCAGGAAGGTTTCCTCGAATACTAGTTTTTGAGCGGTTTGGGCATGGCTGTCCAGATCCGTGTAAACAATGTTATTCTGGTCGGTCATCGGGACGAAAAAAAAGCTGCCGCTTGCATTTTCAGGGGCAATAGGCGTAAAAAGCGTTCTATTATCGCCAAAGGCTAACTTGCTTTTTAAAACCTTGAACTGCGGCTGCGTTTTTTTATACTGATCGTACGCGTTTTTTATAAAGCCCTCGCTCATCCGTTCGGCATACAGCCGTTTGATTACGGCGAACATGTTTACCGACTTTTCGTATTCAATAGTGCCGCTGGTTGTAAAATGGGCGTTTTGCGCCAGCACTAAATTGCTTATAAAAAGTAAGGCGGACAGGGCAGTTAGTTTAATCTTCATCATAAATTAATTTTTGGCTGGAAGGGTGCCGAATTTGGTGAAATCCCAGATAAGTGACAGCATAACAAAGCGCCGTATCCCGGTAGTATTGGTTTGCGTGCTGGTATTCCCCGAAAGGCCACGGGTAAAATTTGTATTTTGGTTGAGCAGATCGTTAACCGAAAGAGACAGTTTAAAACTCTCATCCTTGCGGAACGACTTGTATACATAGGCATTCCAAATTGTTTTATATTCGGCGCTAAAACTTTGTGTGGCGGCGTTGTAGGTATAATTGACATCGGAACCCGCCCCGAAATTAAGTGGAAGATAAAGATCAAACCTGCCGCTGGAGTTAAAGCCTGCCGCATTATTATTAGCCCCCGGCTGTAACGACATGTTGCTAAACGTATAAGAAGGACCCGCGTTTATATTGAAGTCGTATTTTTTTTGTACATATTTTGAAATGGAAAGACCACCGCTATAAGTGTGGCTGTTCGCCTGGTCGAGTGCGGAATTGATGTAACTGTAGGACACATTGCCCGATGTGTTAAGATTAAAGCCTGCCTGCAAGCCTGCCAGAAAAGTAAGCTTGCGCCCCATATTCATATACACCGAATAATTGTAGGGCACTTTGTTGGGCAGGTTAACATACTGGGTGGTGTTAACGCCCGTATTTTCGGTAGTGTTGTTTACAATGGCATTGGTGGTATTGGAGTAGTTGGCGTTTACATAAAATTGCTGGCCGCTAATTACCTGGTAATTGTTATAGTACATAAAAAACCGGTTGCTGAACGATGGCCCCAGCCTTTGGTTGCCTATAGTTTGGTTTAGCGGGTCGGTATTTACTAAAACTGGTTGTATCTGGCTAATGGTGGGCTGTGTGGTAGTACCCCGGTAATTGAGGTAGAACGACCGGAACTGCGAAAATTTGTATTGAAAATTTGCCTGGGGCGCCCAGTTCAAAAAGTTACGTTTAAGTTCGTCGCCGGTGTATTCATCTACCTGTTTAAAATCAACGCCCGATACTTTTGTGCCGAAATTGAAGATGAGCTTACCGGTTTTATAGTTAAACATGGCGCCCAGCTGGTTGGTTAGCTGGTTAAATTTATAATCGTTGCTATAAGCGGTATCCAGTAAATTATAATTCCCCGCCGTGGACGGATTAAAGGACAATTGGCTCGAAGTACTGTTATTAATAGCCAGCCCGTAATTAAACAATAAGGCCACATTTTTAATCAGTGGTTCCGAGTAGGTGATATTGCTGTTCAGCACCGAACTTACATTATTGGTGGTTTTGTACTGGTTGATCAGCAATGTACTGTCCTGCTTGCCACTGGCATTATAATAATCCGTCTCTGAATTTAAATAGCCCTCGGTTTCGCTCTGGTTGTACGATTCGCTCAAACTCCAGGAAAGAGTACGCCCTGTTTTTTTGAACTTTTTGGTGTAGAAAGCGGTCGCATCAAATATCCGGGTATCGCCGTGGTTAATAACACTCCGGTTATTGCGGTTTAGCGCTATGCTGCTTGAATCGGTGCGGGTGGAGTAATCGTTGTTTACATGGAAATTCCGAAGTGTCCCGTCGGCGCTTATTTTCAGGGTCTGTGTGGTATCCAGTTTTACCTGGTAGGTAGCATCCAGCTTTTGGCGGAAAGCATAATTGTTAAATGTTTGGTTGCTGTAAGTATTCAAAGTACTGGTAGCCTCGGTCTGCTGTATGGAAGAGGTGGTTGTACCGGTAACCGTTATATCCCCAAGTTTATAGTTGGCGTTGAACGATTGTTTATCCGTATTCCAATGGCTGTCGTAATGCACCCCGCCGGATGTAGTTACCGGCACCCCTTTGCCATCATAATAGCCGCTGAACGAGTCGAGTGCATCGTTAGAGTTACCGATGCCGCTTATAGAAATACCTCCGTCAACAAACTGGATATCGCCGCTGCCGGCGCCTATTGTATTACTGTCCTGGAAGCCAAGGCCGGTGCGACCGTCGTTGGCTGCTGTCGCATAGGCCGAAAACTTTTCGTTCGCTTTAAATTTATTGAACAAGAGCTGACCTTCATAATAATCGTCGGTTCCTATGTTGGCGTTCACTTTGCCAAAAACGCCATTCTTTTTATCTTCTTTTAGTTTTATGTTGATGGTTTTTGTCCGTACGCCGTCGTCAATACCGGTAAAGGTTGCCTGGTCACTTTTTTTGTCGTAGAGCTGCACCTTATCCACCATATCGGCCCTGATATTTTTAGTCACCAGCGTTGGGTCGTCGCCAAAAAACTCTTCGCCATCAACCAATACCTTACTTACCGCTTGGCCCTGCGCGGTTATTTTGCCGTCTTTATCAACCTCAATCCCAGGCAATTGCCTTAGCAGGTCTTCCACCTTATCATTAGGCTGAATAACGTACGATTTTGCATTAAATTCGGTGGTATCGCCTTTTATTTTTATGGGGACGCGCGCTGCTTTAATAATTACATCCGCCAGCAACTTCGATTTCAATATCATGTTCAGCCTGCCGAAATCGTGACTGGTTTTTGCCGAATCGAGGCTAAACTGTTCCACATAGTCCGCATAAGCGGGGTATATCAGCAATAAAATAAATTTCCCTTTATGCAGGTTGCTAACGGCAAATGAACCGTCCTTACCCGTACGCGTAAAACCAACCAGGGTCGAATCTTTTGAGTTTAAAACGATGACGGAGGTGTTCGGCAGGTTGACTTTGGCTGCCGTATCTGTTATTACACCTTTAACCGACCAGGTGGTTTGTGCCAACAGGCCTAACGAGAACAACAGGAAGAAAGATAAGAAAAGTATCTTTAATTTCATATATAAGGTTGTGAAGCGAAAATAAAACTAAATTTTTAGTTTTTTATTGCTCCTTAACATTAATTAACAATTCTTGTCTGCCACAGCTTTTTTCAATCGCCATAACTTTTTTCAATCGCCATAGCTTCAGCGGCGGCGATAGCGGCAGATGTGCTGATATTTAAAAAAAAGATAGTTGTTTAGGTTTTTAGTGTTTACATTTATGCAATAAAAACAGGCACTGGCCATCCTGCTTTTAAGTTTTGCCGGCCTGTCGTTCAAATAATTAAATAGCTTAAGCCGCTGATCATAAATAGCATAAAAACCACGCGCTAAAACAATTATAATTCCTAAATATTTATCATTATGGCAATAGATTTAAACACTTTAGTACCCGAATTTAAGGCAAAGGTTGAACAATTGCTGGCCAATTGTAAAACTGCCGGCTATCCCATGAGTCCCAATTATGCGATACGCAAACCGGTTGACCAGGCGAAATTATGGCGCCAATCAAGGAGCGGGGCGGTTGTACAGCAAAAAATAGATGACCTAAGGGCGCAGGGATGCGATTTCCTTGCAGACGCCATTGTGGCAGCCGGCCCGCAAAATGGCCCTCACGTTACCAATGCCATCCCCGGCCTATCCTGGCACCAATGGGGTGAAGCGCTGGACTGCGTGTGGATTGTTGACGGGAAGGACAATTGGTCGTTAGACCTGAAGGTAAATGGTAAAAATGGCTATGCCGTTTATGCCGACCAGGCCGAAGCCATTGGCTTAAACGCCGGAGGCCATTGGGTAAGTTTTAAGGATTGGCCACACGTGCAGTTAAGAAGTGCAGCCAACCCATTAAATGTAATGACGCTGAAGCAGGTTAACGATACCATGAAACAGCGTTTCGGGTCGTAGGCAATTTACCTAAGAACTGGTCCTTTCGCCTCACCTAAATCCTCTCCAAAGGAGAGGACTTTAACTTCGCTCTTTTTTAGAACCCTCTTCTTTGGAGAGGGCAGGGTGAGGCAACTAGCAGGCAAATCATTAATCGACGTTTATAGTCAGTCAATGACATTCAACGAGTAATTTACTGGATCAGCAGTTGCCGGAACTGGAGGCTGTCACCTCTGAAAGCGTCAAAGTCAACGGTATGTGGTATGCCGTTTACTTTTGCTTTGTCGGAATGTTGCCAGAATTTCCAGTTGGTGGCTGGGATTACCGCTAATTCGGGGTGATTAAAATTGGAGAGCCATAGGTTATATCCGCTGTAGTAACCGGCAAGGTTATCCTCGTAAAACTTTAATCCGGAGTAAATAATGGGTTTAACCTTGGTTTTTAAGGTCACTTCGTCTAAAAAGGCCGTTAATTCCGTACGCATTTTTTCGGGCGGTTGCCGGTCTAGTTCCTCAACATCTACCACCACCGGCAAATCGCCTTTTAATGATTTAAAGTTTTGCAGGAAGAACTTAGCCTGCCATTTACCGCTAAACCTGGGCCTGAAATAATGATACGCGCCACGGGTGATCCCAGCCTTTTTACATTCCACCCAGTTGCGCTGAAAAAGCGGATCGGCAATTAATACACCCTCGGTAGCTTTTATAAAAGCAAAGCTGATGTGGATGCTGTCCTGGTGCATCTTCTTTACCTTTTGCCAGTTTATCCAGCCCTGGTAAGAAGATACATCGATGCCATGGATAGGATATTTATCAGGAATGCGGATATTAAAATTTTTATAAACGTGGTAATGTGTATTGCCCTTAATGCCCCTTACCCAACTCCATGCGGCCAGCGTAGTTTTTAAAACATAGCCATAATAAAAGGGCGAAAACAGCAGCAGTAGCAGTAAAAGCGACAATATAACTTTCCAGGGCTTTTTAAAAATACCGGTTGTTTTCCGGGGCCCGGAAATCCTTTTTTTTTGGGTTGCCCGTTTGGGTTGCGATTTTTTACCTGTAGTTGTCACAGCACAAAAGTACAAAAAGAGGCCGCCGGATGGGCATTACCCGCAAAACATTTAATTTCAATTGCAATTTTGTTGCAATTTATTGGATATTAAATTTTATTCATTTAGTTTTGTTATAACAATAACGGTGCACTTGAGAAAAAGTAAATACCATCTTGTCTGCTCGTGGCTTCTCCTCATCCTTTTTATTGGGGGGCAGATAAGCGTGTATTCGCACCGGCATAATTTAAAAGCACCGGTAAACAAAGCTCAGCATTCATCAGCGAGGCAAACCCTTACCGATAAATGCCGCTTGTGCGATGCTATGCACCATACCAACATGGCGCTTAACCAGCCTGTTTATGGTCAGCAGCCTTCAGTAAGTAACTTCATCTTAATAGCCCGCACTTACAATTTTGTAAGCCTGTCGCTCATCCTCGCCGCCGGCCGCGCTCCGCCGGTTTCATAGTATTTTATCCTTTTTATCCCGTTTTTCTGGCCGGTGTTATTCATGGGTCGGATCGGGATGATCGATCACTAATTTTTAACTATGAAATTATCGCTATTTTATTGTTGAACCCGTAGAGCGTAGCCCATTTTTAATGCAGTACGCATTCGGCGCTAACAATTTAGCTTAACGGGGAATCGTTAACGGTTCGCCATAAAACCACACCATTATGATACACACCGACAATGCCTTCGCAACCGAAAGCTTACTCCATACCCATAATACAAAAAACACTGTACCACAAGCCGTTCGTTTCGCATTAAAACCGCTGAAAGCTACCAATCCAGCGCCTGTTTTATATGCCTCTTTTAACTGTTTGGTGTGCAAAAAAACCTATTGTTTACCCGGCGCGGAACTATTGCCGCTGATGCTGCCCGAAGGGTTCAACACCGATACCCTCAGGATATGTGTTTCGGGCACCTGCGATGCCTGTAACCAGAAAAGGAAGTGATCAGGCAAAATGAATCACCGCATATAACGCGCAGCCGGAAATGGCCATCCATAAAACAAGGCCTTGCAAGAGCGGCTTAAAGCCGACAGACAGTAGCACGCTGCGTGATAGCCCCGCGCCGATAAGGAACAAAGTGAGGGTTAGTCCGGCTTTTGCTATTGTTACCAGGTACGGCGCCGCTATAGAAACTGCCGGTATATAGGTATTGGCAATAAGGGCCAGTATAAATAACCCGATAAAGTAAGGGACGCTTATTTTTTTCGATGCGTTTTTAAATACAAATGCGGAGATAAAGGTTACTGGTATTATCCATAATGCCCTTGCTAGTTTGACTGTAGTGGCCACTTCCAGCGCATGCGGACCATATTTGCTGGCCGCACCCACTACCGAACTGGTATCGTGAATGGCAATGGCGCACCACAGGCCAAATTGCGTTTGCGATAAATTAAGATGATGACCTATTACCGGGAAAACAAATAACGCCACAGAATTGAGGATGAATACACAGCCCAAGGCTACGGATATTTGCTTTTCCTCTGCCTTTATAACCGGCGAAATGGCTGCAATAGCGCTGCCCCCGCAAATGGCTGTGCCCGATGAGATAAGGAACGATGTTTTCTTTTCGGTATTCAGCCATTTACCCATTAAATAGCCGAACAACAAAGTGCCGCTGATAGATGCTACGGTAAACAAAACCCCTTGCTGACCGGCGCGCAGGGCGCTATGCACATTCATGCCAAAGCCTAGCCCAACTACCGAGGCCTGCAATAATATATGAGTAGCTTTATGATTTAAATGCAGGTACGGATGCCCGGTGAACTGTGCCACAACCAGGCCAAGCAACAAAGCCACCGCCGGACTGGCATAAGGCGTTAAACAAAACACAATACAACTAACAAATAACAGCTTGCGGTAATTATTATTTATGTTGATCAAAAGGCCGGTATTCCGGCGCAACACTTGTTGGGTATCCATAAAGTTAATTATTTCGATACCCCAAAATTCGATATATTCAGGTTAAGGCTTTCATCATAAAATCCAATACCCAATAACTTCAGGTTATGGAGTATCTAAGATATCTAAACGCGCCTCCTAACCACTCACCTCTCACTATTCACCCCTCCCTACTCACCACCCTACCTATCCGACTCCACAATATCGCCGCTATCGATACGGCTTCTTTTTATGGGCAGTATTACCGTTCCGCGGTAAAGTTTATAATCATTAAAATAGGTTGGCACACCCTCGGCAACCTGTTCTTTGGCGCCGTTCATTACGGTATAATGCAGGTGCGGGTAAATGGCATCGCCCGAAAAACCTACCGTGCCTACCTCGTCGCCCATTTTCACTATATCGCCTTTGTGCACCTTTATGCTGCCTTTTTCCATGTGGAGCAATACGCTGAATTCTCCGTCGCCGTGGTCGAGTATAATATGGTTGCCCATGCCAAGCGGATCTACGGTCGCCGCCTGGTCGGGCGACTTAACGGTTTTTCCATTGTACTCGTTGTCGGCGATATTATTCTCTATTTCTATCACCTTACCCGCCGCCGGGGCATAAACCGGCTTGCCAAAAACATACCAGTCTTCTTTTTTAAACGGCGATCCGTGGTACATGCTGCCGCTAAGGTCGATGGTCATAAAATCGAAAGCGTAACGGTTCGAATTGGCTGCGATCACTTTGCCCGCTTTATCAGGTATCCCGATAGGGAACCTCCGGTGATGCGATAAAAAATCGTGCCCGTCCCAAACAACCACTTTGCCTTTCAGCGGAAGGTAAAATTCCGTTTTTGCCACATATATTTCCGGGCTAAATGCCTTTATGGCGGCCACGTCGTAATCTGTAGGCAGCCGTTGTTTATTGGCGTCCTTCTGTTGCTGGGTATCTGCAT
>Ga0206878_10029_pt1 | contig 61299 bp, 55 predicted proteins | sample Alteio_BWOrgCont_8_FD_152621 | JGI IMG/M metagenome (GOLD analysis project Ga0206878, IMG submission 152621) | Enriched cells from forest soil in Barre Woods Harvard Forest LTER site, Petersham, Massachusetts, United States -... | ecosystem: Environmental > Terrestrial > Soil > Temperate forest >... | reverse complement strand
AGAAATCCCGCTTTTCAGAGTCCCAAATCATTGCTGTACTAAAAGAAGCCGAAGCCGGCATACCGGTGAAAGATTTATGTCGCAAGCACGGTATCAGTGATGCCTCATTTTATATCTGGCGCAAGAAATTTGGCGGCATGTCAGAGACCGATCTCAAGCGGCTGCGGCAGCTTGAGGAAGAAAATCGCCGACTGAAACACATGTATGCTGAACTCAGTATTGATCACCGTATCCTGAAGGAAGTGGTCGAAAAAAAGCTCTAAAGCCAGCAGACCGTAAGGGATTGGCGAAATACGCGGTTGAAAGCATGAGGGCGGGCGTGAAACGCGCCTGCCGACTTTTCAGGGTGAGCCGCACAGTATACGCATACGAACCCCGGAAAAAGCCTGAAGATGCGCTAATCAGGCAGGAGCTGCTGGCACTGATTGAGGAAAACAGGACCCATGGTTTCTGGAAGCTGTTTACACGGCTTCGGAATGATGGTTTTCTCTGGAATCGCAAGCGTGTGTACCGCGTTTATTGTGAAATGAAGCTGAACAAGAGGAAAAGGCCGAAGAAACGGTTGCCCTCAAGAGACAAATTACCTCTGGTTCAGCCGGAACAGACCAATACATGCTGGTCCCTTGATTTTATGAGTGATGCGCTGATGAACGGCAGGAGATTTCGTACCGTGAATGTGATTGATGATTTTAACCGTGAAGCACTTGGAATAAAGGCCGGATTTTCACTGCCTGCAGAGCGTGTGACAGAATTTCTCGATGAAATCGCAGAAAGACGCGGTTATCCATGTGAGATACGGGTTGATAATGGACCTGAGAACATTTCAGGCGTAATGTCCAACTGGGCGGCAAATAATAACGTGACGATCAAGTTTATTCAGCCGGGCAAGCCTGCCCAGAATGGCTATATCGAACGATTTAACCGAACATATCGCGAGGAAGTATTGAACATGAATCTGTTTTATGACATTGACCACGTTCAGGCAATCACTGATGAATGGTTGATCAAATATAACACTAAACGACCTCATGAATCGCTTGGGAACTTGACCCCCTGGCAATTCAGTGAGAAATTACGACTGCTTACTGACGTGGTGCACTAAAAATGGGGGCCTTACCATAGGAATCAGCATGAGCTTAGATGATGAGCTAAAAAAATGCACAGAGGAGGCTTTTACTGCTCCAGATGAACCTGTTTATCATTATACAAACGAAAAAAATTATGATGAAATCCTTAGATGCGAATATCTTAATTTAAATTCACATTTATACTTAAACTCCAAAGATAAAACAAACCAAGAACTCTGTATTAGCGTTAACTTAATAATCGATGCGCTAAAAAATAATAACCTAGAACATTTGGTGGATAATTTTGAAAGATTCATAACTCGAGGTATCGTATATTACACGGTTTCATTTTGCTGCAGCAGGTCTATATTTTGTGCCAAAAAATATGGTAATTACCACTTTGAGTTTATACCAGAGCTTTTCAAACACTTTCAAGCATCTCATCAATCGACGTTATTTTCAAAAGTTGAATATAATATCGACAATCAAAATAAAATAATAACAAAAATATTCAATATTTATAATAAACGCAACAATCAAGACAATGAACCTATTGTGACTCTCTTCACGTGGCTTGCCGTTCTTATACCGTTATTTAAAGGTAATGAACATAAATACGATAATGAATGCCGCGTTATTCAAGCAGAAATTTTCACGCCAAATTCTGGGAAATTATTTACACCTATCGTTACTAAAAAAATTCCATTTAAGGCAACTGATATTTTAAAAGTTTACAGGGAATGAAAATATCAGCATTATTAAATCAGAACATTAAAATCATATTGATGATTGACTCTATTGAGCATGATCCATATAAATTGCATATCTACAGGATTTTTAAATCACTTTACGAATCATTCTTTACATTTTTCAATATATTTTTCCATGGCTTCATTTTTGGATAACCCATAATCATCGACATAGACTATGCCATCCCGACTAGATTCAGGATAATAAACATTTTTCATACCAAAACTATTAATTTCACCAATAATATTATCTCCCTGGGACGGATCGTAGCCGCCATACCACTCCAGCAGATAATATCCATGATCACCATCAGCAATAAAATAATCATTACAACCAGATTTATAAATAACAATTTGCGCATTGTCTGCAAATAAGATAACAGGAATTATCATTAATAATATAAATATAAATGACAATTTTTTCATATTTACCTCATTCAGCATCTGCAAAACAAAGGGGTCAAGTATTCACATGACACTACTTCAACCTGAGCCTCGGTTCATAACATGATACCAAGCATTTTCAAATTCCAACCGCAAAGGACGGGGCATATGCACCTATGGACTGCATTGTAAATGGAGTTTTGGATGCTACTATAACAGGACAAGAAGTGTCAAATGAATACTTGACCCCTTTGTTTTCTAAAAAGGCCATCAGGGCCATCCTATTGAAAAAAATCCACCTGACTTAACACAGGTTTTGATCTAAAGATGCTCGACGACAGCATCAATAGCTTTTATGCAATTTTCTCGAAATTCTTCTTTCACCTGAACCCTATGCCCATTAACAACTTGCTTCCCAGCCACCAGCTTTGAGAACGGCAACCCTCGCGCAAAAGCAACCACCCCAGCAGTTTGAAAATCCCTCACATCAACAAAGCAGTCCTGAGTATCATCAAAAGTGAAGATATCTGGATTTTCTTTCAATAACCCTTGTAAATCTTCTCTAATTTTATGAAGAACCGCTTCATATGCAGATGCAGGCCCCATATATTGGGTTAGCCGATTTTTGATAAGTAAATGCACTTTTGGAAGAGGGCGATTTGCCTGATTTAGTTTTGTCGCAAAAGCATACGATGAGTATATGTCCGATGGTAACTTTAACCCATAAATCAAGGAAAATGCATTTTGAATTGCTCTTCTTGAAGAATCATCAGCCATTACAGGTAAAATAATCCTGTCTGTAGTTGCTAAAGCTATCTGCGTATATAACGAAAAGCTTGGATTGCAATCCAGAAAAATTGCATCATATGACTCCTGCACCTTATCTAACAGATCTTTCAACCAATCGATTACAGCTATCCATGTATTGGTACCGGGAATCTGCTGATTTGAAAGCGTGTTTACCGCGTTTGCTTGAAGCTCAAGCAGTGGATCGCCGCAGATTAAATCTATATTTTTTGGGATAGCGTTATTATATTCAGATGGGTTGGAAATATAATCACGAGCACTAAACACTGGAGCACTATATGGGGACGGCAAGCGAAGCTGGAAGTACCCCCCTATGCTACAACGCGGCACCAACCCCTGTCTCTCCAGTAATCTTTGGCTGCCATTATTAGTTAACCCCCCCAAAAATAGCTCTGATAAGTTTGCCTGCGGACAAATATCAATCGCCAAAATTCTTCTTTCAGGGTACCTCTCTGCATAACGACAAATAGATTGAAAGGTTAAGCTTGTTTTACCAGTTCCGCCCTTATTATTCCAGAATGCATATTTTATAGTCATGACTCGCCTCTCAACAAATAGTCCAAAATGGACAGGTCAACGTCCAATATAGACCATTTATAGAGATATGTCAATATTGGCCGCATTGTCGTCCAAAATGGACGACAACCAGTCCAATATGCTTACGGCAAAATAGACTTATTTTTACCAAATAAAGCACTAGCAGGTGCTTCATAGGAACGTTTTAAGGAACGTTTTCAATTTCTTGCGATCTCAAGTTGATCAGAAACAGAGCGATTTACTAATCTAACATATTGATTTTATTAAACTGCCGACGCGCAGAGTCGAACTGCGGACCTACTGATTACGAATCAGTTGCTCTACCAGCTGAGCTACGTCGGCGCTGGGACAAACTGCCTGTGATGTTTCTGGCATGCCTTCTGGATCCCGCGGACAAGCCGCGGGACGTAGAGCAAAGACAATGCCCTGAATCACAGATGCTGCGGAATGGTAGTGAAAACACCGCCGTAACGCAAGCTGTCATCCTGAGGAGCGCCTTTTTGCGACGAAGGATCTCCCAACAAGAAAAGCAGATCTTTGTAATACGTAAATATGCTTTCCATGGCGTGAGATCCTTCGTCAGAGAGCGACTCAGGATGACAACCCAAAGTCAGGAGATCCTTCGTCGCAAAAAGGCGCTCCTCAGGATGACAGCCCACCCCTTGCAATCCACCCCCAATGGCGATATAAATGGCCTTCGCAACGCAAAACCCCCTCTGATCTTGATCACACACCCTGCATCTCTGCTCCAACCATCATTTCTCACCCAGACTTTAGTTTTTGGTTTAATTTTTAATCAAAAGGAATCTATATGCGTAAAAATATTTCTGGATTTTCGCTTATCGAGCTCATGATCGTCGTTGTCATCATCGGCATCCTCTCCGCCATCGCACTCCCCACCTACCAAAACTACACCCAAAAAGCCCGCTTCACCGAAGTCATCGCGGCCACACTGCCCTTCAAAACCGCCATCGCGCTCGCCCTCCAGCAGGGATTCAAATCCTCCGAACTCGACCCCGGCCAAAATGGCATTCCACCCGCGCCCAATCCCACCCGCAATCTCGCCAGCCTCACCGTCCATCACGGCATCATCACCGCAAAAGGAACAGCCATGGCCGGTAACGCCACCCTCATCCTCACCCCCATACCAGACGGCAGCTTCTTCGAAATCTCAGGGTCCTGCCTCGACCTCGGCTTCTGCGAAAAATAAATATGTCCAGCGACAGCTCCCTCATCCAGCTCGTCCATACCATCCTCAGCAATGCACAGGATAGCGGGGCGTCCGATATCCACATCGAACCCTTCGAATCCCTCTGCCGCATCCGCTATCGTCAGCACGGTGTCCTCAGGTCTGTTCAGGAAACGCCACCAGAACTCGCAGCGCGCATCACCACCCGCCTCAAAGTCATGGCCAAACTCGATATCGCTGAACGCAGACTCCCACAGGATGGCCGCTTCCACTTCCATGGCACCGATATCCGCATCAACACCTGCCCCATCCTCCACGGCGAAAAATGCGTCCTCCGCCTCCTGCAAACCCAAAAAATCCTGCCCACCCTGGAAAACACCGGCATGTCTGAACCAGAACACGCACAACTCCAGAATGCCCTCGCCAAACCCGATGGCATGATCCTCGTCACAGGCCCCACCGGCAGCGGCAAAACCACCACCCTCTACGCCGCCCTCAACTACCTCAACCAGCCCGAAAAAAATATCGCCACCGTCGAAGACCCTGTCGAAATCCAGCTTCCCAACATCAGCCAGGTCAACCTCAATACCCGCGCCGGACTCACCTTCGCAACCACACTGCGCGCACTCCTCAGACAGGATCCCGATATCCTCATGATCGGCGAAATCCGTGATGAAGAAACCGCGAGCATTGCCATTCAGGCCGCCCAAACCGGTCACCTCGTCCTCTCAACCCTCCATACCGGCAGCACCACAGAAGCCCTCCTGCGCCTCCACAACCTGCAAATCCCCCCTCACCACATCGCAGGCTCCGTCCGACTCATCATCAGCCAGCGCCTGCTTCGGATACCCTGCACCGCCTGCCAGGGAAAAAGCTGCGAAGATTGTACCGATGGCTTCACCGGTCGCACCGCCATCTTCGAATTCCTCCCCATGAGCACCAAACTCGCAAAAACCCTCATCCACGCTCCCAGCCTGCCCGCCCTCAACAAAGTCGCCCGAAAAGAAAACCCCATCTCCCTCAGACAGGCTGGCCTCGAAAAAATCCGGCAGGATCAAACCACCCACGCAGAACTGCTGCGCGTCCTCGGCCCCGAAGAGGAATAATCCATCATGATGAAAATCAAAAAACCATCCAGCAACACCCTCGCACTCTTTTTCAGCCAGCTCGCAGCCCTCATCAACGCAGGCATCCCCCTCCTGCAGGCGCTTCACATCCTCTGCAAAAAAAATACAACCCTCGCCGCCATCCACCCCAGGCTTCACAACGAAATCGTCTCAGGCAACAGCCTCGCCCAGGGCTTCCAAAAAATCCCCTCGCATTTTGACCCCATCACCTGCCAGCTCATCCACGCCGGTGAACAATCCGGCACCCTCTGCCAAATGCTCGAAAAAATCGCAAACTACCAGCAGCAAACCGCCACCCTCAAACGCAAAATCACTGAAGCCTGCCTCTACCCCGCCATCACCCTCAGCATCGCCATCCTCATCACCCTCTTCATGCTCACCTTCATCACCCCAAAATTCGCAGCCCTGTTCAGCGAAATGCGCCTCCCACTCCCCGCACCCACCCGCTGGATCATCACCCTCGGAAATACCCTGCAGAAAATAATTCTCAGAGGCCTGCTGCTCATCCCGGTTTTCTGTCTCTGGAAAAGAAAAACACACTGGTACCAGCGCCTGCCCCTCATCCGCTCCCTGCACAAAAATCTTACCGAAGCCCGCTTCTCGCGCACACTCGCCACCCTCATCAGTGCCGGCATTCCACTCCCCGATGCCCTCACCTTCACCATCCCCATCACAGAGGACCCCCACTTTCAAAACGCCATCCTGCAACTTCGCAAAGACATCAGCGCAGGCCGCCAACTGAATGATGCCCTCAGAAACTCGCCCCTCTTTCCACCCCTCATGGCCGACATGGTGCAGGCTGGCGAATCCTCAGGAACCCTCGATACCATGCTCGACAAACTCGCCACCTTCCAGGAAACCGCAGCCCACCACAAACTTCAGCTCGCAACACAACTGCTCGAGCCCTTGATTATGGTCATTCTGGGTGCTTTAATCGGAAGTCTTGTGATTGCCATGTATCTGCCAATTTTCAGGCTGGGAAACACCTTTTAATGGACATGATCAGCTATCTTTCTTTTTTCTCTGAACGCCCCGACGTCTTCCTGCTGCTGGTCGCAGCACTCGCACTGCTCATCGGCAGCTTCCTGAACGTCATGATCTACCGCATCCCCCTGATGATGAAAAACGCCTGGAACCAGGAATGCCGCGAATACCTCGGCCTGAAACCCCTCACTGACGACCCCGAACATCTTAATCTCTGGATGCCCTTCTCCCACTGCACCCAGTGCAAAAAACGCCTCAAACCCTGGCACAATATCCCCGTCATCAGCTACCTCGTGCTAAAAGGCCGCTGCGCCTTCTGCCACGCCAGAATTTCTGCCCGCTATCCCATGGTCGAACTGCTCTCCTGCATCGCATCAGTCTATATCGCCGCCCACTTCGGCCTGACCCTCAAAACCGTCTTTGCACTGATCTTTACCTGGATCAGCATTGCCCTCATCTTCATCGACCTCGACCACCACCTGCTGCCAGACAGCCTCACCCTCGGCCTGCTCTGGACTGGACTCTTCGCCACCCTCTTCCCTGTCTTTGCCAGCTCCCACGACGCCATCATCGGCGCCATCGCCGGCTACCTGATCTTCGCAGGCGTCCAGGCCCTCTTCCACCTCGCCACCGGCAAGGTGGGCATGGGCCAGGGAGACTACAAATACCTCGCCGCCCTCGGCGCCTTCCTCGGCTGGCAACAGCTGCCCGCCCTGATTCTGCTCGCCTCAGTCACCGGACTGATTTTCGGACTCGTCCAGATCGGCGTTCGCCACCAGTTCAAAAGCGTCCCGCTGCCATTCGGCCCCTACCTCGCCATCGCCGGCTGGGTCTGCCTGATTTGCGGCACGGAAATCCTCCACCTGCTCTCCCGCCTGTACTTCTATTTTTAGGGTCATCAGCCATGCTGGTCGTTGGACTCACAGGCGGAATCGGCAGCGGCAAATCGACAGTGGCCGCACTCTTCGCCCAAAAAAATATTCCCATCATCGACACTGACCATTTGTCACGCGAGCTCACCCAGCCCGAAAGCCCCGCCCTGCACGCTATCATCGAGCATTTTGGAGAAGACTTTTTACGCGAAGACGGTACACTCGACCGCACCAGACTGCGCAAAAGAATCTTCGACCATGAAAAGGATCGCCGCTGGCTCGAAAAGCTCCTCCATCCGCTGATCCTGAAAGCTGTGCATGAACAGGTCGCCTCCTGCAGGGCTCCCTATTGCATCGTTGTCATTCCACTGCTCACAGAATCCCCTCCCGACCCCATCATCCAGCGCATCCTCGTCATCGACGCCCATCCCGAAACCCAAATCAGTCGTGCCCAAAAACGTGATCATCACGATCCCCACGCCCATATCAATATCCCCGCCATCCAAAAATCCCAGGCATCAAGAGAGTCCCGCCTGAAAATCGCAGATGATATTATCCAGAATGAAGGAAATATGGCCGATCTTGAAATAAACGTAGAAAAAATGCACGAAATGTATCTGCAGATTTCCAAAAAAAATCAAAAAAATCCATAAAAAAGATAAAAGAAATGGATGGAAAAAAGTGAAGCATGATAACATTCATGCAAATTGTATAAGGTTTGATACCGGATGCATATCGGCGACATGACGGTATATGAACAACCACTGAACGAGCTTGTTCGCGTCTGTCTTCGTCTGGAAAGTCTTTTTCTGGAAGCCGATCGTGAGGCCGGTAACACCTCTCCTTCGGGCACGCGCCATATCATCACCACCATCATCAGCCTGTTGCAGCTGCTCGAGCGGCCTGATCTCAAGGCCAAAATGACGCGGGAACTCTCGACGCAAATGTATTCCCTCTCCCGTCTGGCCAAGGCCCCTGGGGTGGACCAGCTCAAGCTCAAAACCCTGCTGGACCAGCTGGACCAGCTCTGCCAAAAATTCATCGAAAGCAACAGCAAAATTGGCCAGAGCCTTCGCCAGATCGAAATGCTGAACCAGCTCAGACTGCATCTTTCAACACCAGGCGGTGGCTGCAGTTTTGATACGCCGCTGTATCATTACTGGCTCGAGCAACCTGCTGACAGACGGGCTGCCACCATTCGTGACTGGCTTGCCGAATTCGACACCATCCGTTTGGCCAGCCAGCTGATCCTTAAACTGCTGCGAGAAGAATCAAGGGTCCAAAGCCGTTCCGCCGTCAGCGGATTTCACCAAGAAATGCTGGATGCCCAGGGTGACTTGCGTCTCATCCGCGTCCTTCTGCCCAAAAAAACCGAAGCCTTTCCCGAAATCAGTCTGAACAGGCATTTTATGAGCGTCCGCTTTTTGATACCCACCATCAAAACAAGACCAATACAATTACAGGAAGATTTGCCTTTCTGGCTTGCATGGTGTTCTGCGTAATGTCAGTTCTTGTGGGGGATACAGGGAATGTTTTCTTCAGCCAATCACTTTCTGTCCAAAATCAATGATTACACAAGGACGAAGCTGTCTTCAACCAGCCGGATTCTGTTCGAAATTTCAGATTCACTCAAACGAAACTCACTGAACCTTGCGCGCACCGCATTGGCACACCCCCTGCTGCCGAATGTTCCGGTTGTAGAAGGAGACCTGCTGGAGATTCATGAACCGCTGCTTAATGGCAAAGGAACTGGCTTTGGTGAAATGGTCGAAAAAGGATGGAAAACAGCCGTCAGAAATTTTTCCCTGCTCTCCCAGTTCGCACTTGGTTTCAGGGCAAAATGTGTCTTTGTCGCAGATCCGGAACTCATTTGCTATCTTTTCAGAAACAAATATATACGGGAATATGATATTTCCGGTCTTTTCAGGGCTGCTTTTGGTGGGGATACGACATTCAGCCTGCCGCCCAGGGACCGTGTCCGGCTGAAACAGCGTGGACTGTTAATGAAGCACCTGTTTTCATCTGACGGCCTTGCCAGCAGTCTTGCCGTGATGCGTGAAAAGATCGGAGAACGACTCAACAAAATCAAAACGGGTGAGGAAATCAGGAGTTTCAATTTTGCCAATTTTATTGCACTGGATGTCATTGGAAAATCACAGCTCTGCGCAGAAACACTGCCGGATGAGAGCAAACTGCGTATTGCAGACATCATCAACAGAATCATCGAAGTCATTTTGAATCCGGTCGTTCTGATCGCCTTTCAGAACCTGCCAGAACGCGATGCCATGAACCTGCTCTCACTATGCACTGACTTTCCAAAACTTTTGGATGAAGCCAAAAAAATCATCAAAGAGGAGTTGAGTGATCCAAATCCGGATATCCTGAACAGACTGAAAGAAAAATGGCTGCCGCCGGATGATGAGGAAGACGAAAATAACAAAAAAACCAGCGGGAAAATTTCTGAAAAAGAGAAGGATGCCATCCTGCAGAAAGAGCTCGAAACCATCATCAAAATGCTCTATGTGGCAGGTCACGAAACCACAACAAAACTGCTGTTTTTTTCCCTGATGATCCTCGGTGACGCACAATACGCAGATATTCTCAAAAAAATTCGCGAGGAAATAGAGTCTGTACGTGCCCGTGCCGGAGACCCTTCGCAATGGACCGCTGAAGACTTTTTGGGCATGAAATACCTGCAGTCTTTCCTGCTCGAAGTGCTTCGGCTGTATCCGCCGATTCCTGACATGATTTGTGGCATTCAGGCAGACAATCCCGAACACAGGATCCCGTTTGGTGATGGCTTCCTGTATGATGGCGATACCGTGGTTATTTCTGCCAGATACGTTCACAAACTCAAACAGTTTTGGGGAGAGGATGCGGATCTCTTTCGCCCCGAGCGTTTTTATGACCGGGAATCGCTGAATTTCCCCTGGAGCTGGTTTTTCTTTCCTTTTGGAATTGGCGATTTTGGTCCGTGGAATCCCAAAGCAGAGGCAGGCATCACTGAAAAGTATGGCAATATTGGCAAGATGTGCCCAGGCCAGAATTTTGCAAGAGTGGAAGCCGCAACCGCCATTGTCATGGCACTCGAACGTTTTGATTTTGTTGCAAGTGACACGGTCAACCATCAGACAGACTATTTTCAAAAACTGACCCTGGATGTGCGTGAACCCCTCAAAAGTGATGCTACAATTACTTTTTATGAAAAACAACTGAAAGAGAAGCAGGCCGCATGCAATCCAGAAAATGGCCCGGTGATCAGAAACACCAAATAATCGAAACGCCAGAGGGCGTATTTTACGTCAAAACCGGTGTCAATGACTGTCTGGGCGCGGGTGTCTTTGGCAGCGTCTGGCCCGCATGGCCATACAATAAAAAGACCGGGAAACGGGACAAAAAACATCCACTGGTAGCCAAACTTTTTAACAGCCAGGAAGATTACTATCCTGCTGAAGAAATTATTTTCGCACAATATTTCTGTCTCCAATGTCACCCGGGATGAGATCATGGATTATCTTGCCAAACATCCGGGTGAGGATAATGCTTCAAACCGGTACAATTCGTAAAGATACGTCAGTAAAACAATTACCCAAACCTTCTCATAAAATCAGACATAAAACTGATCAGCGCATCAACCCCCGCCTCAGGCATGCCATTGTACAGGCTCGCCCGCAATCCTCCAGCAAGCCGATGGCCTTTCAGATACGTCAATCCCGCAGTCGCAGCCTCTCGCAGAAATACCGGTGTCATTGATTCATCCACAAGGCTAAATGGAATATTCATGCGCGAACGACAGGATGGATGCACCCGGTTCACATAAAACCCTTCCCGCTCATCGATATACCGGTACAACTTTTCTGATTTCTTCTGGCTCTGCTTTTCAAATTCCGCAACACCACCCTGTTTTTTGGTCCATGCAAGCACGAGACCCATCATATACCAAGCATAAGTCGGCGGCGTATTGTAAAGAGAATGATGGGTCGCCTGGGTTTGCCAGTTTAAAATTGTCGGAACCCAGGGGCTGGCCCGGCCCAGTAAATCATCCCGCACAATCACAAGCGTTATTCCCGCCTGGCCCAGATTTTTTTGTGCGCCAGCATAAATCACCCCAAACTGGCTGACATCGATTTTCCTAGACATAATGCAGGAAGTCATGTCGGCCACCAGTGGCACACCAGCACTGTCCGGCACCCAGTGAAACTCTATCCCCTCAATCGTCTCATTCGGCGTATAATGCAAATACGTCGCAGCAGAATTCAGTCGCCACTCTTCCTGTGGCGGAATAAACGCTTTTCCCTCCCGCTCACTCATCTGCCCCACTTCATTCATCTGGCCATAACGATTCCCCTCATCGAGGGCTTTTTTGGACCAGATCCCCGTATTCATGTAATCCGCTGATTTCTTCTCTCCCAAAAGATTCATTGGAATCAGCGAAAACTGCAACTGCGCACCGCCCGGCAAAAACAGGATCTGATAATTCGCAGGCACCGACAGCAGTTCACGTACATCCGCCTCTGTCTTTTCGGCAATTTCGCCAAACATCTCGCCACGATGGCCAATCTCCATCACCGACATGCCGGTCTCCCGCCAGTTGAGAAACTCCTTCTGCGCCTGCACCAGCACCGCTTCAGGCAACATCGCAGGCCCTGGACTGAAATTAAAAACTCTGTGCATGATCTTATTCTCCCGATCCAGGCATTGATTCAGGACGGACGATTTCACGAAACTCCTCCTCTTCCAGATAGCCAAGACTCAAACAGGCCGCAAGCAAAGACGTCTGCTCGTGCCAAGCCTTGTGGGCAATTTCAGCTGCCCTGTCATAACCAATCTTCGGCGCAAGGGCGGTCACCAGCATCAGGGAATTTTCGACAAATTCACGGATGCGACGCTCATCTGCCGCCAACCCCTCCACCAAAAATGCATTGAACATATACATGGCATCAGCCAGCAGATGAACAGAATGCAGAAAATTATAAATCATCACCGGCTTGTAAACATTTAGTTCAAGCTGTCCCTGCGAACCTGCAAAACCAATCGCCGCATCATTGCCCATCACCTGCACACAAACCTGGGTCATGGCTTCACACTGCGTCGGATTGACCTTGCCTGGCATGATGGATGATCCAGGTTCATTGGCAGGCAAAATCAGCTCACCCAGCCCACACCTCGGCCCCGATCCCATCAGACGAATGTCATTCGCAATCTTCGTGAGCGCCACCGCGAGCGTCTTCAGTGCACCACTCGCAAACACAATCGCATCATGCGCAGCGAGAGCCGCAAACTTGTTCGGCGCTGTCACAAAAGGCAATTCAGTCAGCCGCGCAATTTTTTCGGCGGCAAGCACACCAAATTTTGGCGGCGCATTCATCCCGGTTCCGACCGCCGTCCCGCCAAGAGCCAACATATACAGCCCCGGCAGAGTCGCTTCAATATTCTGCCTTGCGGCATCCAGCTGCGCCACATACCCGGAAAATTCCTGTCCCAAAGTCAAAGGCACTGCATCCTGCAAATGCGTGCGTCCCACCTTGATGATTTTTGCAAAAGCATGCTGCTTTTTTTGCAATCCCTTCACCAGTTCAAGCAGCGCAGGCATGAGCACTCCGGTGAGACTCTGCACCGCCGCAATATGCATGGCGGATGGAAAAGTATCATTGGAGGACTGCGAACGATTCACATCATCATTGGGATGCACCGGTTTTTTGGATCCCCGCTCACCCCCCGCCATTTCAATGGCACGATTGGAAATGACTTCATTGACATTCATGTTGGTCTGGGTACCACTCCCTGTTTGCCAAACCCTGAGCGGAAACTGCCCATCAAGTTTGCCTGAAATAATTTCATCCGCAGCAGCCACAATCAGCTGCATTTTTTCCTCTGACAACAGCTTCAGATCATGGTTGACCATTGCGCATGCCTTTTTCAAAATCGCAAAAGCACGAATGACATCCGCTGGCATGAGATCATGACCGATCGCAAAATGATGCAGCGAACGCGCAGTCTGCGCACCCCAGTACACATTGGCAGGAACCTCTACCTTGCCCATGCTGTCCGATTCAATTCTCATTTCTTTTTCGGCTTTTTTTTCATGACTCATACATAAACTCCCGCACAAAGGCTTTTGGTCACAAGTTCATTCAAATCCGGTGAAAGATGGCGGCAATCTGCAATGGTTGCAAGCGCCGCTGCCATCTGATTTTGTCTTGCAGGCGTATGTCCCTGCAGGGCAGTCAAAGGCTTGACCATGCGCGCTGCAACCTGCGGATTCAGTCGGTCGAGTTGCAACACATATTCTGCAAGCAGCGTATAACCCGCACCATCCGCCGCATGGAATATCACCTGGTTATTGCCAAATGTACCCAACAGCGCATAAACACGATTGGGGTTTTTCAAATCAAACAGGGGATGGGAAAGCAGCTTTTTGATTTCAGCAAGCGTCCCCGGCAAATTTGATGCGGCCTGCAGCGCAAACCATTTGTCGGTCACAAGCGCATCATGCTGCCACATGTCAAAAAAAGCAGAAAGCGCATCGAAACGCAAATCTCCTGCAATATTGTTGATGGCGGAAAGCGCTGCCATCGTGTCTGTCATGTTTCGGCCAAGTGCTGCCCGAAACTGTTTCATGACCATATTTTCATGAATCTCATGGTCAGAAAGACTGGCAAGATACGCAAGGCAGGTATTTTTGAGCGCCCGCTCACCTGCAGCCAGCACACTAAATCCCGGTTCCCTGCCTGTTTTGGAAAGCAAATGCCATTTTTCCGAGAAAAAAGACTCGCAAAATCTAGCAATTTCATGCCGCACATGTTGCCGTGATTCATGAATCCCCAAAACGTCAATCTCTTTCATCTGCCCTGCCAAATATTTTTCTGAAGGCAACTCCAGCATTTTGGCCAAAAACCACGGGTCTTTTCCTGTTTCCATGACTTTTTGGAAGGTTTGCAGGAATTCAGAAGGTACTTTTTTGCCTCCCGTGTGCGGAAAACGCAAAATACAGCGCACAGCCAGCTGAAATCCAGCCTCCCGACGGCTGAAAGCATCGGTATCATGCATAAAAAGCATGGCGAGTGCGGCATCACTGCATTCATACTGAACCTTCACGGGCGCAGAAAAATCCCGCAACAGTGACAGCACCGGACGGTGCGGCATGTTTTTCCAGACCCGCTCATGGACACTGTCTTTCAGGACAATCAGGGTATTTTCGATTTCCCTGCCCGACTCATCCAAAAGACCCAGCATCAGCGGAATCTGAAATGGTTTTTTTGAATCTGCTGATTGTCCCGGGGTATCCGGACAATGCTGGCGAATGGTGACCCGCCAGGTCTGAAGTGCTGAATCATACTGGTCTGTAACGAGAAGCACTGGCGTTCCTGCCACCGAATACCAGCGCCGGAACTGGGTCAAATCAACGCCTGTGGCATCTTCATGCGCCCTGATGAAATCATCAATGGTAACCGCCTGACCATCATGCCGCGCAAAATAAAGATCCATCCCCCTGCGGAAATTCTGCACCCCCAAAAGCGTGCGGATCATGCGAATCACTTCAGCACCCTTGTTATACACCGTCGCCGTATAGAAATTATTGATTTCCATGTACGAATCCGGCTGCACCGGATGGGCGAGCGGTCCCGCATCCTCGACAAACTGCGAATTTCTGAGATCATCCACATCATCAATGCGCGCAACTGCGGGAGAAATGCTGTCCGCTGTAAAACTCTGATCCCGAAAAACCGTCAGACCCTCTTTCAGACTAAGCTGAAACCAGTCGCGGCAGGTCACGCGATTCCCCGTCCAGTTATGAAAATACTCATGCGCAATGACTGATTCGGTTTGGATATAGTCAGGATCCGTCGCGGTATCAGGGCTCACCAGCACATAGCGGGTATTGAAAATATTCAGCCCCTTGTTTTCCATCGCTCCCATATTGAAATCACTGACCGCCACAATCATGAATATATCCAGATCGTACTCGCGACCGTATTTTTCTTCATCCCAGCGCATGGCTTTTTTCAGTGACTGCATTGCAAATGCAGTTTTTTTACCCTGGCCCTTATCGGTATAAATCCGCAATGCCACTGTTCGGCCAGATGCCGTCACAAATTCATCATTCAGACAGTCAAAATCCCCTGCAACCAGTGCAAAAAGATACGAAGGTTTTTTGAATGGATCTTCCCATTTTGCCCAGTGTTTTCCATGATCAGCGCTCCCGGACCCTGCAGGATTGCCATTCGACAGCAGCACGGGATAGCGTGATGCATCAGCTGTGACCGTCACCGTATACTTCGCCATGACATCCGGGCGGTCCAAAAACCAGGTAATGCGCCGGAACCCTTCCGGTTCACACTGGGTGCAATAATTGCCATTCGAAAGATACAGTCCGGAGAGTGCGGTATTTTCTGCCGGACGAATCTTGACTTTGGTCTCGAGCACAAAGGATTCTGACCCGAGAAAAGAAGAAAAAATCGTCAGGAGGGTATCTGTGATCGCATACGCTTTTGGCGGCAACGGCTCGCCATTCAGATGAACAGAGAGTGTTTCCAGCTGTTCTCCCATCAGTACCAGATCACCCGATCTGTTTTGCGCAAGGGGATTGGCCCGCAGATGCAGCTTTGCCGTCACCACGGTCAGCGATTCATCCAGTTCAAATACAAGAATCACTTCATCGATCAAAAATGCAGGGGCTACATAATCTTTCAGATAAACCGTCTGAACCGGATCCATGATAATCTCCCGCATGAACATCCACTCAATACAAATAAAAACCCTGCAGACAGCAGGGTTTTTTGAACCATTGACCTGTCAGTACAACAATATCAGTTGCTGCCAGGCTGTGTCTGGCCTGATCCATTCGGAGTGCTACTGGAGGATCCATCCGTACCACCCGCTCCGGGCATGCTGCCATCGCTCGGCATGCTGCCGCCACTGGGCATGCTACCGCTACTGGGCATGCTGCCGTCGCCGGGCATACTGCCATTGCCTGGCGCTGCTGCGCCGGATGTGGCAGGAGCCATATTGCCAGAAGTGTCCGCCAGCGCCAAAGTCACTGAACAGAGTGAAGCGAGCAGGATAACTGCAATAGTCTGCATTTTCATAAAAATTCCCTTTGAAAGTAGAGGTTGCTAAACTGGTACATAATAAACTTAACGGGACGCTCGCCACAAGTCATGATAACCGCCAATGATGATCATGAAATAGCCAAATTCGCCGCCCTCTCTGACCAGTGGTGGGATCCTCACGGAAAACTGGCCACACTTCATGCCATCAATCCAGTCAGGGTAGATTATATTTTATCTAAAGTTGATATTTCTGGTAAAAAAGTAATGGATATTGGCTGCGGTGGCGGCATTCTGGCGGAAGCCATGGCGCGCAAAGGCGCAAAAGTAACAGGGATAGATCTGTGTGAATCCGCCCTTGTTGCAGCCAAAGCCCATGCCAAACAGTCAGATCTCAAAATAAGCTATCTGCATAGATCAGCACAAGAAGTAGCCGAATCCTCTCCGGAAACATTTGATGTCATCACCTGCCTTGAAATGCTCGAGCACACTGAAGATCCTGCCGGCGTTCTTTCTGCAGCAAGCCTCGCAGCCAAACCTGGTGCTGCGCTTTTCTTTTCCACCCTGAACCGCAACATGCGGGCTTTTTTCTCGGCCATTGCCGGTGCCGAATATCTGCTGGGTATCCTGCCGAAAGGCACCCATGATTTCAGTCGTTTTATCCGCCCCGCAGAACTCGTCGCAGGGCTCAGAAAGGCCGGTCTCGAGCCTCTTGATATCATTGGCCTGCATTATCATCCTTTTACGCGCAAATGTTCACTGAGCCCGAATGTTTCCGTCAATTACATGGTCTATGCCAGGAAACTATGATCAGAGCAGTGCTTTTTGACCTTGATGGCACCCTTCTGGACACGGCTGCCGATCTGGGATGCGCCCTGAACCTGCTCCTTGCTGAAGAAAATCTGCCGCCGTTATCGCAGGAACTCATTCGACCCCATGCGGGCAGTGGCTGCCGGGGGCTGCTCAAACTGGGCCTGTCGATTCCCCACACCCACCATCAGTATCATGAAATGGCCACCCGTCTGCTCAACTATTATGCAAATTGCCTGACCAGACAAACCCGCCTGTTTGATGGCATGGCAGAAACCTTGGACTTTCTCGACAAAAAAAACATTTCCTGGGGCGTGGTCACCAACAAGCCAGCCCGTTTTACCCTGCCCCTGCTGGCCCATTTTGGCCTCGACAAGCGAGCCCGATGCATCATCAGCGGCGACACTTTGCCGCGTCACAAACCAGATCCTGCGCCGCTTTTGCGCGCATGTGAACTGATGGCAATCCCACCTGAAAGATGTCTTAGCCTAGGCGATATGAAAACAGATGTGGAAGCGGGTATTGGCGCGGGCACAACAGTGCTCACGGCACTGTACGGCTATATCCCCCCTGAAGAACACCCTCTGGAATGGCCTGCCGCAGGCTGGCTACACCAGCCTCTCGATCTGATTGAGTGGCTATCCTGAGATTCTCTCCCAGCTGGCGTCTGCCAGCCGGTAACCCCTCACCCCCCTCTCCCGGAACGGGAGAGAGAGATTATCCCCTGCAAAACAGACTACCCATCAGTTCGTCTGCTGGGCGCCAGAATTGTCACCGGTGCCGGCATTGTTCTGCGTTCCCTGCTGGGTGTTTTGCATTGCATTGCTGTCCTGCTGGGTGGTTGCATTGGCATTCGGATCAGAACTGATAGCAGTGTTATTATCCGACGTAGTGCCATTCACTGCATTGTTATCTGCCAGTGCCAGACCCGTCATCATGGCAGCTGTCAGAAGACCCCCTGCCATCAAAAGTTTGATATTCATCGTAATACCCTCCCTTTGTCTTAATGAATAGAACTATTATATCACTATACAAATTGTTAAGTATTGTTCATTTTTTGTTCTATTTTATGGCAACAAACGTCGTGTACAGAGCATTTAATTTATAATAAACGGAGCATCTTCAAAAATTCTTTTTCACTGATCACAGGCACGCCAAGCGCTCTTGCCTTTTCAAGCTTTGAACCCGCCTCACTGCCCGCAATAACACCTGTCGTCTTCAGTGAAACACTGCCAGCAACCTTTGCACCCAGCTGCTGCAGTTTTTCTTTGGCCTCATCACGGCTCATCGAATCGAGCGTCCCCGTCAACACATAAGTCTTTCCGGAAAGTGGCAGTGCCGTATCATCCTTTTTAATTTTTGGCCAGTGGACACCCGCCTGCCGCAGGTGTTCAATCACATCGCGATTTTTTTTCTCGGCAAAAAATGAAACAATATTTTCGGAAACGACAGGTCCCACATCCGGCACTTCCAGAAGTGCCTCATCATGAGCCGCCATCAGTGCATCGATATCCCCAAAATGCGCTGCCAGCTGTCTTGCTGTCGCCTCCCCCACTTCGCGAATACCCAACGCAAACAAAAATCGCGGCAGGGTTGTCTTTTTGCTTTTTTCAAGCGCTGCCAGCAAATTGCCCGCGGATTTTTCTGCCATGCGCTCAACATCAGCCACATCGCTGAGTGCAAGATGATAAAGATCCGCAACAGATTCCACTTTGCCCGTATCCACCAGCTGCGCCACCAGTTTGTCTCCGAGGCCCTCAATGTCCATCGCCCGTCTGCTGGCAAAATGCCGGATCGCTTCCCGTCTTTGCGCCGCACAAAACAATCCACCACTGCAACGTGCAACCGCCTCACCTTCAGGATGGATCACATGGGCATGACACACTGGACAGTGAAGAGGCAAATGCACAGGCTGCGCATTTTGGGGGCGTTCAGCGAGTACCACACCCACCACCTCAGGAATCACATCTCCCGCCCGCCGTACAATCACCTGATCATGAATGTGAACATCCTTTCTTTTGATTTCATCCATGTTATGCAATGTGGCATTACTGACCGTCACCCCCGAGACAAATACCGGTTTCAGTCGCGCCACCGGCGTGAGCGCTCCCGTTCTGCCCACCTGAAATTCCACCGCCTCAAGGGTCGTCACCGCTTCTTCTGCTGGAAACTTGTGGGCAATCGCCCATCTGGGCGCGCGCGACACAAAACCCAGTCGCGCCTGTTGCCCCGTGTCATTGACCTTGTAGACCACGCCATCTATTTCGCAGGAAAGCTGATCACGTTTTTTTAGCATGGCCTGCCAGTAATCCAGACAGCCCAGAGCTCCCCGAACAATTTTCAAATCCGGACTGATGCGTATGCCCCATGATTTAAGCTTTTGCATTCTTTCGGAATGCGTCGCAGGCAGTGTGTCAGGTGTCACCTCACCTACCCCATGACCAAAAAAAGCCAGCGGCCTCGAAGCTGTGATGCGCGAATCCAGCTGGCGCAAACTGCCAGCTGCAGCATTTCTGGGATTCACAAATATTTTTTCGCCGCGGGTTTCAGCCAGTCTGTTTAGTTCCGCAAAGCCTGCTTTGGGCATGTACACTTCGCCGCGAACTTCAAGCACTTTGGGAAAACCCTTGCCGCGCAAATGCAGGGGAATAGTCCGAATGGTGCGAATATTGGCAGTAATGTTTTCGCCTGTGGCGCCATCACCCCTTGTTGCAGCCGAAACCAGCACGCCATTCTCATAGCGCAGGTTCACCGCCAGCCCATCCAGCTTGGGTTCAGCGGTATATTCCATGGTATCTGCAAAATGCAGACGCTCCCGAATTCTGGTATCAAAAGCCACGACTTCTTCGTCAGAAAAGGCATTGTCCAAAGACAGCATGGGTACGACATGGACCACTTCCGCAAAATCTTTTAAAGGCGGCGCGCCCGCCCGCTGCGTTGGAGAATCCGGTATGAGAAATTCTGGATGAAGTTTTTCAAGCTGAACCAGACGGCGGAACATTTCATCATAATACGAATCCGGAATTACTGGATCATCCAGCACATAATACCGATAATTGTGTTCTTCAAGCTGCGTCCGCAGCTTCTGAATTTCTTCAGCTACCTTTTGGGGTTCACCTGCAGTCATAACCACTCACAATACCGGATGATTCTGGTAATGCATCAGCCGTGCCTGTACCTGCTGATAACTGCCAGCCGTCCAGGGTGTGCGCGGATTTGCACACAGGACACCATCCAGATCTTCTGCAAGCTGGGCTGCCTTTTCCAGCATGATCTGAAAAGCCTGTGCCGGATCCGGAACACCCACAGCATCCATGAAAAGCATGAGCCCTCCAGAAGAAAATTCACCCATGCTATCCAGATTGAAATCACCTGGCTCCTCGGCAGACACCAGAGAGAACAGTTTGATCCCGTATGCCGCTTCCGGAAAAGTATAATGAAAAATGTTCATCTCCCCAAACTGCAAACCCGCAGCTGAAATGGCCTGCAACAGGTCATAGGAAACAAACCGGGTACCTGATTTTGCCATCACCGCCAGCACAAACAGATCTTCTGTGTTTCTTTCTGTTTTTTCTGTTTTTTCTGTTTCTTCAGGTAGTACTGTTTCTTCCTCTTTTTCAGACAGACCAATATCCGCAGGCGCGGTACCGAGGGTAAAACTGGCATCGGCAAATCCTGGCCTTCTGGCCATGAGCGACATGACCTGCTGCTGCCTTCTGCGTATCCAGTTCTCGACAAAAACAAACACCATGAACCCGACAAGGCCCACACCTGCAAACCACAATACCGGATGAATATGACTTTCCATAAAATGACACTCCTGATGATCAGCTTCCTGCGAGACCGACAGCTTCCTGTACATTGACTGTCACCAGACGCGATACCCCAGGTTCGTTCATGGTCACACCCATCAGGTGCCCTGCCATCTCAATTGCCAGCTTGTTGTGACTGATAAATATAAACTGGGTTTTTTCTGCCATGCTTTTGACAAGCTCACAGAATCGCCCAATGTTCGCATCATCCAGCGGCGCATCCACTTCATCCAGCAGACAGAATGGCGCAGGATTGAGATGAAAAATCGAAAAAACCAGCGCAATGGCCGTCATCGCCTTTTCGCCACCAGAAAGCAGATGAATCGTGCTGTTCCGCTTGCCGGGTGGACAGGCCATGATACGAATGCCCGCCTCCAGCAGATTGTCAGAGGTCAGCTCCATGTAGGCGCGCCCGCCCCCAAAAATGCGCGGGAACAGCGCCTGGAAACACTCATTGACCCGGTCAAAAGTATCCCGGAAACGGGCACGGGTTTCACGATCAATTTTGGCAATCGCATTTTCAAGCGTAGCGAGCCCCGCCTGCAGATCTTCGAACTGCCGGTCCAGATACTGCTTGCGCTCGGTACAGGCCGTATACTCTTCAATCGCCACCAGATTGATGGCTCCAAGACGCGCAATGCGCTGCATCACCTTTTCAAGACGTGACTGAAACTCTTCAGGAGGCTCCATCTCTTCCGGCATGTCCGCCAGCAGTTCTTCGAGACGCACTCCCATCTGACTGATCTGGGTCACCAAAGTCTCTGCCCGCACCCCCAGCCCTTCACTCTCAAGACGCAGGGTCTCCAGCACATCCCGCAACTTGGCTGATTCTGCCTCAAGACGCTGCCTTTGTACTTCGAACTCACGCATCTGGACAGAAATCGCGTCAGTATTCGAACGTGCAGCATTCAGCTCACCCTCAATCTGCATTCTGCGATCAAGAGCTGCCGATAGTTCTGCCTGCAAACTGTCCAGTGGTACCAGCAAATCACCTTCCTGCTCCAGATGCTTTTTGCGCTCTGTTGCATGAGCAAGCTGCTCGCCAGCGCGTGCATGCATCTGTTCCTGTGCTGTCTTCCGGGAACGCACAGCCTGCAGCCTGAGCGCAAGCATATGGGCTTCATCACGGGCAGAATCCAGCCCTCTTTTGGCATCCTGCTCCGCTTCACGCAGGACATCCCGCGTGTGCAAAAGACTCTCGCGCGCTGCTGCCTGATCCTTCTGCTGCAAAAGGGCCTCTGCAAGAACCTGCCCGGCCTTCTCAAGCTCTTCTGCAAGTACCGCTGTTTGTGAAGCCAGCTGCCCGCTCTCCTGCGCAAGCATTTGCAGCCGGTCGCGAAGCGCCCCGTGCCGGTCTGCAGCAGATTTTTCTTCATGACGACAGCGTGCTGTTTCCGCCATTGCAGCTCCCAGTGCAGACTGCGCCGTCTCACGCTGCGTCTCTCCAGACGACAGCTGAATGCGGAGAGCCGAAAGCTTTTCTTCAAGCATCTTCAGTTCAGAATCAAGACGCACTTTTTGATCTGCAATTTCGCGCAGCTCAACTTCCCTCTGGAACACACCAGCAGAAGGATTGTCTTCGCGCATCACCCGCACCCAAGAAGGACCCAGCCAGATGCCATCCGGTGTCACCACAGATTCATGGGGCGCAAGGTTTTCTGCAAGTGCCTGTGCCTCATCCAGCGTGTCTGCGGCATAAATTCCAGCCAGCAGGTCTGTCAGTGGCCATTCAGATGTGACCAGATCCAGCAATGGCCGTGCCGTCTGGTCTTTTGAAACAGCCTGAAGCCTAACCAATTCCGGCAGAAATCCACAGAAATTACCTTTCTTCAATGCCGAAAACTGCCCGCTCACCCCGGAAAGCGTCTCCAGACAAACAGCCTGCATCAGCGAACCCAGAACTTTTTCGACTGCACTTTCCCAGCCCTTTGCAACCGTCAAACCTCTTGCCAGTCTTGGCTGATCCTGCAGCCCACACCCGGAAATCCACTGGCTGACCACAGCATCCTGTTCACCCAGCGCGGTCTGCTGCAAAGCCTGCAGGGATGCTTCCCTGCCCTGTAACACCTGAAGACGCTGCCGCGCTTCATCCAGTGTTTTGCAAAGCCCCTGTTCTTCGGTGCGAATTGAAGCCAGTTCGCTTTTGAGCTGCTGGAGTGCAGATTTTGCCTGCTGTTCCTGCTGGTCTGCAGCAGCGAGAGCCTCCTGCAGCCGCAGCCCTTCTGCACCTTCGCTGGAGGAATCCAGCAGCGAACTTTCACTTTCGATGCGGGCGCTACGTGCTGCAAGCTGGCTCTGGCGCAGCGTAAGCTGACTGATGCGGGTCTGTTCAACCTGAATGGTTTCATTGGTGGAAGCTGAGCTCTGGCTGAAGCTGTCCCACTGGTCCTGAAAGGCCAGCAACGCGTTTTCGGCTTTTGTATTTGCCTCATCTGCGGTTTTGGCGCTTTCGGAAGCGGCAGTGACAAGTGGCTGCAAATCGACAATTTCTTCAGACAGTGCACCAAGCACGGAACTGGTTTCAGAGAGATTTCTTTCAGCCGTGAGGCACTCCCCATTCGCCTGATCCAGATCCGCCTGCCACTGCTGCTTCCTCTCACGGGTATGATGAATATCCTGCTCGATGCGGGTAATGTCATTGCCGGCCACATAAAAACGCTGCTGGATGTCCTGAAAAACTTCGAGGCCTGCCGCGTGGTCTTCACGCAGGCGTTCCAGGGAAAAACTGGTTTCCAGCATGTCCGTCTGGCGTGCCTCCAGCGCAGTTTCCTGCTGCTGCAGCTGCAGGGTAATCTGGATCCGTCTGCCATCGAGCTGTCGCCACTGCAGGGCCATACAGGTGGCACGCAGCATGCGCTCTTCCTGTTTCAGCAGTTTGAATTTGCTGGCCGCATCGGCCTGGCGCTTCAGGGTATCCAGCTGGCGATCCAGCTCATTGCGGACATCATCCAGACGCGCCATGTTTTCGCGGGTATGGCGGATACGGGTTTCAGTTTCACGGCGCCTGTCCCGATAGCGGGAAATGCCGGCAGCTTCTTCCAGATAGGTCCGCATTTCTTCCGGTTTGGCTTCAATCACCCTGGAAATCATGTTTTGGCCAATAATGGAATAACTGCGCGGGCCAAGCCCCGTTCCGAGAAAAATATCGAGGATATCGCGCCTTCGGCAACGACCACCATTCAAAAACCAGGAAGATTCCCCTTCGCGGTTGATTGTTCTTCGAACAGAAACCTCTGCATAGCTCGCAAATTCACCACCAATGGAACCATCCTGGTTGTTGAACACCAGCTCCACAGATGCCTGACCCACAGGCTTTCTCGCGCTTGACCCATTAAAAATCACATCGGTCAGCGATTCGCCACGCAGGTATTTGGCTGAGCTTTCACCCATGACCCAGCAAACGGCATCAATAATATTGGATTTGCCGCAGCCGTTCGGGCCCACCACGGCCACCAGATGACCGGGCACGGGAATAGTGATCGGATCCACAAAGGATTTGAACCCTGCAAGCCTGATTTTTTGTAACTCCATGCGCCCCATCACCCATTCCAGACAATGATGAGATTATAGCCTCAAATCCCCGAATCGATTAAGCTGTTTTAATGGATATTGCATTCATGGCAATGGTTGCCCTTGCAGGCTTCGCCTGTGGCCTCGTGCCTGCCCTTTTTTTTTGGCAGGAAGCCAAACGCCGCCAGCAGGCCCTGAACATCATGGCAGCAAGCTTCCAGCAGGAAATTGCCGACCGGGCAGAGACGGAAGAATCCCGAAAGAAACTCGAAAAAGCCCTGCTCCAGGGGCAAAAACTCCAGGCCATCGGCACCCTTGCAGGCGGCATAGCCCATGATTTCAATAACATTCTTTATGCCATCATGGGTTATGTGGAAATGGCCGAAGAGGATCTTCCCAAAGAAAGCCCGATGAGCCGCAATCTGGCCAAAGTGCTGCAGGGGGCAAAAAGGGGACAGGAACTGGTCTCGCGCATTCTGGCCTTCAGCCGTCGCCAGCACCATGACCTGCAAATCCTTGACCTCAGGGAAGCGCTCGAAGGCGCACTCGATCTCCTGCGTCCCACCATCCCAGCGAGTGTCACCGTCCAGACGGATTTTGCAGAAGGCAGCTATCCCATCCACGGCAACCAGACGCTGTTACATCAGATCATGGTCAATCTTGTGACCAATGCCGTGGATGCCATGGAAGGGGAAGGCACGATCCATGTCACGCTTGACCGGATCCCTGCGAACCATCTCCTGCTCGCGGACCTGCCGGAAGCCCCTGGGGGATATTGCCGCATACGGGTTTCTGATACCGGACACGGCATGGACCGGGCCACCCAGGAACGCATCTTCGAACCCTTTTTTACCACCAAGGAACCAGGTCGCGGCACGGGTCTTGGACTTTCCACTGTCCACTCGCTTGTGGCTGAACATCATGGTGAAATCATGGTGGACAGCACACCGCTGCATGGCACGACATTTACCCTGCTGTTACCATTGCATTCTGAAATAACAAAAAAGGGAGAAAACAGTTATGGCCAGAATACTGTTGGTTGAAGACGATGAACTGGTCCGCGACATGCTGGTCCAGGTGTTGCAGCGTGCCTCACACACCGTGATCAGTGCCGCAGATGGCGAGGAAGCCTCGGAAATCCTCAAAAAAGAACATCCCGACATCATGATCACTGACATCATCATGCCCAAAAAAAGCGGCATTACACTGATTTCAGAAGTCATAAACCGTCATCCCGCGATGGAAATCATCGCCATCTCCGGTGGTGGACGTCTTGACCCCATGGGTTATCTGGATCTGTCTGAATCTCTTGGCGCTGCAGTCTCATTCGAAAAACCCATTGATAACGCGGCGCTGCTGATGGCGATTGATCTGCTGGTGCATGGCAAACATGAGACTTCGGCATAAAATCAGGCTGAAAATTTCCCCAGCACTTCAATCAGCTGCTGGTTCTGTTCCGGCAGGCCAATGGTGATGCGCAGACATTCCGGCAACTGATAGCCTGCGAGGGGACGCGTCAATATGCCGTGTGCGAGCAGATAACGCCAGGCTCTCCCTGCAATTTCTGCATCGGGAAATTCAGCCAGCACAAAATTGGCAGCAGATTCCTCTACGGCTATGCCACACTTTTGCATCCCCTCTGACACGTTTTTGCGCCAGATCCGGTTGTGTTCCAGTGTCCGCTGCGCATGCTCCAGATCACTGAGCGCAACACTGCCCGCCGCCTGTGCTGGCAGGCTGACATTGTAGGGACCGCGCGCGCGCTCCAAAAGATCAATAATTTCAGCTGATGCATAACACCAGCCAAGACGCAGTCCTGCAAGTCCATAAAATTTTGAAAAAGTACGCAGCATGATCACATTTGGAAACTGGTCTGCCAGTTTCATGCCATCTTCATAATCAGGCCAGTCCACATACTCCGCATAGGCTGAATCGATCACAAAAATAACATGCGGCGGAATTTGACTTGCCAGCGCATAAAGTTCGCGGGCATTGAGACAGGTGCCGGTGGGATTGTTGGGATTGGCCAGAAAAATAATGCGCGTCTTTTCTGTGATACCAGCAATCATCGCATTCACATCTGTTCCGCGTCCTAGGGCCTGAGTTTTTACGGGTGTTGCACCTGCGCGAATGATATTGATGGGGAACATCACAAATCCATATTCGGAATAAATGACTTCATCCCCCTGCCCTGCAAAAATTCGGGTGATCAGGGTAATCAGCTCATCAGAACCTGCGCCACAGGTGATTCGTGTTGCATCTGCCTTAAAATGCACAGCCAATGCAGAGCGCAAGGTCTCACAGGCGCCATCAGGATAGCGCCAAAGATTTTCAACAGCCGCGGTAAAAGCATCTTTCGAAGCCACAGATGGTCCGAGTGGATTTTCATTGGCGGAAAGATCTGCCATCACCTGGCCAGTATCTTCTGGCAGCATGTCTGAAAGATACCGGGGAGCCTGTTTCGCTCCCGGGCGAGTGATCAGCTTCATGCAAGGCACTCCTGCCGGATGGCTTCGACATAATCTGTGATGGTGACATCCTCATCCAGAAATGGCACCAGCTTCCGGACAGATTCATACAGGGGCAATGTTTTCGGACTGACACCTTCCACACCGCGAATATCCACAGCCTGACAGGCACACATCAGTTCAAAGGCCACCACATATTTTGTATTGATGAGAACATCGCGCGCTCTTCTCGCCGCCACAAAACCAAATGAGACAATATCCTGAAAATCCGCTGTCGTTGTCAGTGACTGGATGGAAACTGGCATGGCCAGAGAACGGTTTTCAGCAGTGAGAGAAGCTGTCATGAACTGGCCGCCCATCAGACCCAGCCTGATCCCCGCATCTTTGCTGCAGAGGAACGGCGGCAGCACGGGATTGTTGCGCGCATCCAGAAAACGGTCAATGCGACGGTTTGAAAGATTGCACAGCGTGACCAGTGAGATCACCAGATGATCCATGGCCATAGCCACATACTGGCCATGAAAATGACCATTATGGAAAACCTCATCCTCATCCGGCAGGATCAGCGGATTGTCACTGGAAGAATTCAGCTCATCTTCGAGTGTTTTTTGAATGGATTTCAGAGAATCCAGCACGGGCCCCAGAATTTGCGGTGTGCAGCGAATCGAATAGGCATCCTCAATCTGAAAACGACTGGGTCTGGCTGTACCATCCCGCTCGGCATTCAGGATTTTTTCAACTTCTTCTTCGCTGACAATCAATCGGGAACCCGCAAGAAGTTCCCAGAGTTTTTCGGCAATTTCCAGCTGGCCAGCATGTGACTTGAGTTGATGAACACGCGGATCAAACGGCTTGTTTTTTCCGGCAAGCCCTTCAAATGACAGGGCGGAAACTGTGATGTAACGTGCGAGCAGACGTTGCGCTTCCCCAAAAATAACAGCACCAAGCCCCAGCATTCCGGAAGTCCCATTGATCAGGGCAAGACCTTCCTTGTAACTGAGTTCCATTGGGGAAATTTCCGCCTGCTGAAGCGCAACACTTCCAGAAAGCTGCTGGCCTTTGAAGCGCGCCTTCCACTGACCCACACCGACGAGTGCAATCGATGCAAGAGGGCCCAGATCACCACTGGTCCCGAGAGAACCTTTTTCCGGAATACAGGGAATGACACCTGCATTGAACATCGCAATCAGTTTGTCCAGATTTTCGATTGAAATGGCCGAATTGCCGCGGGCCAGTGAAACAATCCGGGAGAGCATGATGGCCCGGACAGCGTGATCATCCAGATAATCACCGACATTGGTCGCAACGGCATTGATCAGGTTTTTTTGCAAAAGCCTCGCCTGATCTGTCAAAAGCAGATAATTCACAAATCCACCCACGCTCGTATTCACGCCATAAATAACCCGTTCATTGTGGACAAATTCTTCCAGTTTTTCCCTGGAGCGGATGACACGGGTTCTTGAGTCTGGATCGAGTGCAATTTTTCTCCCCGGGATTGCCGTTTCAACCAGATCATCTAGGGATACCCTTTGGCCATAACGAATCACATAATCAGCAATCACTTCTCTCTTTTGGGTCTTTTCTTTCTGTTCAATGTGTTCAGTTAACATGAATAAATTCTCCGGAAGTATAGGGGTCTGATCTAGCCCGTTGCTGCAAATCGAACCGGTTCGTTCATCAAAAGGGCCACCAGTATTTCCCGCTGCCCAGAAAATGCCGTGCGCCCATGGGCCACCAGCGTATTGTCCAGAATCAGCAGGTCGGATTTTTCCATTTTGACCCGGATTTCAGATGTTTCAAGCAGCGCCGAGATGGCAAGGGCATCCTCTGCCGAAACTGGCTCGCCGTTACCATGGAAAATGGCATCGAGCAGTTCCGGATGATTTTCAGATGCTTCTTTCAGCTGCAGCCAGTCAGCTGTTCTGCCATCGCGCTTTGCCCATGCCATCATGCAGGCAGGTGAAAAAAAATGCGCCTGATTGAACCACACTTCCACCTGACTGACCGGATGACGCTTCATGGCCGGCAGAATTTCCTGGAAAAGATGCAGGGTATCTGCATCCAGCCATTTTGTCCGCCAGCCTTTTTGCTGTGCAATGACGTTGATTTCAGCTGGATCATTGCTGCCAAAAATTTCATTCCATGGTTTTTTGACGCCTGGCTTTCTGGACATGGTTTTTTCAGACAGCAGGGTTCGCCGCAATTGCAAACCACCCCTGCTCTGGAATTTTTCCCAGAGTGCTGCAGGAATCTTTTGGGTGATGGCCCGCATGTCTCCCAGCGTCGAATCCCCTCCGCTTTCAGCTGGCTGTGTGCAGAAGAAGGCAATGCGATCCGGTGGATTACTGGTATAGGCCATTTCCTGATGCAGCGGAATGGACCAGTCCGGCGGCGTATAGGTCGCCGTCATGATGTTGCCATGGACTTTTTCACGCGGAGAAGTACCGCCGACATAATCCTTGAAACGCTGTGAAATAACAGAAATTGCTGCTTCAAAATCCTCTGCCGTCTGCAGACCGGAAAGACCACGAATCAAAAGCGCTCCCTGCGTATTCAGCAGCGTATCAATCAATGGCCGCTGACCAGCCAGCCAGCTACAAATGGCTTCACGATTAACCCCATTTCCTTTGGCAATATTCCAGACAACCGGCAGGGAAAACCCGTTTTTGATTTTCTGAATGAACTGTATCATATGAGCATATCCTTTTATTATGGTTCATTATTTTATGGCTCCTGCAAGCATCCATAAACCCACCGATCCCAGCATGAGACCATAGACATAATTTTGATATTTGAGAAATGATCCGGAACAAAGCCTGCGGATGAGAAATGCCCCGAGGATTGCCCACATCAGGTTATTGACGATATTGAGCCCAATGGTCACCGCCCCGAGCAGGGTGGAGCCATTTTCGATGGTCATCACATCTTCTGCAAACACAGAAAATGTTACCACCAGTGAAATCCAGACTTTCGGATTCAAAATTTCAATCAACACGCCTTCAATAAACGCACTCTTCCTGGAAAGCTTCTGGCTTTGGCCATTTGACACCTGTGACGCTCTTTTCGTCCTGAAAAAATAATATGCCAGCCAAAACATGTAAAAAACACCCAGCCAGTGCATGATCACAAGAATGGCAGGATGGCTTTCAAAAAAACGATTGACACCGAGTGCAATCACCAAAATCTGCAGGGCAAGACCCACGTTGATGCCAACAATCAGTGGTGTTGCATTTCTGAATCCAAATGTGGCACCCGTAGATGCGACCAGAATATTGGTCGGTCCCGGGCTGTACATCAATGGGATCAGCAAAATGGCCCACGCAACAATATGTTCAGGCATCAAAAAGTTTCCCCGGATTCATGATTCCTGTTGGATCGAGTGCGGATTTTACGGCGCGCATGCACGCAAGTGAATCACCGTGCTCCAGTGGCATGCAGGCCATTTTCCCCTGACCAATGCCATGCTCTCCCGTGCAGGTTCCCCCCATGGCAATCGCGCGTTCACTCATGCGACCGATAAACTGGTGGGCCCTTTCAGTTTCTGCAGGACTATCCATGTCGATCAGCAGCAGCACATGGAAATTGCCGTCACCCACATGACCAATCACTGCAGCAGAAAGGCCGCTTGCCTGAATATCCTGCCAGCTCTCATCAATACAGTCAGCAAGGCGCGAGATGGGTACACAAGCATCCGTGGTCACACCTTTGGTCCCTGGAAACAGCGCATGAATGGCCCACCAAGCATCGTGTCTTGCTTTCCAGAGCGCTGCTCTCTCCTGCTCGCTTTCGGCCCAGCGCATGTCGCCTGCACCAAAATCTGCTGCAATGCTGACAAAATCAGCAATCGTGTGTGCGGTATGTTCCGGCGTGCCATGAAATTCGAGAAACAGGGTGGGCGCTTCTGTCATCGTGAGATGTGAGTAGCGATTGCAGGCCCGCACGGATGTTTCATCCAGCAACTCGATACGGGCAAGATCAACGCCCAGCTGTCTTGCAAGCATCACCGTCTGACAGGCTTCATTGATACCCCGAAAGCTGCAGACACCACTGACAATGGATTGCGGCAATCCATACAGTTGCAGGGTCAGTTCAGTGATGATGCCAAGTGTTCCTTCTGAACCCACAAACAGCTTTGTCAAATCATAACCTGCAGAAGATTTTCTGGCGCGAGTTCCCGTCCGGATAATTTTTCCATCCGCGAGCACCACTTCAACACCAAGAACATTTTCCCGCATGGTGCCATAACGCACCGCATTCGTCCCGGATGCACGGGTTGCAGCCATGCCACCGAGACTGGCATCCGCGCCCGGATCGATTGGAAAGAAAAGACCTGTGTTGCGCAAATACTGATTCAGTGAATGACGCATCACGCCGGGCTGAACAGCCACATGCAGATCATCCGGCCAAAGTCTCTGAACCTGATCCATTCTGGAGAGATCCACACAGATCCCGCCAAAAGGCGCATTTACCTGACCTTCGAGAGAGCTGCCATTACCAAATGGAATGACCGGCACCCGCAGGGCATGGCATTGCTGCAAAATACTGGACACTTCTTCGGTTGATTCTGGAAAAACCACCGCGTCAGGGGCCTGTCCCTTTAGCCACGTCGTTGTCTGACAATGCTGGTTACGAACCGTCTGGTTCAGGCTGAACCGCGGCCCGAACCGGGGCTGCAACCGCCCACAGAGCGCCTGAAGCTTGTCATGTTCCACTGATACAGCCAGCATCGACGCACCCCGAGCATATACTGATCAAAAAGAAGCGTAAATCCTCGCATGAGTTTAAGTTACGGTCAATCTGTAATTTCTGTAATTATGGACGCGTACAGAGCGCGTCGTATCCCACCCGGACACCCTCTTTGTTATTTTTGATGCCACGAATACTGAAATGTCCCACTTCAGCGGTACTGGACAAATGGGTCCCACCACAGGGATCTTCCGGATAACCTTCAACAGACATCCGTCTCACACCCTCCTGACAGCTCACCTGGATGGGTCTTTTTTCTGCAATCATCTGCTTCATGCCATCACAAATGGATTCTTTTAGCGCATCCACTGGAGGAACAGTCACATCCGGTTTGACTTGGAAATAAGCTTCATTTGGAAAATGATGGCTTTTGACCGTATTGAGATTGTTTTGGGACAACAGTCCAAGATTTCGCAATACATTGGCCAGCATGTGACCCCCTGTATGCAATGCTGCAAAATGCAAACGCTTTTCGCGGTCAACCTGCAGGCTGACCCCATCTCCAACTTTCAAAGAGTGATTCGGGGGAAGCCAGTGATTGATCTCTTCCCGATCATCAGGTGCCAGCGTCACTTTGATCACGGAAATGCCATTGATGCTGCCTTCATCACTGGGCTGGCCACCGCCCTGGGGATGAAATATGGTTTCATCCAGCCTGACAAAAGACCCTTTGGCATCAACGCCTGTCATTGTCACTGTGGCTGTGCTTTCATAAAGAAAGGTATTTTCATAATACTTTCTTTGCGTTTTCATATTACGTCACCTGTCGGACAAAATCCTGTACGTTCAAAACAATTCCCCAAGCCAGCATGAGATAACTGACCAGAATAATCACACGCAAAAATGCCTGATGCCGAAACAGGGTGAAATACCTGACCTGTTTACCCTGGCGAAGACCCGAGAGCGCCATGCGCGCCGGCAAAAGTATCAGGATTATGATACAAAATACACCCGCAAAACTGATGCCGAGAACAAAAAGCTTTGGAATAAAGATCACGAACGTGAGCGGTGGCAAAAATGTCAGGCAGTTGATCAAAATTCCGCTTTTGCCCTGCTTTTTGAGACCCATGCCATCTGCCAGAAAATCAGCCAGACAAAGCGAGACGGTCAAAAAGGCGGTGACCACGCAGATCGATGTAAAAACCTGTGCCACAAAAGTCACCCAGGGCGCTCTGGTCAAATCCGAAAGCGCATGCAACAGTCCCGAGATAGGCTGGGGCAGGTTGGCAAGATTGTGCAGGCCATATTCACCAGTGGCTGGAAGCGCACCAAAAATCACGCTTTCCCAGACAACATAACAAACAAACGGAATCGCGCAGCCGACAACAAGGGCGGTGCGCAGATGGTTAATGTTGTCATGGAAATAGCTGCGCAGGCTGGGAACAATAATGGCAAAGCCATAGGCAGTCAGCATGACCGTCATGGTGCCCATGACCCGCTGGTAATCCTGGGTCATCAACAGCATCTGGTGTTTGACGAGCGGCACAGTCACCACAACCATCAGCAGAAATGACAGCATCTTGACGGTCATGATGATCCTGTTGATCAGGTCGACCGAACGGATGCCCATAATGACGATGGTGCCAAAAATACCGACAAAAATCAGCAGCCCCAGGTTTGCAGGGATATGGATGCCAGCAAACCCGAAAAGACCGGTCACCAAATCTTCACCTGCTGCAATATAGGCAGAAAGCAGAAAATACAATAACAGCAGATACACAAACCAAGTCACATAACGGGTATGTTTGCCGAGGGTTGCCTCCACCATGGAGATGAGATTCGTACCCGCTGGCAGCCAGAGACTGACCTCCAGCATCAACAGGGCACCAATGGTCATCATCACCCAAGTCCCGAACAACAGACTCGCAGAAGGCAAAAATCCGCAATCAGCTGTAGCCAGCGGCAAAACCAGAATGCCGCCACCAATGGATGTGCCCACGATCAGCAATATACCGCCGAATATTTTCCAGAGGGATGAAACCTGTGTCATGAACGTACTCCGTTTCCAGGTGCCGCGACTTATAATAAATGCCAAAAATGTCCATGAGCCTCGCGCCAGTCTGAAAACGTGAGGTATTTTTGACCAAGAGTAAACTGAATGGCCCCCGCATCCGCGGTCTGCAGCAGATGGACACCCCGCACCCGGTATCTTTGCATCACTGCTTCATGTGGAAAATGGTAGCGATTGTGCCAGCCGACCGGAATCAGTGCAACCCCCGGATGAACCGCTTCAATAAAAGCAGGCTCACCCGATGTTTTGCTGCCATGATGCGGGACCACCAGCACAGTCGATGCCAGATCCGCCCTGTGCTGTAAAAGCTTCAGCTCTGCAGGTTTTTCAATGTCTCCCGTCATCAGAACCGACTGGCCATTTTTTGCAGTAATTTTCATGACGCAAGAACTGTTATTCCCCTCATGCAGGTCTGACATTTCAGGATATAAAAATTCAAACCTGACCCCATCCCATATCCATTTTTGTCCCCGCAGGCAGTATGAAGATTTGACGGGGATGCGTTCGGGTTCACTGGTATAAATATTTTCTGGCAAAAAATGACTGACCAGTGAAGAGACTCCTCCGGCATGATCACTGTCGCCATGGCTTACCACCAGCGTATCCAGATGTCTGATCGCGGAATATCGCAAAAAAGGTGTCAGAATATTTTCTCCTGCGTCATTTTTTGTATTTTTATCCCTGCCATAACGGGGACCCGTATCATAGACCAGTACATGATGGGCAGTCTGCACTACGGCGGACAGTCCCTGACCTGCATCCAGCAGTGTCACGTGAGCCTCACCCGGTAATGGCACATCCCCTTTCGGTAACAAAAGCGGCAGGCACCAGAGCACGCCCAAAAAACGTCCCGGAAAACCCTTTGGCAACAGCAGAATAAATACCCCAGCTATGGCGATCAATACCTGCAAAATATGGGCACTCACCAGTGGCACAGCTGCAAATGAAAATTTTGACAGGTATGACAGTACCTGCCAGAGTCCGGAAAGACTGGCATCTGCAACCTGCAGAAAAAAACCGGAAGCAACATCTGATATCTGCAACAAAATGCTGCCAGTGATGACAAAAGGCAATATCAAAAATCCCATCCATGGAATTGCAATGGCATTGGCAGCGAGCGAGACCAGAGAATACTGTTGAAAAAGCCACACGCTGAGCGGCAAAAGTCCGAGCGTCACAATCCACTGGATGCGCCCATACTTCCACCAGAAGCCTGATGGCGCCACTCTGCCGCCCATGCCAAATCCAATCAGCGCCACCGATCCGAAAGACAGCCAGAAAGGACTCGAAAGTACACTCAATGGCTGCAAAAGGAGAACGCCCAAAAGCGCAAGCGCATAAAGCTGCCAGAAAGAAACTTTTCTTCGCAACATAAGGGGCAAGATCGCAGCCATGATCATCAGACAGGCCCGTCTTGCCGGCAGATCAAAACCCGAAAGCGCCGCATAGCCTGCTGCTGCCAAAAAAGCGCTACCCGCAGCAGCAAGTCCTGCCGGAAGCCTGCTGCACAGACGGTGTGATTTTTTCCACAAAAAATTTACCAGCAAAAACACCCATCCGGAAACAAATCCCAGATGCAGCCCTGCAATCGCCATCAAATGATTGGTCCCGGTTCTCTTCAATACTTCCCAGCGATCCTGCGAAATATTTTTCCGCTCCCCCACAGCAAGTGCCGGAATCCAGCAGGAGGTTTTGCTTTCTGGCAATACCCTGCGGATATCAGCGAATATTTTGGCCCGGAACCTGTTAAATCTGGAATGATGAGACAGTGGATGATTTGAAGATGAATCAATCACCACGCCCCGCGCACGCATGCCTTTTGCAAAAGCATCTGTCTCACTGTCCCGTCCGCCAGGATTCATCAGCCCATGGATGCGATAAAGCCGCAGGTCCAGCTGGAAAGCATCTCCTGGGTTCAGTTCAGGAATATTTTTGGAACGCTTCCAGAGCACACTGATTTTTTGGCCAAAAGGCAACACACCAAATTCAAACCGGGTGCCGGCATCTGTTTTTTCGGGGATAGACAGAACCTCACCGTGCAGGCGAAATATTTTGCCATCAGTACCCTCCGGAACAGAAAAAGACAGAAGAGATCCCGCTGCAATCAGCGCCCAGAAAAATCCGCACAAAATTCCCAAAAGTACTGGCGTTGCTGGCCGAAACAATACAGCCGCGAGAACAGCCATCGCCGCACCAGACAACAAAACACCATTTCCTGGAAGCGCATGCAGCGAGACCAGCAAAAGCACACCGCATAAAAATGAAAATGAAAAAAGACGCATTATGACAGCTTCTGCTACCCCACAAACAAATCCGGATAAAGCTGCGCACCTGGATGCATGGCATAACTGTCAAAACTGGTGAGACCTGCAGCGCGCAGCACTTCTTCATCCAGAAAGAAATTTCCGGTCGTGGTTTTGCTGTCTTTGACAAGAATGGCATGCGCCGCATCCGCCATGATCGCAGGCTTGCGGCTCGCATCAAATACCGCCGGCGGGAAATTGACTGCAATGGCAGCCGTTGCAATCGTGGTTTTTGGCCACAGCGAATTCACCGCAACCCCGTCCTTTCTGAATTCTTCCGACATGCCGAGCGTACACATGCTCATGCCATACTTGGACATTGTATAGGCCAGATGATCTTTGAACCATTTGGCTTCCATGGCAAGTGGTGGCGCCAGATTGAGAATATGCGGATTGTTGCCCTTTTTGAGATGCGGCAGACAAGCCTGCGAACACAAAAATGTTCCCCGCACATTCACGGAAAAAATCAGGTCAAACCGCTTCATGGGTGTCTCAAGCGTCCCTGCCATAAAAATCGCACTGGCATTGTTGACCAGAATGTCAATCCCACCCCAGCGTTCAATGGTTTCGGCCACAGCTGCCTGAATCATGTCTTCATCACGCACATCCAGCACGATTGGCAATGCCTCCCCACCCGCCTTTTCGATTTCAGCTGCAACCGAATGAATTGTTCCGGGCAGCCGCGGATGTGGCTCGGCGGTTTTGGCCGCCACAACAATTTTCGCACCATCCCGCGCTGCGCGAAGGGCGATTTCACGTCCAATGCCGCGACTTGCACCGGTAATAAAAATAATTTTGTTTTTGAGAGATTCCATGTGTGCCTGTCCATCCATTATTGAAGTTCCCGCAAGATTAACGCGTCCCGCTACATTCCACAATCTTTTCATTGTCAGCACCAGATACCGCACTCTCAGCCGCGATCAGCGCATAAAGTCCGAGCAGTGCCAGTACCTGCATGACCATCATCACCATCACCAGCACAAAGCCCCTTTGAAAGCGCCACATCCACAAACCATGGCCTGACCGGTTTTTGCCTTTCTCCCGTCTCCAGATCCAGCCTGATGCGAAGAAGATTTTTTGCGCCGGAAACCTGGAGTGCAAAAACCCCTGGCACCAGTTCCTCTTTTTGTCCCTCATTAGCCCTGAAATAAAGACCACGCCTGAAATGCTCCGTCCTGCTGCCTGCCACAAAAAAATGCTCTCTCATGCCCTGCAGGGTCTGCAGCAGAATCCCACCATCATCATTGCATTCCACCGTCTGTGCGAGGTGCACATGCTGGCGCAATAACGCTGATGCCAGTTTCGCCCGGGCCCGCCATCCGGAAATGCGTTCCTGCAGGTCAATATTTGCCACTGCAAAACCCAGCAGGATATTCAAAATACACAATATGCCGAGACCCATCGAAAGAGACATCACCAACTCAATCAGCGTGAGTCCCGATTCGGCTGTTTTGGGCACCCGCAAGTGTTCTTTCACAGTGATTCAGCCTTTCCTCATGCAAAACAGCCTGTGCAGTGGCCGTTTGCTCCATCTGCAGTGCTTTCAGTTGCAGCGCAAAATAGCCACCAAGCGCAATGCTGAGCAACATCAAACTCACAAGGACCTCAGTGAGTGTAAAACCACGGAATTGATTCACAATGAGAGTGTTTCCAGTGCCTGCTGAATGACTTCGATGCCGGCATCGGGCCTGTGAGCATGTTCGCTCAGCCAGCGCCGGAAGCATCTGCCGCCTGGCTGTCCATGAAAGAGGCCAGAGATATGGCGTGATATTGTCGACAATTTGACAGAAGATGCAAGCTGTTTTTTGATATACGGCAAAAAATTCTGAATCACCGCCTGTCGCGTGAACCCATCGGCCCTGTGCTGAAATATTTCCCGCGCAATATCCGCCAAAAGCCAGGGATTGCTGTACGCTTCTCGCCCAATCATCACGCCATCCACTTTTTGCAGATGTTTTTTGACATCATCCGCTGTTTTAATCCCACCGTTGATGATGATCGAAAGCCCTGGAAAATCTTCCCGAATCCTGTAGACCGTCTCATAACAGAGCGGCGGAATTTCCCGGTTCTCGCGCGGCGACAGGCCCTGCAGCCAGGCCTTGCGGGCATGCAGTATAAAAACTTCACAGCCTGCTGCATGGACCGTTTCAATAAACTGCTGCAGGTCTTCGTATGAATCCTTTTCATCCACCCCCGTACGGCACTTGACGGTCACAGGAATTTTGACAGCCTCCCGCATGGCTGCCACACAGTCTGCAACAAGCAGAGGCTCATGCATCAGACAGGCACCAAAACGTCCTGCTTTCACCCGCGGACTCGGACAGCCGACGTTCAGATTGATTTCAGCATAGCCTTTTTGCACGCCAAGTCTTGCGCAAATGGCAAGCTCATCCGGATCCGATCCGCCCAGCTGCAGGGCAACCGGTTTTTCGCAAGGATCAAATGCCAGCAGTCTGTCAGCCTGCCCATGAATCAGGGCGGCTGAAGTCAGCATTTCGGTATAGAGCAGCACATCATTCGACATGAGCCGCAAAAAAAAGCGTGCGTGGCGATCCGTGCAACCCATCATGGGCGCAATACAGACAGTACGGTCGGGAGAATGGACGGGATTCATGCGGGCTCAAGGCAGTGCATCGGCCGCATCATGCTCCATTGCCGGCAGCCTGGACACTGCCAGTGCAGATGGCTGCCGGAAAAACCACAGGAAACACAGCGATAGTCTGGCTTGTTTGCCAAAAGTCGCGTGGTCAGATTATGCAAAATGACGAGGTCTTCCCGGGCACGACCTTCCGCCTCTGACATGTAGAGACCAATAAAATGATGCAGCCCCTGCAGCGAGGGAAAGCGGCGCACATAATCCGCCACATAGCGTGCCGCCGTGCGATTACCCTTCTGCCGGCGGATGCGGTCAGAAAGAATCAGCACCACAGGGACGTGCGGCCAGCTTTCCAGAATTTTCATGAAATAGCGGACCATTTCATCTTCACGACCAAGATTTTCATAACAGGAAGCAAGCGTTTCCACCGCTTCCGAAAGATAGTCCGGATTTTGCGAGGCAATTTTTTTGAGCTGCTTCAACGCCTCGGCATGGCTGTTTTCATGCATCAGCGCTCTCGCACGCAACAAACTGGCGCGTGCGCAGGCAGGATCTGCTTTCAGGGCTTTCGCCAAATGCTCCATGGCTTTTGCATGCTGTTCACGGGCGGCTTCCGCTTCTCCCAGTTCACAGTGATAATGCGCAATCACATGTGACATGTTTTGGCGGGTGGCAGCGGCCAGCTTTTCTGCCGTGACGATGGCTTTTTTCCAGTCTTTTTCACGCTCATAAATATCAAGAAGTGCCCGAAGCGCAGGCACCGCATATTCACGAATGGAAACCACATCCTGAAAAACCTGTTCCGCACGGTCCAGCACCCCCGCACTCAAATAATCCTGGCCAAGCTCAAACAGCGACTGCTCACGATAGGCCCGGTCGAGTTGTGGACGGGCAATGAGATTCTGGTGAATGCGGATGGCACGATCCACCTCACCCCTTTTTCGAAACAGTTTTCCAACCGCAAGATGTGTTTCGACCGTGTCACTGTCCACTTCCAGCATGCGGATAAAAACATCCACCGCCTTGTCAGGTTCCTCGTTCAACAGATAATTGAGCCCTGCAAGACAGTCACGATTCAGATCGACTTTTTGAACGACAAAAGGTCTCTTCCGCAAAAGATAACCAGGATACCAGGCGATCGCTACAAGCGACACAACCAGCAAAATCCACCAGACCAGCATCAGTTCCGATCCTGTATGGGAATCACCCGCAAATTGCGCACTTCTTTTTCAGCCAGTTTCAGACGGCGCTTCAACCTGAAACTCTCCAGACGGGCGGCGAGAAAAAAACCGGAAGCCATCAGCATCCCTATTCCCCAGCCGATGACAAAAACCGCCACAAGCAGCAATGAAAATGGCAGGGTCTTTTGCCCCATCCAGTAATTCACTGTCACAATCCCCGGGTTCAGCAGTGCAAAGCTGATCCCTGCGAGCAGTATGACAATCACCAGCAAATAACGGATCAGGCGCATGGTTACCTCTCAATAAACCAATGAACTTTCTTTCGCATACTCACTGTAATAGTTCTCCGCAAGCGTTTTTGCAACCACAATTTCTGCAGGCTGCATGCGCTCACCCACGGCATCGCGCATTTTTATGGCCGCGTCGCGAATCTGGCTATTGGATGAAGTCGATGCCAGATCGAGCCAGGCCCAGGCATTTTTTTTATCCTGCGCAATTCCCGATCCACCCGCATACATCACCCCCAGCAATAACTGTGCATTGTCCATGCCCTGTTTCGCTGCAGCCAGAAACCAGCTCGCCGCAGCCACAGGGTTTGCAGGAAGAGAAAGCCCCTGCTGGTAAAAAAGTCCAGCCATATACTCAGCACTGGCAAGACCCTGTTTCGCCCCCGCCAGAAAAAAGGCAAAAGCTTCATGGTCATCTTTTTGAACACCCTTGCCGTTGTGAAAGAGATAGCCAAGGGCAAACTGGGCTTCCGGCACGCCGGCACCTGCGGCTTTTGAATAAAATCCAATTCCCGCTTCTTCATTTGCAGGTGTACCAATGCCATTGAAAACCAGATAGCCGAGCAAATAATCGGCCATTGGAAATCCCGCCTGTGCCGCCCTGCTCACAGAGGAAAAGCCGGTTTTGGGGTTTGCAGCTGTTCCCCAGCCATTATAATAACTGACACCCAGATTATATTCCGCTTCAGGAACGCCCGCAGCTGCCGCCTTTTGATACCATGAAAACGCTGCAGCGCGATCTCTGGCTACACCCTTTCCGGTTTCATACATGAGACCCAGCATTGATGCAGCCGGTCCATATCCAGACCCTGCTGCAAGGGTCATCCAGTTGAAGGCCCTGACCGGATCAACAGGTATCACATGTCCACTGCCATTATAATACTGAAGTCCCAGATTATACTGCGCCTCGGGAAGTCCGCCACCAGCTGCCTCTGTATACCATTTTTGTGCAGCCAGCGGGTCTGCCGGCATGCCTTCCCCTTTTTCGGAAAACACCCCCAGCATAAAAGCTGCGTGGGGTTCCTTGCGGGCAGCTGCCTGTCTGTAGAGAATAATTGCCTGGGGAAGCCCCTGCTCAACACCCATCCCCCAGTAATACAGTGTACCAAGAGCAAAACCAGCGAGTGGAATTCTGTCTTTTATCTTCATGAACCATGCAGCCGCCATGGCAGCATTTTTTTCGACGCCACGACCATTGAGATACATCCAGCCAAGCTGGTACTGGGCTTCTGGAATATTTTCATCAGCAAAATGACGATAGATGCCAAAAGCAGTCTGGTTATCGCCCTTTGAAAGCGCCATTTCCGCCTCCGGCAGTTTGCCGCTGGCCGCTTTTTGCTGAATGGACTGCATGACATCATCTGCAAATGCAGGACCACCCGCACCCACCGCCAAAAAAATACCGGCAAGAATATATTTAACTTTTTTAACGTGCATGAACCTGCTCCCTGTTATTTACGCTTCCACCATGACGCCTGCGATGGCGGCAACGGCCTCATCAATCTGCTCCCGGGTGATCACAAGGGGAGGTGCCAGCCGAATGACTGTATTGTGGGTCTCACGCGTCAAAATGCCCTCATTCAAAAGACGCAGGCACAGCTTCCGTGCAGAATAGCGTGGATCAATCTCAAGGCCAAGCATCAGTCCCCTGCCACGAATTTCTGTAATGAGTGGCGAACGAATCCGGGCAAGGGATTCGCGAAGATAGCGCCCCATTTCGGAAGCATTTTCAGCAAGACCATCGCGCAACAGAATTTCAATGGCAGCCGTACCCACTGCGGCTGCCAGTGGATTGCCCCCAAATGTACTGCCATGATCCCCTGGAGTGAAAACAGCCATTACCTCTTCCCGTGCAAGAAAGAGTGATACCGGCAAAAGACCGCCGCCCAGCGCCTTGCCCAGCAAAACGGCATCCGGATGCACCCCTTCATGTTCGCAGGCGAGAAAACGGCCGGTCCGTCCTAGGCCCGTCTGGATCTCATCTGCAATCAGCAGCACATTGTGTTCCCGGCAGATTTTCATCGCTTTCCTGAGATAACCTTCTGGCGGAACAATAATACCCCCTTCCCCCTGGATGGGTTCGACCAGAAAAGCAGCCGTATTTGGTGTGATGGCTTTTTCGAGGGCTCGAGCATCCCCAAACGGCACCAGTTTGAACCCGGGCGCAAATGGACCAAAACCCTCCCGATATTGCGGTTCAGAAGACATGCCGACGATGGTCGTGGTTCTGCCGTGAAAGTTGCCTTCACAGGCAATGATTTCTGCTTTGTCCGCTGCCACGCCTTTGACTGTATAGGCCCATTTGCGTGCGGCCTTGATGGCGGTCTCTACTGCCTCCGCTCCCGTATTCATCGGCAAAGCCCGGGCCATGCCTGTCGCTTCACAGGCTTTTTGCAAAAAACGTCCCAGCATATCGGTATAAAAAGCCCTTGAGACGACTGCGAGTTTTGCTGCCTCTGCGGCAAGCACGCTGACGAGTTCTGGATGACAGTGCCCATGACTGACTGCGGAATAGGCGCTCATCATGTCGATATAGCGGTTACCGCCATCATCCCAGACATACACACCCTCCCCCCGGACAAGGACAACCGGCAGGGGTTCATAGTTGCTGGCACCATAAAGATGTTCACACTGAATGGCAGGATGCATTCCGGTCTCTCCATGTCATGGAAGCGGGGCTACGTGAATTGACTGAAGGGTACAATGAACGCGAAATTTTTGCGACTGGAAGTTCTGGAAGCAGAGTGAGTGTTTTCACACGGATTCGTCATCAGAGCCCTCTTCATCTCAGGGCGGAAACCTCTGGGGAGTTTTAGGCTTTCCCATGGAATCAGGGACTTGCACACATCCCCCCAAGTCGGTCTCCTTTATCTGTCATACGTACGGTTCTGGAGGAGATCCGTCGAAAACACTCAATTACAGTATAGGTGTGATGGGTATATTTGCAAACGCACTGCTGTTACCATGGCGCCCCCGCAATGAGGATGGCAGGCCAGATGGCAGCTGAACCCACTGAAAATGAAGCAATTATTGAGTCCCTCAGTCATGAGGGCCGGGGCATCACCCATCACCCCGGAAAAATTGTCTTTATTGACAATGCGTTGCCTGACGAAAGGGTAAAATATCGCCTGAACCGAAAACATCGGCATTACAATGAAGGGATTACCACAGAGGTTCTTTCTGCATCAAAAGAGCGCGTAGAGCCACCCTGCCCGCATGCCACTATTTGTGGCGGATGCAGCCTGCAGCACCTCGCAGAAGATGCACAGATTGCCTTTCGACAAAAAACCGTGGCGGAACTCCTCGCCCGCACCGGAAAAGTGGTGCCCCTGCGCTTCCGGGATCCCCTGAAAGGCCCCACCCTGGGTTATCGGCGCAAGGCCCGCCTTGGCGTTCGTTATGTCAAAAAAAAGCAGAAACTTCTGGTGGGATTTCGGGAAAAACAGAGCAACTTTCTAGCAGACATCCAAAGCTGCGCCGTACTGGATCCGCGCATAGGCCAGCACATCATGACCCTTGCAGAAACCATCCGCCGGATGAAAACATTCGACAGTATCCCGCAAATTGAGGTGGCTGCAGGCGATGACAGTGTGGCGCTGGTTTTTCGTCATCTGGTGCCTTTGCCCGAAGAAGACCTCGGGCTTCTGAAAGCACTGGGTGATGCGGGGCATTTTGAAATCTGGCTGCAGGGGGGAGGTCCTGAAACCATTCAAAAACTTTATCCCGAAGATAACAAAAACTGGCTGCACTACGCGCTGCCTGCATATGCTCTCGAAATGCGTTTTCATCCGGCGGATTTTACCCAGGTCAATCAGTCCATCAATCTGCAAATGATTGATCTTGCCATTGAACTTTTGGACATCCATACAAATGATCATGTGCTCGACCTGTTTTGTGGCCTCGGCAATTTTACCCTCCCCATCGCAAGACGGGCGAAAGCCGTCACAGGCGTTGAGGGCAGTCAGGACATGGTCAAACGTGCCCGTGAGAATGCCGCACTGAACGGGCTCGAAAATACACGCTTTTTTGCTGAAAATCTCACCGCCCCGGACCCGCAGTCCCGCTGGCTTGCAGGTGTTTACAACAGCGTGCTGCTGGATCCGCCGCGCACGGGGGCCATCGAACTGCTGCCGCACCTCGCAAAGCTGGCTCCCGACAGAATTGTTTATGTTTCATGCAATCCGGCAACTCTTGCGCGGGATGCGGGCATACTGGTCCACCAGTATGGTTACATACTGACGGAAGCAGGTATAATGGACATGTTCCCGCACACCAGTCATGTTGAAACCATTGCACTGTTTGAAAAGCCGGGGAAAGCCCATGGTCACCATTCCAAAAAAAATCCCTCTTCTGCCTGACGGTACAGTCAGCATCGATGCCTGGCTGAATCATTTCAAAACATATGGGCCGGCAGGTCAAAATCCACTGATCGAAAAGACGGTGCGCTATGTACAGTCCGAAAGCCAGGGACTGACGACTTTTTATGGACAGTCCTGTCTTGAACAGGGCCTCGAGATGGCTGACCTGCTGCTCGCCATGCAGATGGATACGGAAACGGCAACGGCTGCTCTTGCAACGGGCACTGCCCGTCTCCGCCGCCATCCTGGACCTGAAGTACTGACCCCGACTCTTGGGGAAAGCGTGAGCCATCTGGTCCATAAAGTATTGCAGGTGGATGTCCTCGACAACCGCGATCCGCGGGGTAACGTACAGATGGAGCGGTGGCGCTTGGCATTTTTGGCCATGGCGGGGGACATCCGTGCCGTTCTCATCCGCCTTGCAGAACGCATCTGCATCATGCGCGGCATCCGCCACATCCATCCCATGGAAAGGGCACGCATTGCACAGGAAACCATGGACATCCATGCACCGCTCGCCAACCGCCTCGGGATTGGGCAGCTGAAATGGGAGCTTGAGGATACCGCTTTTCACTTTATCCATCCTGACATTTATCAGGAGATTGCAACTTTTATTGCGGAAAAGCGTCGTGATCGCGAAATGCGCATCGAAAAAAACATCAATCTGCTAAAAGAAACCCTTGCGAAAAGCGGCATTAACGCAGAAATCTATGGTCGCGCAAAACATATTTACAGCATCTGGCTGAAATCACAGCGCAAACAGATCCCCTATGAACAGATTCGGGATTACAGCGCGCTCCGCATTCTGGTTGACACTGTGGACGAATGCTACAGTGCGCTCAGTATCGTCCACGACCTCTTTCATCAGCTGCCAGAAGAATTTGATGACTATATCAGTCGTCCCAAGCCCAATGGCTATCGTTCGATTCACACTGCTGTGACGGACGCGGATGGCAAAGTGCTCGAAATCCAGATTCGCACCCGCAAGATGCACGAGGAAGCCGAACACGGTGTGGCCGCACACTGGATGTACAAGGAATCCCGCACCGTCGAAGATGTTCATGCCGCCCGTATCCGCTTCCTGAGACAAATGCTCGCATGGCAGAGTGATGTCGTCCGCGAACAGCACATGCCATCAAAATGGGTGGATGATACTGTTTATGTTTTCACACCCGCTGGTGATATTTTTGATCTGCCTCAGGGTGCAACGCCGCTTGATTTTGCCTATCGCATTCATACCGGTCTGGGGCACCGCTGCCGGGGCGCCAAAGTTGACGGGCATATTGTCCAGCTCACCTACCGTCTTCAAACCGGAGATCATATTGAGATTATCACGGTTACAAAAGAAGGCCCCAGCCGGGACTGGATGAATCGTCATGCCGGTTATCTGGTCACATCGCGCGCGCGCGCCAAAGTAGCCCACTGGTTCAGGCAGCAGGATGCGCTTAATGAGCCTGTGAAAGCATCTGCTGCGGAAAAAACAGAAAAATCTGAAAAAAAACCGCTGGCTGCAAGACCCCACAAAAAAATACCCGTGCAGGAAGCGCCCCATGAAAACAAACCGCCTGACCTGCAGATTGCGGGCATCAGTGATCTTTTGACGCGCGTGGCGCTTTGCTGCAAACCCACACACAGTGATCCGATTGTGGGTTATATTACAAAGGGTCGCGGTATTTCCATTCACCGTGAAAACTGCAGCAATATTCAGGCAGCAGCGCTCCGGGACCGGGATCGCATTTTGCCGGTCAGCTGGGACAAAAAGGACAGCAAAAAATCATGACAGCTCTTGCCATCATTAACAAAAAACAGGGACTGCATCTTGCCGGCGGAAATAAAACGCTTGCAGGGGAGCTGCTGGGTACATTTATGGCACAGCTTCCGCAGGCACTTGCCTGTATTTGTCCACCCAAAGATCGGGGAGAACTGGAAGCACTCCGGAAACACGTCCACAAACAGCTTGGAATTGCCTGTTATTGTGGTATTCCCCGCCTGCAGCAGGCCCTGAAAGCGCTCGAAAAATCACTTGAATCAAAAGAGATGGCCAAAATTAAAACTACAATTTCGGCGGTGCTGGCAGAAGGCGATGAACTGCTTGCCGAATTTTCCAGAATGGGGTATCAATAACATTCCGCACCACATGCCGCCTTTGGCATAAACAAAAAAATAGATGTCAACCCGGAGGAGCAACATGCCCCAGACAATGTCTGTGCGGAAAAGTTTTCAGCAGATGATCACAGATGTCATGCCACGGGGTGCGGGCGCGCTTTTTTTTATCCAGATGTTTTCCACACTGGCGTTCAGTGTACTTTATTCCACCCTTGTACTTTATGCCACTTCAGGATTGCACCTGAGTGACAGAACCGCCAATGGCATTACCACTTCTTTTATTGCCTTCAATTATGCCCTGCATTTGCTGGGTGGCTATGTAGGCGGACGGTTTTTCAGTTACCGGGCGCTGTTTTCCATTGGCATGGGTTTGCAGATTGTCGGCTGTGCCCTCATTGCCATCCCCTCGCTGACATCGCTTTACTGGGGACTTGCTGCTTTTTTGACGGGAGCGGGCCTCAATGTCACCTGCATCAACTGCATGATGACGCAACTGTTCCGGCCGGAAGACAAGCGCCGCGAGGCAGCCTTTCTCTGGAATTACAGCGGCATGAATGTGGGGTTTTTTGTCGGATTTACAGTGAGCGGCTGGCTGCAGCTCAGGAACGGCTATCATGCCCTTTTCATGTTTGCAGCCTGCGGCAATCTGCTCGCACTTTTTCTGATGCTGATGCACTGGAAAAAGCTGGATGACAGCCAGACCATCCTGAAACGTCTTTCCCCGGCGCTTCGTGTCATGGCACGCACCAAAGGAACATTTCTGATTATCCTGTTGGTGCTGGGACTGCGTTTTCTGCTGGAAAACGCTGCGGCCAGCAATCAGCTGATCATGGTTGCAGGCATCGTCATGATGGGATTTATTGCCTTTCTTGCCGTGAGACAGCCGGCGCCTGAAGCCTCCAGAAAACTCTGGGGTTATCTGATCCTGAGCTGTGCCTCGATCGCCTTCTGGACGCTTTACCAGATGGCACCGATGGGGCTCATGCTTTTTATCCAGCGCAATGTTGACCGTCATTTTATGGGCTTTGTGATTGCACCGCAGTGGGTGCAGAATATAAATACTTTTGTGATTATTCTTGGCGGGCCTTTGCTCAGTGTGCTGTTCAATGTATTGCGTGATTATGGTGTACGCATTACCCTGCCCCTGCAATTTGGGATTGCGTTACTCTGTATTGGTGCAGCGCTTGCCATATTGCCTGTCGGCATCCGTATGGCCAATCCGCAGGGACTGACCAGTTTCAGCTGGATTCTTGGCTGTTTTGCCCTGCAAAGCATCGGGGAACTTTTTATTTCACCCATTGGCTATGCCATGGTGGGCCAGCTGGTGCCTGTTCCCCTGCAGGGCGTGCTGATGGGCACATGGATGATGATGACGGGCATTGCGGCCACTCTTTCGGGGTATTTTTCCGACATGGCGCTCAGCAGTGTTGCATCCGTCGATCCCGTACTCACCAATCCTGGTTTTGCGCACACCTTTGGCATGCTGGGCTGGTCAGCGGTGGCCGTCGGCATTCTGCTGCTGCTCGTCATGCCTGGTATCCTGAAGCTGACGCAGGAAAGAAAAATCCGGACAGAGGAAAAACCGCGGCCGCAGTCAGGCAGTTCGCCTGCCAGCAGCATTCCGTTTTGAAAATACAAAAGAAGTCTTTATTCATCAGGATACAGAAACGGGCCTGGTTTGGTATGGAATAACATCCTTCCCAAGTCAGGAACAAGATATTACTCAAACTGTCCAAGAATTCTAATTATATTATTTGAAATTATCTCAATTAGATTATTTGTAATAGAGTCATTTTGAGTCATCTCGATATAGAAATTTCTGTTGGCAGCCAATGCTTTCAAAACAGATTCACCCTGCTTTTTAATAAGCTTCTTCAAGGCAGGCCATGAATAATCAATATCCCTGCAAAACTGTTCCCAATGTCGTGGCTGAATCTGATTAGCCTCGTATTTACTGCCAATTTTCATTGCCATTCTGGAATCAAGAGCAGGGTAAAATCGGGTACATACAATGTCATAAAATGGCGCCAGATCCACTTGAGCAGAACTTTTGTGCAGCAATGAGAAGTTTTTTCCATGAGCGTCCATATTACCTGCAAGATAATTGTAAACCACTCCAGCTACCAGCATATTTCGGCCAATTGCAGGTTGCGTTGTGTTTTTTAACAGATTAAAACATTGCTGCAAACTAGGACCGCCTTCATTTTGATACTTTCTGGCAGAAACAATTCCAAGCGCCTGACAAAAATCTTCCTGATGAAAACGTTCAACAGTGTTGTTTTGTACCCGCCTGTCATAACGCTCAATCAGTAAACATGGAATATCTTTTATTTTCCTGATTTCCACATGAGGAACCGTGAGCCCGGCATGTGAGGCAGTCTGCATGCACAGATATTCATTTTCTACTATGCCCTTAAATGCCGACAATGCCGGTTTTAAAATATGCGTCGTCGGACAGCCATGTTTCGGAATCGCAATTTCGCCATCAATAATGCAAACAGCCGCCTTGTCCTGCACTCCCGCCAGTGACAACCTGAGCCCCTCAAATCCCAAAAATAATGGTTTTTCTGGAAGTGCCTTGATGTGGGCATAAAGCTCATCTTCCATGACAACCTTCCCTTCCAGTGCAAACGAGCGCATGGAAATGACCGGATCATCCATTTCATGAAAAGAAATTGCACCCGCGCAATCATATCCAATGGCTTTTAATAAAGCGAAACTGTTGCGGGGACTAATGCCATATTTCATGCCAATTGTTTTTCTGGCCGCCTCACTTTCTGGCAGCAATCCGCCAAAAAAAGCTTCACATGCTGTATGGCCATAGGGTTGTTCACGAACGGGCATCCCCAATGAAACCAGCTCTGCTTCTGTGCTACCATATGTGAAGATCATTTTGCCATCTGGTAACTGCTCGAGTACCCCCGCAGGTTTCCCATATAATCGGACCGACAATTGTTTTTTTTTCATTTAATTTTACTCTTTCAAAGACAAAGGCGTAATTGCCTCTATCCGAATACCCAGCATACTGGCAACCAGCAAGGCTTTTTCCAAATGACAGCCTGATTTGCCTTTTTCCAGTTCCCGAACAAATCGCTCACCTGTACCGCAGGCTGCAGCCAGTTCTGCCTGCGTCAAGCCGGTTTTTTTCCGAACTGTTCTGACGATGTCCCCAAATTCCCTTGCAGTCTGAATCATGTAATTCGTCCCAATCGGGCTGTTTATATCTATAATACCACAGCCATAATATAAAACAACCCGATCGGGACGAATATATTGAAAAAAGCATTTTTGTAGTAAAAACGTCCCGATTGGGATGTTTTTGAGGATACGTCAGATCACAAAATGGGGCGTTTAAAAAAGCTCTTCCAGAAATACCGGCAACTCTTCCGTAGTTTTTTCTTCTCCTCGCACCTGCAATGCATCAAGTCCCGCAAAATCCCAGTGTTTTTTGTCCATCAGCTGGCTGGGCTTTATGCTTTGCAGGGCATGCAAAATATTGCTCGGGATTTTGGGGTTTTCTTTCGCAAGTGTATCAATTAAAAATTTGACTCTCTGGCGCATCAGATTCTGCTGTGCCCCACAGAGATTGCAGGGAATAATCGGAAACTGCTGCTCTCTCGCATATTCAATAATATCCTTTTCCTGACAGTATGTGAGCGGCCGGATCACAATATGTCTTTTGTTGTCACTCAAAAGTTTGGGTGGCATCGAACGAATTTCGCCATTATAAAAAATCGACATGAGCAGAGTGCGAATCAGGTCATCCCGGTGATGCCCAAGCGCAATTTTGTTAAATCCATTTTCCTCGGCATAACGGTAAATAATCCCGCGCCGGAGTCGCGAACAGAGCGAACAGTAGGTATTCCCTTCCGGAATTTTTTCCATGACAATCGAATAGGTGTCTTCCCGGAGCACCTCAAAGGGAATGCCAGTTTCAGAAAGCCAGGCCTTCAGTCCTGAATCATTCCAGCCAGGCTGCGCCTGGTCGAGCGTAAAGGCAAACAGCTCAAACCGTGCCTTCGCCCGCTTCTGCAACAAATGCAAAATACGCAGCAGCGTGAATGAATCCTTCCCCCCCGAAAGACACACCATCACCCGGTCGCCATTTTTGATCATGCGATAATCGGCAATGGCCTTGCCGGTATAGTGCAAAAGCTTCTTTTCGGCAGCAGAAGGCGATCCACTCATGTGTATCTCCAAAAAGACAAAAAAAATGTTGCCTCAGGGGGGATCCCCCCTGGGCAACACTCTTTAAAGCTGATAAAGCTTACTCGACGACGGAAACGTCTTCGGCCTGAAGACCTTTCTGTCCCTGGGCTACGGAGAATTCTACCCGCTGTCCTTCAACCAGGGTACGGTAACCATCCCCATTAATGGCGCGGAAATGCACGAATACATCACCACCCTCATCACGCTGAATAAAGCCATAACCCTTGCTGTTGTTGAACCACTTAACGGTTCCTAGTTCACGTGCTGCCATACTGATAAACCTTCATTTCAATTAATAAAAATGCCGCCTGCAGGCCTAGGCCCACAAACCAGCGCATGCATTCTATCAGATATTTATGCAACAGGATAGGACTCTCTTGCAGTCTCCCGGAACCGCGAAAGCCGCACCCCCATCCGCGCGCATTGCTCCGGAAAATCAGGCCCGGACAGGAAAGCAAGCTCCTGTGGACGGCTTGCGGCAAGAGGATCTCCCACATCCCCATCCCTCTCCCCTGGATGGCACAAAATCAGGCCCCCATCAGTGATCTCTTCCAGAAAACCCTGAAAATATTTGCCATAACCCTCAGCCCTGTCAAATGGATAAATCCCAGAAAATGATGCATTATGCGGGATGTTCTCTGCAACAAGACGCTTTTTGAAAGCCGAAGTCCCTGACAGGGCCAGCACCAGCCGTTTGAACCGGACCCCCTTTCGCTGCCAAAAATCCGGATCATGAATAGCTCTGACATAACATCCGGATTCAGCCAGACGGTCGCGGCAGACACCCAAAAGCACCTCTCTCACCACCGGGAAATGCTGGATATGCTGGTGTCCATCAATAAAATCCGGCAACCCACCCATCACGGCAGTAAAAGCATCCATCTGGGCCAGGCACTCTGCCTGCACCCATTTCGGATCTGTCAGCCGCAGCATGGATTTCAGCAGCAGTTTACCGACTGAAACACCGGTTCCGTGTGTCAGGTTAAAATGCAGGCCCACATCCACCTTCCCGGTATGGGGCAAAAGTGCCCTGCCGTGCTCCTGCCAGTGAGGCTGGGTCACCATACAACTCACGGCCGAGAGACGATTTTTGCAAACGAGGCTGACAACAGCTTGAGATATCGAATCCTTTTGCCCATAATCATCAGCGCATAAGATAACCCTTTTCAAGGCCTTCTCCTGTTAGCAATGGAAACCGCACGTGCAAAGCAGCGCACACAGCCATCCCCGGAATACGCTTTTAAGCTGGACCCTGGATCTTCTGGGAGCAGCGCTTCTGGTAGGGCTCTTTTATGCCCTCTGGATGGGTCATCACGCCCTGTTTACACCGGATGAGGGGCGTTACCCCGAAATTGCACGTGAAATGGTCGCAACGGGCGACTATATCACGCCTCGCCTGAATGGGGTGGTATTCCTCGACAAGCCCGCGCTTTATTACTGGCTGCAGGCCTCAGCCATTCGCCTTTTCGGCCTGAAAGAATGGGCGATCCGGCTCTGGCCCATGCTTTTTGGGGTTGCAGGCGCTGTTGCCACCCTTGCCACCGGACGACTGCTCTTCAATCGCCGCACCGGATGGCTCGCCGCCATCATGCTGGCAAGCTGCCCACTTTATTATGGCGCGGCCCACTATGCCAACCTTGATCTCGAGGTCGCCATTCTGATCAGCCTCACCCTTTTCTCCGTGTTGCTTGCTGACCGGCAGCCGGCGGGCACTGCACGTTCTCTTCTCTTTTTCTCTGTCTGGATCTTTGCAGCCCTCGCCTTTCTGACCAAGGGGCTGATTGCACTGGCCTTTCCCGTGATGATCACAGGGCTCTGGCTACTGCTGTCCGGCAACAAATGGCGGCTTTTGACCGAAGTCCACTGGCTCAAAGGCCCCGCTCTCTTTCTGGCCATTGTATTACCTTGGTACTGGCTCGTTCAAAAGGCCAATCCGGGCTTTTTGCATTTTTTCTTTGTCACCCAACAGGTCTCCCGGTTTCTCTCACAACAGGACTTCAATAACCAGTCCCCGTTCTGGTTTTATCTGCCTGTTGTCTTTGCCGGATTTTTCCCCTGGATCGTTTTTTCCCTGCAGGGAATCGTTGCGGCCTTCCGGCAATCGGGCTTTCGAAACAGCCGGGGATTTCTGCTGATCTGGTTTCTGGTGGTGCTGGTATTTTTTTCCCTGCCCAGATCCAAAACCATTGGCTATATTTTGCCGACCCTGCCCCCCCTCGCACTGCTCACTGCCTGTTATCTGGATGGTCTCTGGGACGACAAAACGCTGAAGCATATCCGTCTCAGCCTCTGGCTGTTCTGGGCTCTTGCCTTTACTGTCATCCCAGGGGTCTGTATCGGTGCATGGCTGCAAAATGCCCCTCTCTGGCCGTGGATGATTGCAACAGCCAGCGTATTCGTCCTCACCGGCCTCTGGCTGGTGTTTTTGGCGAGAGACATGAAAAAAACCCGCATTTCCACCGCCTGTATGGGACTGCTGGTCGCCTCTCTGGTTTTTTTGCTGATCTTTCTGGGCAGTGCCAGCACCCTGAACCAGGATTCCCTGAAACCACTCGCCCTCTCCATCAAAGCCAGCATCAAACCGGGTGATGAAATAGTCACCTGGTACAAATACTGGCAGGATCTGCCCGTCTACCTCGAAAAACGCATTACTGCGGTTTCCGACTGGCATGCACCAGATATCCCCCTGCGCGACAACTGGGTCAGGGAACTCTGGTATGGCATGGCTTTCCAGGACACTTCTGACTGGCTGATCAGTGAAAAAACCTTCTGGGAACGCTGGAACAGCAGCAAACGGATTTATGTTCTGGTCGACAAAAACCGTCTCCATCTCTTTCGTGCGCACGCAGGCTCTGCCACCATCATCGAGAAGGGTGAATACAATGATGTTCTATGGTTAACCAATCATCAATGAACTGATCATTTTTGGTTTAATCCCGTCTTCGCGAGAATTGGGGTATATTGGGGTATAATGATCTGATCCGGGATCAGCGTACAGGGACAAGGACTTCTGGTGAAAAAACGCATGCGAATCATGCTGATGTTCACAGGCGCCCTGTTTGGCGCCATTCTGGTCTATAAAATATTTTCCACGATCCTGTTCCACTTCATGATGTCCCATCAGAAAAATATCGCCGTGGTTTCTACTGCCAAAGCACAAATGCTTCCCTGGCCACAGGAACTGCAGGCTGTGGGCAGTATCCGCGCCATCCAGGGCGTGGATGTCACAACTGAACTTGCCGGAATCGTTGACACCATTTATTTTGCGCCAGGCAGCACAGTGACCCAAAACACGCTTCTTGTGCAGCTGCGGGCAGCCACGGACATCGCCACCCTGCATGCGCTTCAGGCAAACGCCGCGCTTGCTGTCATCACCCTGAAGCGCGATCTGGCATTGCTGCCCGAGAATGCCGTCAGTAAAGCAACAAGGGATGCGGATGCCGCAAATCTGCAAAACCTGCAATCCCAGGTGGACGCCCAGGCTGCCACAGTCAACAAGAAATCCATTCGCGCGCCCTTTACCGGACGCCTCGGCATTTCACTGGTCAATCCTGGCCAGTTTCTGAATCCAGGAGATAAAATTGTCAACCTGCAGCAGCTGGATCCGCTCTATGTCGATTTTTATGTGCCACAGCAAAGTTTTTCCAGATTACAAAAAGGCCAAACCGTCTCGGTGGTTTCAGATGCCTTTCCCGATGAATCTTTTGAAGGCACCCTCACCACCCTGAATCCGGCACTGGATGCCGCTACCCGAAATCTCACTGCTGAAGCCACGATCCAAAATCCAGGAGCCAAACTGGCGCCTGGCATGTTTGCCACAGTCACAGTGACACTCGGTCCACCCGAAAAATTTCTGACAGTTCCAGCCCGCGCCGTCAGTTTCAATTCATACGGCAGCGTGATTTACACTGTGGATCGCAGTGATAAAAAAAACCTTGCGGCGAAGCAGGTGATTGTGACCACCGGTGAAGAACACGATGACCAGATTCAGATTCTGAAAGGTCTTTCGGAAAATGATGAAATTGTCACCGAAGGCCAGCTCAAGCTCAAAAATGGCAGCAGCATTCAGGTCAAAAATACCAGTCCGGAAGGTTGATCACAATGCGCATGACTGACATATTCATCAGACGTCCGGTACTGGCCACCGTGGTCAGCCTGATGATTCTGGTCCTCGGTCTGCGCTCGATTGGACTTTTGAATGTACGCGAATTCCCCACCACCGAAAGTGCGGTGGTCACCGTCACCACAACCTATACGGGCGCAGATCCGGCACTGGTCGCCGGATTTATCACAACACCCCTTGAAAATTCCGTAGCCCAGGCGAACGGCATCGATTACATGCAATCTGCAAGCACAGAAGGCTTAAGCACCATTTCCGTGTTTCTGCGCCTGAACTATGATGTCAATCGCGCAGTGACAGAGATCAATACAAAAGTTAATGCGGTTTTGAACCAACTGCCGAAAAATTCACAACTGCCAGTGATCACCGTGGATACTGGTGAGACCATTGATGCGCTCTATATGGGATTTTACAGTGCGGTTCTTGAGTCCAACCAGATTACCGACTATCTGGTGCGGGTCATACAGCCCAAACTGCAGGCCATCGCAGGCGTTCAAACCGCAGAAATTCTGGGCGCGAGACAATATGCCATGCGCGCATGGCTGGATCCAGAGAAGCTTGCAGGCTTTGGACTGACACCCACTGATGTAGCCAATGCACTGGCCAACAATGATTTTATCTCGGCTGTTGGAAGAACAGATGGCAACGTCATCACCTTTCCCCTGACTGCAGAAACCGGGCTACAGAGTGTAAAAGAATTTCAGCAACTTGCGATCTCTTCACAAAACAATGCCATCATCAGACTGGGGGATGTGGCAACCGTTTCGCTCGGCGCCACCAATTATGACACCTCCGTCAGTTTTAACGGCAAACAGTCCGTCTATATTGGCATCAAAATTGCGCCAACCGCAAATCTTCTGACGGTGCTGGATCTGGTCCGAAACAGCTTTCCGGAGCTGCAAAAAAATCTCCCAACTGGCATGAATGCCAAAATTGTGTATGACTCATCAGAATATGTAGACAGCGCCATTCATGAAGTCATCAAATCCCTGACCGAAGCCACAATTATTGTCACCATTGTCATTTTTCTGTTTCTGGGCTCTCTTCGTTCTGTGGTGATCCCGGTCATTGCCATTCCGCTCTCACTGATCGGCACATTTTTTATCATGCTGCTCCTTGGTTATTCCATCAATATTCTGACACTGCTTGCGCTCGTCCTTGCCATCGGCCTTGTAGTCGATGATGCCATTATTGTCGTTGAAAATATTTACCGTCACATGGAGGAAGGTACCAAAAGAATTGCCGCATCAATCCAGGGCGCAAGAGAACTTGCCAATCCCATCATTGCGATTTCAGTGGTTCTGATAGCCGTTTATGTACCCATTGGATTCATGGGTGGTCTGACCGGCTCACTGTTTACCGAGTTTTCGTTTGCACTCGCGGGTTCCGTAACGGTTTCTGCGATTATTGCACTGACGCTTTCTCCCATGATGTGCTCAAAAATTCTGAAAACACACAAAAACAAAAAAGGCTTGGTGAATTTTATTGATACGCATTTTGAGAACCTGCAACAATATTACAGAAAACTGCTCGGCAGTTCCCTGAAGACCCTGCCGGTCACCATGGTCTTTGCACTGCTTGTTCTTGTGAGTATTGGATTTTTGTACAAGGGCTCAAAATCAGAGCTCGCTCCTGAGGAAGACCAGGGCATCATCATTGCCCAGCTGACAGCAGCACCCAACGCTTCCCTTGCAGAGACCCATCGTTATCAACAGGAAGTTTACAAAATCTTTCAACAGACTCCCGAAATGGAGAGAGTGTTTCAGCTGGATGGTCTCGGCGGACTGAACCAGGGCATCAGCGGTATTGGCCTTACACCATGGCATCTTCGCAAACGCACTGCCATGCAAATTCAACCGGTCCTGCAACAGCAGTTTAACAATATCACAGGTGCCAAAATTGCCGCCTTTCAGCGCCCGCCCCTGCCAGGCGGCGGACGGGGGCTGCCGATCCAGTTTGTGATTCAGGGTACAGAAAATTTTGACCAGATCAATCAGGTCATGAATGGCATTATGGATGAAGCACAAAAAAGCGGGCGTTTTATTTATCTGGATTCAGACCTCAAAATTGACCGGGCCCAGTACACGGTAGCTTTCAATCGCGACATGATTGCCCAGATGGGCCTGACCATGCAGGATATTGGCAATGCTCTCACCAATGCCCTCAGCGAAAATTATATCAATTATTTTGCTTTTGATGGCAGATCTTACCAGGTGATTCCACAGATGCTGCATGGTCAGAGGATCAATGCCCATGATCTGCTGAATTACTATATCAAAACAGTGGCGGGGAGCATGATCCCGTTTTCAACTGTCGCACAACTTAAAATGGAAGTGGTGCCAGAATCCCTGAATCATTTTCAGCAGCTGAATTCTGCAACCCTTTCCGGCATCCCCTTTCCGGGCATCACCATGGGAGATGCCATTGACACCCTGAAATCCATCAGCGCCAAACTTTTGCCCCAGGGGTACACCATTGATTTTGCCGGACAGTCACGGCAGTTTACCCAGGAAGGCGGATCGCTGCTGATCACTTTCTTTTTTGCGCTCATCATCATATATCTGTCATTGGCCGCGCTTTTTGAAAGTTTTCGTGATCCCCTGATTGTGCTGATCAGTGTGCCGATGTCCATTTGTGGGGCGATGATTTTTATCTGTCTTGGAGTGGGCGGTGCCACACTGAATATTTACAGCGAAGTGGGTCTGGTGACGCTCATTGGCCTCATCAGCAAGCATGGGATTTTGATTGTCCAGTTTGCCAATGATCTGCAGCTCTCTGGCAAAAGCAAATCTGATGCAATCATCGATGCGGCCTGTATTCGTCTTCGACCCATTCTGATGACAACCGCTGCAACTGTCTTTGGGGTGATTCCGCTGATTCTGGCAAGCGGTGCGGGCGCTGAAAGCCGTTTCAATATTGGCCTTGTGATTGCATCCGGCATTTCGATTGGCACGCTGTTTACGCTTTTTGTTGTGCCCGCCATGTACATGCTGATTGCGACACAGCACAAGGCCATGATTAAAAATTGACCGCTGCATTTTGATAGCCCTCAGGGTAGAATGCGGATGTTCCCGATGGATGGCAGGTCCCATGGCACCCTCATATATTCACCTCAGGCTTCACACTGAATACTCCCTGAGTGATGGCCTGCTTTCGATGGATGGTCTGATGGCACAGGCGAAGGCTTCTGGCATGCCTGCCATCGCCATCACCGACCTGTCCAACCTCTTTGGGACCATCAAGTTTTACGAAGCGGCCCGGGAGGCGGGCATCAAGCCTTTGATCGGGGCGGACTTATGGCTCGAAAACCCCGCAGATCCTGCAAAACCCTTTCTGTTCACCCTGCTCTGCCTGAATAATACCGGCTACAGCAACCTGCTCGCCCTCATCTCGGAAAGCTTCCAGTCAGGACAGCACCACCACCATGCCATCGTCAAACATGCAGGGCTCAGTCAAAAATCGGCCGGCCTGATTGCACTCTCCGGCGCCCATGAAGGAGAGATTGGCACTCTGCTGCTGGCAGGCAGCTCTTCCCAGGAAAAACGGGAAACCGGGGAATGTCTTTCTTTCTGGCAGGAGGCATTCCCCGGGCGCTTTTATCTGGAAATTCGCCGCACGGGTCATGCCGAAGACGAACCCCATCTGCAGGCCGCCATTGCCTTTGCAGCAAGACACAGCCTTCCAGTGGTTGCCACCAACAATGTCCGCTTTTCCGCACGCGAAGATTTCGAAGCGCATGAGGCGAGGGTCTGTATCCATTCGGGAGACACCCTCTCCAACCCGCGTCGCAAAAGGCTCTACACGGAACAACAATATTTCCGCACGCCGCAGGAAATGGCGACACTGTTTGCTGATATTCCGGAAGCACTCGCAAACACTGTTGAAATCGCCAAACGCTGTACGGTAACCATCACCCTGGGCCAACATTTTTTGCCGCGGTTTCCTGTACCACAGGGTCGCACAGAAGAAGCACTGCTGACAGAACTTGCAATCGCTGGACTTTCCAGACGACCGCTGCAAAACCACATTCCCCTCAAAAACTATCAGGATCGCCTTGCAGCAGAACTCGTTGTCATCAACCGCATGGGCTTTGCCGGCTATTTTCTGATTGTGGCGGATTTTACCCGCTGGGCGCGCGAAAATGGCGTGCCAGTCGGCCCTGGACGCGGCTCGGGTCCAGGATCCCTGGTTGCATGGGTGACGGGCATTACGGATCTGGATCCTCTCGCGCATGACCTGCTGTTTGAACGTTTTTTAAATCCGGAACGTGTCTCGCTGCCCGATTTTGATATTGATTTTTGCATGGCAGGCCGGGACCGGGTGATTGATTATGTTATTCGTACCCATGGATCTGACCGGGTCGCGCAAATCATCACCTACGGCACCATGGCCGCACGCGCCGTATTGCGTGATGCAGGACGGGTACTGGGCCTGCCCTATGGTTTCGTGGACCGTCTGGCCAAACTGGTGCCGTTTGAGATCGGCATGACCCTTAAAAAAGCCATTCAGCAGGAAGCCCTGCTCGCGCAACGCTATAATGACGAGGAAGAAGTCCGCACGCTGATTGATCTCGCCAAAAAACTCGAAGGCATCACGCGCAATGTCGGCCGTCATGCCGGTGGTATTGTCATCGCACCAGAACGGCTGACCGCATTCACACCGCTCTGGTGTGAAGAAGATAACACACAGCATCCTGTCACCCAGTTTGACAAGGATGATATCGAGGCTGTGGGTCTCGTCAAATTTGACTTTCTGGGTCTGCGCACCCTCACCATTATTGATCGTGCCATCAAAAATATTCAAAATCATTCCAGCGATCATGTCAAAATTGACATCAACACTATTCCCGTCAATGATCCGGAAACATTTGATCTTTTAAAACGCTGCCTGACCACAGCTGTATTCCAGCTTGAATCACGCGGCATGAAGGATCTCGTCAAACGGCTGCAGCCTGACTGCTTTGAAGATATCGTGGCACTCGTTGCGCTCTTTCGCCCAGGCCCCCTGCAGTCTGGCATGGTCGAAGACTTTATCAACCGCAAGCATGGCCGCGCACGGGTGAGCTACCCGCACCCCGCACTCGAACCCATTTTGCGTCCTACTTATGGTGTTATTGTCTATCAGGAACAGGTCATGCAGATTGCCCAGGTGCTGGCGGGCTATTCACTCGGATCTGCAGACATTTTGCGGCGCGCCATGGGCAAGAAAAAACCCGAAGAAATGGCTGTGCAGCGTGAAGTCTTCTGTCGCGGCGCCATGAACCGGGGGGTTTCCGCAGATACTGCAACACATATTTTTGACCTGATGGAAAAATTCGCGGGATATGGATTCAACCGTTCGCATTCTGCATCCTATGCCCTGATTGCCTTTCAGACGGCATGGCTCAAAACCCATTATCCTGCAGCATTTATGGCAGCCGTGCTTTCTTCAGACATGGATCATACTGACAAGGTAGTACTGTTTGTCGAAGAATGCCGTGCCCTTGGTCTCTCGGTTGCACCGCCCGATGTCAATCACAGCAATTTTGAGTTTCGGGTGATTGATGAAGAAAATCTTGCCTTTGGACTGGGCGCCATCAAGGGGCTTGGCGAGACTGCCATCAGTGCCATCCTGCATGCAAGACAGCAGAATGGTGTTTTTGTTTCACTGACCGATTTTTGCAGAAAAGTCGATATCAAAAAACTCAATCGTCGCGCTTTTGATGCACTGATTCGCGCAGGTGCTTTTGATTCGATTGACAGTCATCGTGCCCGTGTCATGGCCATGCTGGATCTGGCACTGCAACAGGCTGAACAGTCGCAGCGCAATGCAAGCACGGGCCAGGGAGATCTGCTGGGCAGTGAAACCATGATCACCCTGCCACTCTTGCCAAAAGAAATTCCGCAGCTGGCATCCGCGAAACAGCTTGCCGGCGAAAAAGAAACACTGGGCATGTATCTGTCGGGTCATCCCGTGCATCGCTACCGGAAAGAACTCAATAATTTTATTACCGCACCGATTCAGGATTTGCATCCAG